>ENA-ORXT01006626-ORXT01006626.1-marine-metagenome-genome-assembly--contig:-NODE-6626-length-10682-cov-4.124187_pt1 | contig 10682 bp, 10 predicted proteins | sample MGYA00237868_ERZ511482 | MGnify/ENA metagenome assembly ERZ511482
CGGACGCTATCGCGTGGCGGCTGATTCGAATTGGCTACGCCAATGAGTTCAATTCTCTAAAGTAAGTGCCATTGGGCTATCGCCCGGCGGCTGATTTGCGTAATTCTTCGGATTTAGCACCACAACTTCAGACCGCTTAAGTACTACAAATCTGCAAAATTTTATCCTAAGAAACGATTTCAACTTGTCAAGTTACCGTCGAGCATTCTTGTCGGAATTTCAGGGTAATAGAAAATGTAAAAACGTCGAACTTGAGCGACATTATGGATAAAGGCGAAGAGGAGACCTAAAACGAAAAAATGCCGTTAAACTCGGAGATTAACGGCGTTTTTTCAGCTCTCTCGACCGACGCCCAACGCAATTTTTTTCCACACAGAAAAATAAAGATTCAGGCGCCTTGCACCTGGGTAACTTCAGCTTTTCAAGTTTTATTAGGCTTACTAGACCGTGGCCGCTAGCTTTGATTCTGATTAAAAATGCCGATACTGAATCGTCTTCCTGAAATCGTTTCACGCGCGGCACGGTTGGAAGACTTGCCGCAATCGCAAGAGCGCTTCAAATACCTGAATTTTGGAGCGGCCAATGCCATCGGTCTCCACTTTCTTGGCCAGTTTGACTCGGTAGTATTCCTTCAGTTCGTTGTACGCGTTTTTCTGGTGATGGAATCAATCTTGATGGCGTAATAGAATGACTTAATGAATCATCCGTCGCATTTCAATATCTGTTTTGACCAAGGCACCTTGCTGCTGGAGGCGACGGAGACTCAATCTCAAAGTCGTGACCAAATCGAAACGATCTTTGAAAAAGACATTTGGACTTGGGATCCGCGCGTCAGTGTTTGGAGGTGCGAGGCGTTGCACTATCGGCGCGTGATTATGGCGCTGTGGGAATTGCGAAAGCAAAATGTTCGCTTTGACGATCAATCCCGACAATGGACGGAGGTTCAATGGAAACAACAGAGCATTCACGCCCCCAGACCCGAGCAAACCGAAGCCATCGAAGCGTGGCTTGAAAGCAAACAAGGCGTTGTCGTCATGCCAACCGGAACGGGTAAAACAGAAGTCGCCCTGCATCTGCTGGCCCAAACCAATTGCAGCACACTGATCGTTTCGCCCGTTCGAGATCTAATGTACCAGTGGCATCGCCGAATTTTGCAAGGGCTTGGTTGTGACGCTGGCGTGATCGGAGATAACACTTTCAACGTACGTCCGGTCTCGGTGACGACTTATGATAGCGCCGCAATCCATGCCGCCAAACTGGGTAACCAGTTCAAGCTGATCGTCTTTGATGAATGCCACCATCTGCCGGGCAACTTCCGACGAGATGCCGCGACCATGTCGATCGCACCTTATCGTCTGGGGCTAACGGCAACGCCTCATCGCTCCGACCGAAAGCAAGCTGATCTTGAATCTCTGATCGGGCCGATTGTTTACGACTTGAAGATTGATTCGGTTAAAGGCAAAACGTTGGCTGACTTTGAGATCGTTAAAATCCCAGTCCCTCTCTCGGAATCCGAACAGCTTCAATACAACGAATGTTCCGAGCAAGTCCGCACGTTCATGTACGAACGTCGCAAGTCGGAACCCGGTTTTCGCTGGGAAGACTTGTGCAGTGAATCAGCGCGTGATCCGCTGGCGCGGCAAACCATGATCGCTTATCGTCAAAAACAAGCGGTCGAAGATCGGGCAGAAGAAAAACTGAGAGTCATCGAAGACTTATTTCGACTGCATGCGGGAACTCCAATCATCGTGTTTGCTGGCTCCAACGCGATGGCGCGGGATGTCTCGATTCGCTTTTTGATTCCATGTCTTCTGAACCACTGTGGCAAAAAGGAACGGCTTGATATTCTTGACGGACTGGCCGATGGAACTTACCCGGCCATCGTCGCCAATCAGGTTCTCGACGAAGGCGTGGATGTGCCGGCGGTGAAAGTCGCAATTGTGATCGGTGGTTCGTCTTCGACGCGACAAGCCAAACAGCGGCTGGGGAGGATTTTGCGGAAGTCGGGTAACGCGCGGGCGATGCTTTACGAAGTCGTTTGTCAGGATACCGGTGAGGCGATGCGATCTAGGCAAAGGAGGAAGAGCGATGCTTACGCGGGAACTCGCCATCGCCGAGTATAAGTCGGGCCGAATTTTGCCCGACCGGTTAACGCGCGGCCAGCATGGGCAATATTTGCGACTTGCCGATTCAATGCTGCACGTTTACCGCAACGGAATCGGGCGCACCAGAGAGCAACTGCGATCCGCCATTCACGGTCTGTTCGAAAACGAGCTTGATTGTCCGGCGCGACGGATTGACGCATTTTGCAAACTGCTGGACGAACGAGCAACGTACAACAAAGACAAACGTGGCAATGCGGTGGCTCTGCGGCAACGAGTTTTTCGTAGCGCTGCCACGAAGCATCCGCTTGTTGATCTACCCGATCGGTTGTTTGAATCTAGTGAATTGAACGTCAAAGAACATATCGCGAAAGAGATTGGCAAAGACTGGATTCAGATTCAAAGAGAACTTTTTGCAGACGTGATTCAGTTTCATCAGCTCAAAGAGTTCGAGGGTTACGATTCGGGCAGTGAATTGTTGGCTCGGTACAACGTGGCGCAATCTCAAGCCGTGTTGTATGATGCAGTTTCGGTCGTCGTCTGGGCCGAAGATGATTTCAAGTCGATTCTTCGTTACGCGAAGCTGGCTCGGTTGATGCATACGATTTATCGAAAGCCAGATCAAACTTATCAGATCACCTTTGACGGCCCGGCATCGGTATTGAGCCAATCGCGCCGCTATGGCGTCGCGTTCGCTAAGTTCCTTCCCGCACTGCTTTCGTGTAGAGGATGGAAAATGAAAGCCATCATCAAGCATCGTCGGTCGAGTTGGCAAAACCAGTTTTCACTTTCGCCAGCAGATGGACTGACGTCCAACGTCCAGCCCGCTGACCTTTTCGATTCGAAGCTGGAAGAGAACTTTGCGTCGAAGTGGGGCGACCAACCGCGCGACGGCTGGAGTCTAGTGCGCGAAGGGGAGATCCTGTTTCAAAACCAAAAGGTTTTCGTCCCCGATTTTCTGTTTGTTCATCAGGACGGCAGGCGAGCGTTACTGGAAGTAGTCGGTTTTTGGACGCCTGAGTATCTGGAAGAGAAACGAAAAACGCTGGCACTGTTTTCCCAGCACAAGATTATTCTCGCCATCGCGGCCTCAGTCGCCTGGTCGCATGAGCAATCTTCGGAATTGATTTTTCGCTACAAGACGGCGATCAAGATTTCAGACGTTTTGGAAATGCTTGCCTAAACTGAGCTAGATTCAATGCTGACAAACTACGCGCTTTGAATCGCTCAATCGCGTTTGCGAATCATCGCAATCAAGTCCTCGGTGGAAAGCTTGGCTGCGGTGGCGCTACCCTCAAGGACACCGGCAACCAAATCGCGTTTTGACTCATGTAACTTAAGGATCTCCTCCTCGATCGTTTGCTTGGCCACGAATCGGTAGCACATTACCGATTTCGTCTGGCCGATACGATGGGCCCGGTCGGTGGCTTGGTCTTCGACCGCCGGGTTCCACCATGGATCCATGTGAATCACGTAGTCGGCTGCCGTCAGGTTCAAACCAGTGCCACCGGCCTTGAGCGAAATCAGAAACGCGGTCGTGTTGCCTTCCTGGAAACGATTCACACTCTCTTTACGCTTTTTAGCGTTGGTCGAACCGTCAAGGTACTCAAACGAGATCTCTTCCTCGGTCAGCATGTCGCGGATCAAATGCAGATGCTTGACGAACTGACTGAAAATCAGCACACGGTGGCCTTCGCGTTGAAGCTGTTGCAGGGTTTCGGCCAACTGAACCAGCTTGGAAGAACGCTTGTCAAATTTCTCATCAACCATCTTGGGGCTACATGCAAGTTGCCGCAGTCGAGTCAACAACGCCAATAAACGAAATCGCTGATCCTTCACATCACTCAAAGCAGCGATCTCGTCGGCTTCGAGAAGCGCCGTGGCCCGAGCGGTGTCGTAGATCTTTCGTTCTTCGTCGGAGAGTTCGACCACGATGTTCTGGTCGTGCCTTGGGGGTAAATCATGAAGCACATCGGATTTTTTGCGACGCAACACAAATGGTTTGATGCGTTCACGCAAGGCAATCCGTCGCGATTCATCGTCGCCGCGCTCGATCGGCAAAGCGTACCGTTTTCGGAAATTCTCCCAGCCGCCGAACACGCCCGGCGCGACAACATGAAAAATACTCCACAATTCGCCCAAATGATTTTCCATCGGCGTACCGGTCAGGGCCAGCTTCCATTTTGCTGAAATAGATTTCGCGGCAATGGCAGTCTTGCTGCGACTGTTTTTGACCGCTTGTGCCTCATCAAGCACCAGCGTCGACCACTCAGTGGAACTGAGCAACTCGGCATCTCGCAGCATCAAACCGTAACTGCAGACGACGACATCGCCAGCAGAGACACGCTCGAGCAGTTCTTTGCGATTGGATTCGCGGTAGAGGTGAACATTGAGATCGGGCGTAAACCGCTGGGCCTCGGTTTGCCAGTTAAAGCCCACCGAAGTCGGGGCGACGATTAAAACGGGGCCTTCCTGAGCACGGTCCAAGATCACCGCCAAGGCTTGAAGCGTCTTTCCAAGGCCCATATCGTCAGCAAGAATTCCACCCACCTGCCACTCCGCCAATCGACGCAGCCAATCGAATCCCTCGCGCCGGCAGCTTCGCAATTCGGCTTTGAGTTCAGCTGGGACAACGGGTTGCAACTGTTGAGCCGCTTCCATGCGCTTGACGCAGTCGTCCCACTGCTTGGAAGTTTTCAGCGATGTGTTTTCGCTTAGGATCTCCTTGAGAACCGGTACACTAGTGGCGTCGAAGGTGAGTTTCTTTCGGTCCTGGTGAACCGAATTGGAAACTTTCGCAAGCTGCCGCCGCAGTCGCCTAGAGACCTTGGCCCAACCTTTGTCACCAAATTTGACATAGTCGCCGACGGTCGAAGCATTTTCGAGCCCTCGGATGAGGTCTGAAAAATCCAACGATCCGAATTGCAAGTCAGCTTGTCCTTGCAGCTGAAGCCAATCCCGGCTCTTGCCAATGTTGACTCGCAAATTCTGCGGGGTCACTGTACCCAGTACACGCACAGGTGTGACCGATGATTTGTCCCACAGGACTTCAATCGCGTTTTTAGAGTCCAGCTCCTGAGCCTCTTCCAACAACTCGATTGCTTTTTCAAAATCGTCAACGGAGCCTTCAAGTTGCTGGTCGGGCAGCCCCAGCAGTTCGAGAGTTTGCTGGCCTTGCTGCAGTTCATGATGGAGCGACCGCAGAACCTTGTTGGACTGCGGTTTCTTTTTTCCACCCTTGGGGTTCTTTGCTGAGTTCCCGCCTTCAGCCGGCAACTTTCCCGTGACCAACAACGGACCTTCACCTGGCTTGTACAAATCCCCACGGCTACCGCGCAGCCGCAGTCCATAATCGAGAACGCCGTCTTCGCGCGATCGCAGCAGAATCACGGGCGTTGTCGTCTCTGGTTGGATTGCATCTTTCGCTGGCGGCAGCTCGATCGACAAAACGGTCCGGAACGCCTGAAGGTGCTCGACAAGCTGCGGCGATGCGGACAGCGGCAACTCTGGAATTGAGACTAGGCCTTTGAAGCGCGGTCGCGCCTTCTTCCGAACTGTTCGCGATCAGGATCTCGCTGCACTCTGGGAGCACAGCGATGAGACAATTATTATTGAAAACGAAAAGCCTGTATTTTTTGGTAGGCAGTTGCAACCGCACACCACAGTGGGCTTCCTCTTCGTAGTACTCTACAGCTGGCTGGAATCGCTTGATGACTGCCGGCTTGCCTTCGATGGTCACGTTGTCCCGCCCCAACAGGTCAAAGCAAGTCGTGGTGACGGGCAGTTCGATAGACCGACTGTAGTACAGAGAATCATCGGGGATCCGACTGATGATTTTTCTGTCGGTTTCGTTTGCAAGTTCGACGGCAGCAAGCAAGTTTGAACTACTGACCCGCTTGCCCTTGGTCCAGCCGACTCCTCGTTTTTTCGGCTGCTGAATGCGAAGTTGAAAACGAGCTTGGGAGTCTATGTCTTTCAGATCCCAACACAGCCGTTGCGCTGTTGCGACCTCGACTTGCTCGAGTGCAGAAACGTCGCTCAGCGCGCTGGACGTTGTGGCGGGTAACGGGGCTTTTTGGTTAAGCAGTGCTGAAACTTTGGCGGTGTCCAGTTTCGACAAACTCGAAAGGTCAGGCTTCTCGGATTGAAATTGGCTGCGGGTAATGGCTTCATAAAGTTCGAAGTCCGAATTGTCGACGACTTCGTTAAACCAATCCAAAAAAGTGAAGGTGTGGATACAGGGTTTTGTCCCGAGCGAGGCCAAACACTCACAGCCGAGCCTCGGATCTTCGGCTTCGGGATTCAGATTGGCAAAGAATCGCAATCTTTCGTCCTCGACACAATAGTGCCCAACGACGAGGCCGTCTTGATGCATGGATTCAATTTCAAATTCAACGCCGAAATTTATGTCTTGGACAGAGAATTCTTTATCCAACGCAAATCGGGACGTGGCAGCCCAATCTTCCCACTTCGCGAGCCGTTTGCGGCCCTTGGCAGCGAGTTTTCGCGACGGTGAAGTGAACAAAGGGGCGGACAATTCAGCTGTGCCAGCCAGTTCTGGGGGAATTTGACCTGCCATTATTTGGGAGATCATTTCCTCAAAGCCGCTGCGTTGTTGCTGCGGCAACTTTGACAACTTCGGCAACATGTTGGCGACCAGATTAGTAATCGTTGCATTATTGGCGTTACTCGATTCGAGTCTAGCATTACGTTTTCGTGAAGTTTTTGGTTTTTTGGCCAACGATGATCTCCCCTGCATTAGCGTTGTCGAATTCGGCTCGCTTGCTTTGCTTTTAAGCCGATTCTTATTAAAGCCCAATCAATTGAAAGCATCCAGTGCTGATCGCCAACAGCATTTTGCTTCGGGCCAATCGGCTGGGAATCTTTGCGGCAACCACCAATTGTGACGACTAAGGCAACTGCATTGAAATCATCAAACAAGGCAAAAAAGAAAGGCCAACGCAACAAATCGTTGCGTTGGCCTTTTGATAGAATCAGCTCCCCCGGTAGGGGATCAACAATCGTCCAAAACCCTTGGGGAAACCGGCGAAACCGTTTTGGTGGTCCCACCGGTGGTCCCATTGGATGCAGAAACAACCGAGTTGATGGCGCTCTGGTCGCAATTCGATGACGAACAACGGGCAGCGATTCTTGATGGCTTTAGAGCTCGACTCGGGGGCGGCGGTGGCTGAAACGTACAAGGAATGCACGAACGAGTAGCAGGTCGTCCATTAATTTTGACAGGCCCCCAAATTCACACCAAAGCCAAAAGGCTACAAGCGAGTCCCAACCGCACAGATTCTTTGTCATAATTTTGAGTTTTGGAGAATTGGGTAAGTGTCACCGTTGACCAGCAAGTAGAACCGTTAACTACTTACTTGACTCTAACGTCACCGAGCTGTACACTTGTCCATCGGGGCCTAAGTGCCTCACGAACACGAAGCAAGAACAAGACAAATATCGTCCTAAGTGCCGATCAAACAAGCTGGCGAGCCCAGCACCATATATCGCCTAAGCGCGGTTTCCATAAAACGGGAACCGCGCTTTTTTTTTGGTACCTACGGAAGGATTAAAAATGAGTACCACCGATCATCCAGCAAGAAAACTGCTGAGTATCGACGACGTTGCGAAGATGTTAGCCGTCTGTCCAAACACCGTTAGGAATTTGACAGACCGAGGAGATTTGCCAAGTCCGATTCGATTGGGTCGCGCTGTTCGCTATCGACTGGCTGACGTCGAAGCATGGATCGCCAATGGTTCTGAACCAGCGGAAGGAGCCGAAAATGTCTGAGGTCTACTTATCCGGTATCACTGCCGACGACCTGCAAGCCAAGATTGCTTCCGAAGTAATCGAGCAGTTGCGGCCAATCTTATCGGCTGCAAGTGAGCCCCGTTTAGTCGATGGTGACCGTATGGCTGAATTGGCCAGCGTATCGCGTCCAACGATTGATCGTGGTGTTCGAAACGGAACTATCCCGAGCGTGATGTTTGGACGCTGCCGAAGATTTGAGCCCCGCGCCGTGATCGACGCATTGGCTACGACTGGTGAGGTGGCAGAATGATTCGGGTATCACGAAGGAAACCTTGCCCGGTCTGCAGCAAGCCTGATTGGTGTCTAGTTGCTGCTGATGGATCTGTTGCGATCTGCCAGAGGGTGGAGTCTGACAAGCCAGTCGGCAGCAAGGGCGCGGGTTGGTTGCATCGACTCAATGAAGATCTGCCACCAATGCATCGATTCGTTGAACGCAAGCCACGGCCAAAGATTCAGCGTGATTGGCCGGCGATTGCTGGAAAGTATCACGCCGCGATGACCGCTGACGGTTGGGCTATTCTCGCTAACGATTTAGGTCTGAGCGTGGAAACACTGAAGGCCATGCAAGTCGGCTGGGATGGCTCACAAAGCCGCTACACGTTCCCCATGCGGAATGCCGCCGGCGACATTGTTAGTATTCGTACCCGCGAACAGGACGGCAAGCGAAGCGTCAGCGGATCCGACGGCAATGGTGTGTTCTTCATTCCGACAATGTTGTCATCAGATCACCTGATCATCTGCGAAGGCCCGAGCGACTTGGCCGCGCTGGTCGATGCCGGTTTCGGTTCCTCGATCGGCAAGCCTTCTTGCAAATTGGGCGACGGTTACGCGGTGGAGTTGATCGCGCGGCTGAAACCGTCTGTGGTGCTGCTGGTTCCCGATTCAGATCTGCAAGGCTTGGAAGGATTCAGCGTTTTGGCAAACGAGATTTTAGACAAACGCGTGATGGCGCTTGAACGCATCGATTCACTGACGCCGCCGCCACCGCTGAAGGACGTTCGGCAATGGCTAAGAAAAAACCGCGATCATCTTGCAGGACGGATCGCGGCAAAGTTGGAAACAATCAAACAAAGAGTAGGAGATTCATTGAATGACTAATTTAGATTATACAGAAAGAGTGTCGATTGGCACTGACGGAATCATTGATCAACTAGATTTATGGCGAAAACAAACGCCGGTTCCGATTGATAGATACGAGCCTTGTTCGTTCCCATCAGACACATTCCACGGTTGGTTGGGCGAAATGATTAAGGCCGTCGCTGACAGCCTTGAGCTGCCGATTGATTTTGTTTCTTTGGTTGGATTGCCAGCATTGGCGACCGCAGTGCAAGGTAAATTTTCGCTGCTGATTGAGCCGGGCTATTTTGAGCCGTTGAATATTTGGACGATCGCGGCAATGGGGCCTTCAAATCGCAAGTCATCTTGCCGCGATGCTTTTGTGGAGCCCCTGCAACAGTGGGAGCGAGGCAAGGCCGCTGCCATGGCGCAAGAGATCCTCGATGCTAAATCTGAGATCGACACGATGGTTGGTGTCATCAAAGAACACCGTAAGAGGGCCTCGAAACTTGATGATGCCGAGGAGCGCCGAATAGCGATCGAACACATCAAAGAGCTCGAAGCAAGTCTGCCCGAGGTTCCAACGATTCCGTCGCTGATGTTTGACGACGCAACGCCGGAGAATGTCGCAAAGCTACTTGCTGACAACAGCGAGCGAATTAGCTACATAGAATCAGAAGCTGACGCATTGTTTGGCCTGCTCCGTGGGCGATATTCCGGCAACGACAATGTCGATCTGACGTTGAAAACCTATCGCGGTGAATCTAAACGTGTAACTCGACAAAATGCCGCTCCGATTGATCTAAGGCATCCACTGATTAGCTTTGGACTGTCACCACAACTGGGATTGGTTCACGAGCAGATGAAGGACAACACTTTGCTGCGACGTGGGTTTTTCGCCCGGTTTATGCTGGCAATTCCAAAGTCGAAACTTGGCTCACGTAGTTTGACACCCCGTCCTATCCCAGCAGGCGTACAAGCTGCTTACGACGCGCAAATGCTCCGCCTTTTATCGCTGGAGGCAAACGAAAAAGATGGTCGTATAGTGCCGCACGTCATCAAACTAGAGTCTGGGGCATATCGGCAGTGGAAAGCCTTTCAACTCGAATTAGAGGCGATGATGGGCCCTGATGGTCGAATGAGCGACGAAGTTCTAACAATGTGGGCCGGCAAGCATGCCGGCAACACAGCGCGGCTCGCAGCACTGCTTCAAATTGGTAGCCAGTCGGGTGTCGCGCCGAACGAATCCAATATCAGTGCCGATTCAATGCAGCGTGCGATCGCATTTATGGATCCACTGATCGAACACGCGATTGCCTTTCACGACATGGCGGATCACTGCCCTGAGTTGGCGAACGCCAGGACAGTCTTGCAGCACATCAAAAGAAAATCAGTGGCTGACGAGATCAGTTTTCGTGACATTCAACAATCACTGAAGGGAAGGCAAGCGTTTAAGAAGTCAACTGAAATTCATAAGGCGGTTGTTGTTCTGCTTGAGCGAGGTTGGTTGTTTATCAAAAGCACGACGCCGGAAGTTTTCTATTTGCACCCCGAGATCCATCCCCAATCTCCCCAAAAGCGGACCAATGGGGAGGATGGGGAGGTTTCTGCTAAGCCTGAAAAACCCGAATCGGATTGGGTGGAGGGTGAACTATGATAAACGCGATCTTGGAAAGTGGCATCGAACTATCTGTATCGGACACCGGCAACCT
>ENA-ORXT01006627-ORXT01006627.1-marine-metagenome-genome-assembly--contig:-NODE-6627-length-10681-cov-3.559883_pt1 | contig 10681 bp, 12 predicted proteins | sample MGYA00237868_ERZ511482 | MGnify/ENA metagenome assembly ERZ511482
CCGTACCATTACTGGCTTGGGTCTAAAAGAAGCTAAAGAAATGGTTGAATCTACTCCCAAATCAATTAAAGAAGGTGTTCCCAAAGAAGACGCTGAAACAACTAAGAAGCAATTAGAAGATGCTGGTGCAAAGGTTTCTGTTAAGTAACGGCAAGCCTTGATAGTAACTATAAGCTATATAAATTAAGATAAGCTCAAAGCTCCTTTTAATTTAGAGAAAATAGCCGATCTTAGTTTGATTGAAACTCAATTAAAAAGGGAAGTTCAAATTTATGAGCTTCCCTTTTTTTGCGCTTTTTAACTGGATTAAGCTTTTGTGACATACAATAAGCGTCAATTATCAACTGTTAATTCTCTTCGCAATCTATCCAATTCTTCCCTATCTCGCTTTAATTCCTGCTCTAGTTCCTGCAGTTGTTCGCGACGAGTTTCAATTTCTAGCGCACGACGATTTAACTCCAAATTTTGTGCTGTAATTTCCTGTCGCCACTTCTCTACTTTGCTTTGTTCTGTCTTAATAAACTGGGGATTGATCGCGTTTTTGGTTAAATATTGCTGTAATATGCTCAACACCCATTCTTTTGCCTCTTGGATACTAACAATTTGCTGATTTTGATCCATCTCAACTAATACTAAAACTCCTGCACCAAGAGAACTTTGTTTATTTAAGGGTAAAGTCTCGGAATTATCGACTTCCCAGACATATTCTGATTCTTGGCGAGCAAGTACCTGTAGCTGAATTTCTCCCGAATTAAGGTCGATTTTAACTTGCGCTAGGTATAACATGGCTATTAGAAGTCTCGAACATGGATGTAGTTGTTTATATCATCAATGATACTTTCAGTTGAGACAATACAAACCCCTCTGTAATATTTTACTTTTTTCAGCCTGCTATTAATTATATTTTGAGTACCATTACATAACTAATTTTGTCTAAATTTGCCAAAATCCTCCCTTTTTATTCACTTAATAAAAAGTACTGAAAAGAGAGGAAGAAGAATTCTGTCGGCTCAAACGTAAAATTAAACTAAAGCCGCAGCAGCAGCTTTGGTGCCAGATTTAGGTTCAAAATCGTGACCTAGTTCGGTCAAAGCAGCTTCTAGGCAGCCAATGGTCATGATTACATCGCGATCGCTTATAAAGCCCAGATGACCAACACGGAAAATTTTACCTTTGAGGTGATCTTGTCCCCCAGCCAAAGCAATATCATACTTTTTGCTCATGGTAGATCTAATCGCTTCTGCATCATCGGTACGAATAGCAGTTACCGCAGTACTAGCAGCATCATCGGGTGCAAGGAGGTTCAAGCCCATGGCGATAGCAGCAGCGCGAGTAGCATTGGTTAGACGTTGATGACGGGCAAAGATATTTTCTAAACCTTCTCTCCGCATCATTTGTAAGGCTGTTTGCAAGCCAAACATTAAGTTGATTGGTGGAGTAAAGGGAGTACTGTTTTTAGCATTTGCTTTTTTGTATTTACCCAAGTCCATATAGAAGCGAGGAAACTTACTAGTTTCGTAGGCTTTCCATGCTTTATCGCTGACAGAAATAAAGCCCAAACCAGGAGGAATCATGTAGCCTTTTTGTGAACCAGAAGCTACCACATCTAAGTCCCAATCATCTACAGGTACATTATATGCACCCAAGCTAGTTACCGCATCGACAATAATTAACGCTTCGCCATGAGCTTTAACATACTTGTTAATAGTTTCTAGGTCGTTAAGTACTCCAGCAGAAGTCTCGGAATGGGTAATAACAACCGCTTTAATTTCTTTGTTAGTATCAGCTTCTAATTTTGTCTTAAACTCTTCTGGATTTAAAGGTGTACCCCAATCAGAAGTAATGCGTTCAGTTTTAATCCCAAATACTTCGCAAATTTGCGCCCAGCGATCGCCAAACTTGCCATTAACGCCGACCAAAACGCGATCGCCAGGACTCAAGAAATTAATCATTCCCGCTTCCATTGCTCCCGTACCTGATACGTTGAGGGAAAGCACTTCGTTTTTAGTCTGGTGCAGCCATTTTAAATTGTCATTAATTTCAGCAATAATCTTGCTAAAATCACCGCTACGATGCCCGATGGGATGCGTACCTAAAGCTTTTAATACCTTCGCTGGGACTGGAGTAGGCCCAGGAATCATTAGCATATGCTTGTCTTCCATGAAGTCGTCCTAATATTGATGCTAGTCGAGTCGTTCATTTTATCTTATGGCAAAGACAGACAATCATTTCCTAAAAAAATCAGTAAAAATTAACCAACGTTCACAGAAAGCTTTGTCGTAAGACGACAGAGTTCTGTAACTTTGCTTAGTAACCCAAACTGTTATCAAGAACAATTAAGACGCGATCGAATCACTAGCATTTTATGGGAAGATAAAAGACTGCAATTTTTAAGCAATTAATTCGAGGTTTAACCAATGGCTCATCTTAGATTAGGCGACACTGTGCCTGATTTCACTCAAGATTCTAGTATGGGAGAAATTTCCTTTCACGAGTGGGCTGGAGATAGCTGGGTAGTCCTTTTCTCTCACCCTGCCGACTACACTCCTGTCTGTACCACTGAGTTGGGTGAAGTTGCCAAACTTAGATCGGAATTCGACAAGCGTAACGTTAAAACTATTGCTCTAAGTATCGATGACGCAGATTCTCACAAAGGCTGGGTTGGCGACATCGATGAAACTCAAGGTACAAAAGTCGACTATCCCATTTTGGCGGATGCGGATAAAAAGGTTTCCGATCTTTATGACATGATCCATCCCAATGCGGATGCGAAGGTTACTGTTCGTTCAGTATTTATTATTGACCCCAGTAAAAAACTACGTCTAACTTTGACCTATCCTCCTAGTACTGGACGTAATTTTCCTGAAATATTGAGAGTGATTGATTCTCTACAGCTTACCGATAACTACTCCGTTGCTACTCCTGTCAACTGGAAAGATGGCGAAGATGTGGTAGTTTCCCCTGCTATTCCCACAGAAGAAGCTAAGAAGAAATTCCCTAAAGGTGTAGAAGAGATCAAGCCTTATTTACGCATGACTCCTCAACCTAACAAATAAAAAAAGAGAAATAAAAGTTTTTTGAGTTTGTATTTTAATGAACTAAAACACAAAAGTTAAGATTTTTAGAAACTCAGGTAGGTTTGACCTACCTTTTTTATTTATAATAGTGATTTTCTAGATGAATTCTTCTGTAGCAGCTAACAAATCGATTCTCGATGCTCTAAATCGTTTGATTGAGGTAGTCGCAAAATTACGATCTCCTGATGGGGGATGTCCTTGGGACTTAGCACAAACACCTGAAACTTTAATTCCCTATGTAATTGAAGAGGCTTACGAAGTAGTAGATGCGATTCAGTCTGGGGACAAAAATGCGATCGCCGAAGAGTTGGGAGATCTGTTGTTACAGGTAGTCTTGCAAACTCAGATTGCCAGCGAAGCTAATGACTTTACCCTTGAAGAAGTTGCTACAGGAATTACCGATAAATTAATTCGCCGTCATCCCCACGTATTTGGCAATGTGGAGGTAAATAGCGCAGATGAAGTCAATCAAAACTGGGAACAAATCAAGGCACAGGAGAAAGGCGAAACTCCCGAACAAGCTAAGTTACTCAGTCGCAAATTAAGACGCTATGCTCGTAGTTTGCCTCCTTTAATGGCAGGAATGAAGATATCTAAGAAAGCTGTGAGGGCTGGCTTTGAGTGGAAAAATGTAGACGGGGTGTGGGACAAGTTTGAGGAAGAGTTAGGAGAGTTTAAAGAAGCCCTGGCTACAGAAGATAAAGCCCATCAGCAAGAAGAATTAGGGGATTTATTGTTTACCATAATTAATATTGCTCGTTGGTACGATTTGAATCCGTTTGATGGCTTACAGGGAACGAATAATCGTTTTATTCAACGTTTAGCCCTGATGGAACAATTTGCGGATCGCCCTTTGGATGAGTATGATATCAGCGAGTTAGAGTCTCTTTGGCAACAGGCAAAAAAGCAACTGCATCAGAGCCTATAGCGATCGCATTTCTTGGCGATATTTTTAAGCTAGTAAAGCGATCGCATTTCTCTTCAATCTTATTTATTAGAGCGATGCTATGCTTGGTAAATTATTGATTTTGGTAAATTGCTCATGATGAAACCCCCAGGGCTTGGGCTGACATTCTTTTATTATTTTACCGTTACCAATTTGATCGTTCTTGGTCTACTTTCTCGCAGATTTGAGGTGAGTTTACTCGACCACTCTATTTATCCCATAGCCGTATGCGCTGGTTTGATTGGCGGTGTTTTGGGAACTACTTTTAATCGTAACGTGACTATAACTACCATCGTCAAGCGTAAAGCAGTTTGGCTAAAGAGTCTTGACCAGAATTTAGCAGAAATGGGGTTTGAGCCTCAAAGAGAATTAGAAGACTTCACTATTTACCAGAAAAAAGCGATCGCAACTTTGTTTTCTGGGCGAGTGTTTCTCAAGTTTGAAGGAAAGACTGCAACTATAATTGGGCGTGCTAGCGTTATTGAAAAACTGAAACAGAGTAATTTAAAACTTAGCTAAGATGACGAGCTTAATCTGTGTCCAAAATAAAATTGTAAAGAGATCGCATTTTTCTTCAATGCTTTTAAGTAAAGCGATCGCGAATTAAACTCAGTCTTATTTAAGACATCTCTCTGAAAACGTTAACATTAAATTTGATGTTAATTTAGTGTTGATTTAGCTCATGTTTAATCTGAGTCGAGATATTCAATCTCTTTCTACTTTCAAACGTAATAGCGGTAAAATCATCAAAGAAATGAAGACTACGGGCAATCCGTTGGTTTTAACTGTCAATGGTAAAGCAGAGGTAGTAGTACAAGATGCAGCAGCCTACCAAAAACTACTAAACAAGATTCAGACTCTAGAAACTATTACAGCAAATAATCAGCGATCTTTGGACGAACCATCGGCTTTGCTGGATTTATACAGTTCTGCTGCTGACATCGAATTTGCGATCGATGGTCAGGGAATTTCTGATGAAATGGATAGCGATTTAAGTGGTGTATTCGATCAGTGAAAAGCGATCGCTTTATTTATTGGATACTGATGTTTGTATTGTATATCTCAAAGGAAAATCTTTATCCGTCAACAAACGTTTTAAGTCTCTCAAGAGAGACAACATTGCAGTATGTTCGATAGCAAAAGCAGAGCTTTTTAATGGCTCAATGCGTAGCAACAATCCGAAAAAAGCTTTTCAAGTGCAAGAAACGTTCTTGAATCAGTTTGTTTCTTTACCTTTCGATGATAAATGCGCTTTAGTTTACGGGAAGGTTAGATCGCAATTGGCAAATGCAGGAACACCTATTGGCTCAAACGATCTTTTGATTGCTGCGATCGCTTTGACTAATAATTTGACTTTAGTAACCCACAACGTGCGCGAGTTTAGCCGAGTTCCTAAATTAAAATTGGAAGATTGGGAAGATGATTAATTACAGTAAGGCGATCGCATTTATTTTTTATTGTTTTAAAGTAGAGTGATCGCAATTATGTATTTTAGATAAAAGCTATTTGCCACAAAAATTATTTATCTTCGAGCTTCTTCTCTGCTCTTCTTTGCCATTTATCAGCAGTTTTAGCAGAATCAGAGTTAAATTCTTGTATTGTCCTCCCTATTTTCTGAGCAAATTCTAATGCTTCATCCAAAGCTTTGATTTTATTGTCAGTCATAGTGTTTATCAAACATTAAGTGCGATCGCTATTTAATTCAACTTGAATTAAATTCATTGCTCTATCTGCATTTTTATAATTTGTACCCCACCAGCTACTATCCCACATATCCCAAAGTAAAATAGAATCTTCAATCAGATAAAAAGAATCAATTTGAGGCACTACGTAATCCTTAATTTGATTATATTTTCCTTGCCAAAGTAGAATCACTTCGTAATCTTGCTTTCTTATATTGGATACTGTGTTTTCAATCCTTCCTTTAAATACAGAACGATAGGTACTGGCAAAAAAAGCCTCTCTAAGACAAAAGCTTACTAGAAACTCTGACAATGAACTGCAGACGTATTCCCAATCTGCATCATTTTCTTTTTCTGTTGTCCAGTCTATGAGGTACACGGGGGGATCGTCTCCTTCAATTTCTGTTCCACAACTCCAAACGCCTTGATTTTCTCCTACTATGCAAAGCTTTTCTTTAAAAATACCTGGGTAGAAAAATAAAGTATCGTGTGTATGAAGAGTTCCATGTTTACCTGGATACTTACCCACAAAAGAATATAAATCTTTTAAAGGTTGAGGTATTTTTCTTGCTGCAATTTCCTCGAGATCGGGATTGTATAGTATTTTGCGATCGCAATAATAGATTGATAAAAATAGATCCAACTCCATCATTAACTTTTTAGGATCGTCTTTGAACTCCAGCATGGTGTCATTTGATAATATGGTGGACATTTAATGTGTCCACCTCTTACTTCTGTATATGAAATCTAACCAATCAACTCTTTTGCGCGTTTAACAAAATTATCAGCAGTAATTCCGTTAAATTCCATAATTTGACCAGCACTAGAAGTAGTTTCGCCTCGTTTCCAGGCAAAAACATCACGCTTACTATTACTACGCAACATGACGGGTTCTAACATGGCACTCGAACCACCCGTAACGCCGATTAGGGCATCGCCATCGAACATAGCTGAGAAGTCTGCATCGGAGAGAAAATCGCCATCTTGGGATTGAGTAATGGTATCCCAAGCAACGTCAGTAGGACGATATAAGCGACGGGGATTAATTATAGAGACGATTTTTGAACCGATGCCTTGCGCTTTTAACTGTTCTGCTGCTTCAAAAGTAGGAATCAAAGTCATATCTCCAATGACAGCAAAGACTACTGTTTTATCACCAGGGGTTTCCTGTAATGTTATTGCACCTTTTTTCAATGCTTCTCTAGTCTGTTCTAAAGTAGTGCGTATTTCTAGAGGAGATTTACTAGCAGTGATAGTAACGCCTTTATTACTTGTACCTAATGCCCATTCATAACAGGCTTGGATGCTGTTGGCATCGCAAGGGAAAAGAGGAAAAACATTACCATTACGCATCATTCCTGCAAAGTAGTTTTCTACTTCGGGGCGTTGGTGTGTCCAGCCGTTGCGCCCTTGTTCTAATGCCCCTGCGGTAAAGAGGGTGATAGTCGAAGGAGTAGGGCGACGTAATTCTGCCATGGCTTGAGTTACAGTTTGCCAGATGGGTAAACCGTTGATAGCAAAGGATTCGTAGGAACACCATAAAGTGCGTGCGCCGAATAATGCCTGGGCTGCTGCAAGTCCCGCACAAGCATCTTCGCTTAAGGGTTCGTAGACTTGACCATTCGGCTGTTGGAAGTAGGTTTCATCGGTAGTGGGGTGGATGATTTTTAAAGCAGTGTTGATATTTTTAATGCCTGATGCTGCATTACCATCGGCATTTGCCACAATAAAGTTTTTATCCTGCTGTCCCACATAGCCTGCGATCGCACCCATTGCTGTAGTGGCTACTTTCTTATCACCCCCAACGCTATACTCTTCCAGGGGAATATTGCCCAAATCGGATAGAGGATATTCTTTTTCGGTAACCGCTGTCTCTACTGATGCGCCACCATTAGAACGGAGATAATTATTACGAACAAGCTGCCAAGCTTCTGGGGTTAATGCCCTTTGTTTTAGTGCAGCCATAATGTAATCTTTGTCTACGCTGTCGCCAGGGTAGAGGTTATGGGACTGTGCGCCATCTTTGTGTACTCCCGAACCTTTTAGCTGTTTAACTATTAAGACTGTTAATGTTCCGCCTAACGCAGACTTAGCAGCTTTATCCGTCGCTTCTAATACGGCTTGAGTAAACTTCATTCTGCCCTCATGAGAAAAGCGAGTACTGTTTACATAGTCTCCTGGCTGGTTAGTATCGTCATAGTCTTTAGCGTTAACTAAAATTACCTCTGCAAAACCATTGCCCTTCCAGTATGCAATCATCTCTTCATTGGTTTTAGTAGAAACCATGCTGTGATGTTCCTGGGAAAAACCATTCCAAACTAAAATCGGTAAGAAGTTAGTCACCTGGGGAAAGGAAGTATTAAAGTGACCAAAGCTACTCATAATGTAGGGTTCGCCCAAGCCACCGTCACCAATAGTTACAGGAAATAGTACCCCAGGATGAAGTTTTGCCCCTGCCATCGCAAAGTGTTGCCCCTGTCCTAAAGGTCCAGCGGGGTTGAGTAAGCCAGGGATTTGCCCTGAAAGGTGTCCGAGTAAACCGTGCATTTCCCGAAAGCGATCGCCCATATCTTGAACGTTATTAATGCCCATCGCCTCTAAGGAAGTATCGAGAAATACATTACTATAAAAACCAGGAGCGTGATGTCCCACTTCCGTAATGATATTTTTGTGACCCAACATCACTAAGGATGCGATCGCATCGGCAATACTGGCAAATCCCCCTGGGTGTCCAGATTGCTTACTGGCAGTGATGTGCAAAGTTAGGTAGCGTAACGCATCTGCTGCCAACATGGTTTGATAGACTGCGCTTTTGTCTGTAGGAGAAGCGATCGCCGTTTGCCCTTCTTTGATAGCTGGTGTCTGCCCATATTCACTAAATCCAGGCAAGTCTTCTTTAAAATGTTTTATCCCTTTACAAAAAGCGGGAACATTAGTGGCAACTGTCATAAAAATATATCCTTCGTTTAGCGAACTGCAAGTATTAACCAGATCTTACAATTTTGAGCGGTACACAAACGACAAGATCTTTTAATCGTTGATATTTCAGTGGCTTAACTGTCTGGTAGTATTATTCCGTAGCTATATGATACGAAGGTAGCCTTTTCCGTAGGTAAATTAAGAGCTTAGAGCTTGAAGCTTATGGCTTATAGCTGCGAATTATTGAATCTCGACTAAAGCCGATTTATCTAAAACGTTATATGAGTAATTTATTGCAGGGTGTCAGCGTATATTTGATTGGCATGATGGGGGCAGGCAAAACTACTGTGGGTAAGCAGTTAGCCAAAGATCTTAATTATCGTTTTATCGATACTGACCAAACTATTGAGGCAATCGCTAAAAAACAGATCTCAGAGATATTTAAAGAAGAAGGAGAATCTTATTTTCGGGCATTAGAAACCCAAGTATTAGGCGAGTTGTCAGCATATACTCGTTCCGTGATATCCACCGGCGGGGGGATAATTGTAGAACAAATTAACTGGAGTTATTTACGAGACGGTTTAGTAGTCTGGCTAGATGTAGATTTAGAAATACTGAAAAAAAGATTAGCTCAAGATCAAACAAGACCTTTAGCTGACAAACTAGAATCATTACTTGAAACTCGTCGTTCTTTGTATGCTCAAGCAGATATTGCGATCGCTGTAAATTCTCACATATCTCCGACTAAAATATCAGCACAAATTATTGAAGCTATACCCTCAGTTCTCAAGTCTCAAGTATAGACATTTTTAATCACTAAACTTAATTTCTCATTCGACAAAATTCTATGGTGTACGACAGCGAATATCTCCAAGAAGCAGCAGCTACCCGTGTCCGCGTTCTAAGTGAAGCTCTCCCTTATATTCAAAAATTTGCAGGTCGCACAATCGTAATTAAGTATGGTGGTGCGGCAATGAAAGATAGCAGCCTCAAAGCCAAAGTGATCGACGACATTGTCTTTTTAGCCTGTGTTGGTGTTCGCCCTGTGGTGGTGCATGGGGGGGGGCCTGAAATTAATAATTGGCTGCATAAGCTCGATATTGAGCCTGCTTTTAAAGACGGCTTGCGCGTAACTGATGCCGATACGATGGATGTGGTAGAAATGGTCTTGGCAGGTAGGGTTAATAAAGAACTGGTATCCTTGATTAGCCGTGCGGGTGCTTCTGCCGTAGGACTTTGTGGTAAAGATGGCAACATGATTCAGGCTCGCCCTGTCGGATTTGAAGGTGTAGGCTTTGTAGGAGAAGTTACTAACGTCAATACCGATTTGATTGAAACTTTAGTAAATTCTGGATATGTGCCTGTCATTTCTAGCGTTGCGGCCGATGAATCAGGACAAGCCTACAATATAAACGCGGATACAGTAGCAGGAGAGATTGCAGCCGCTCTACAGGCAGAAAAACTAATTCTCTTAACCGATACCCCTGGTATTATGTACGATTTTCACGATTCGTCTAGCTTAATTGAGAGATTAGATATTCAAAAAGCCAGAGCGTTGATTGATGAAGGAATCGTTTCTGGGGGTATGATTCCCAAAGTAACCTGTTGCGTGCGATCGCTTGCTCAGGGAGTCCGCGCAGCCCATATCTTAGATGGACGCTTGCCTCATTCCTTGTTATTGGAAATTCTCACTGATGAAGGGATTGGCTCAATGATCGTAGCATCAGAACTGACTTGAAACTTGGTATCTTTGCCCGTTATCAGATAGATATTGTCTATCAAAGATCGACTTCAAATAAACATAATCAAAAAAAACCAGTATCCAAAGTCATAGGATACTGGAAAATAAGTTACTTAAGTTAAACAATACCCAATTATATCCCTAAAAAAAGGGATAGTCCCTCTTTAGAAGGGATTTAAGCACAAAAGATATGATTTAAACAATCATATCTTTTATATTCTCAATCTTAACTACTTAGAAACCAACTCCATTAGCATCAACACCAGGTAAAGCATCCAACTCTTCCATCGAAAGAGCATCCCCACCCAGACCGTCA
>ENA-ORXT01006628-ORXT01006628.1-marine-metagenome-genome-assembly--contig:-NODE-6628-length-10681-cov-3.285930_pt1 | contig 10681 bp, 13 predicted proteins | sample MGYA00237868_ERZ511482 | MGnify/ENA metagenome assembly ERZ511482
CAGTTCGGTTGTGTCAGCGTTCAACTGCAGGGCGTTGGTGATCTGCGTGGCGAATTGCCGGATGTCGCGTCGTGCGGTCGCCAGGTCAATGGCGAGTGTTTCGTTCAGTGCCATATCAACCTGCCGCCATCAGATGAGCGTCAAGCTGCTCGATCGTCGTCCACCGCTCGAGCCCGCACAGTCCGGCGTTCCATTCCGCCTCAGCTTGCGCGAACGCCGACGACGGGTTCTTGTGGCCGGCGAACGTGCAGAAGTCGGGGCGTGGCGGTGGCTGTTGTCGGAGCATGCCGAGCGGCGACTGCACCCGCTCCCGCAGCAGCACGTAGAGCGCTTCGAACATGTCGCGGCTGGTAGCGGTGGATGTGTCGACTCCCCATCGTTCGCGGATCTGCCAGCGCCAGCCGATCGGGTCGGTGATCCAGAATCCGATCAGCCCTGTTCTAAAGGGGAACCGTCCTCCTGCTCCGTCTCGTCTTCGTCGGGCAGTTCTTTGTTGAGAGCGAGCAGCTTCTCTTGCAGCTTGAGCACTTCCTGCGCCAACGATCGGACGGACAGGAACTGGGCGTTGTACCACGCCTCGGTGGCAGCGTCGAACCGGGCTTTGTCCGTGAACGTCCCGTCCTCGATCGCCGCCGCTACTTTCGCTGCGTCCGCTGGCGCTATCACGCACGCCAAGAAATCGTCGAACGTGTCTGCTGTCAACGGCGCAGCAATCGGCACCTGATCCTTCGTCACCCCGGCCGGTGTGATCCATTCCATGATGCCGGGCGCGTCGCCTAGCATCGTGAACGACAGGTCGCCGACCGTGTAACGGATTGGTTCCGCGATGGCTGCTGATACTTCTTTCATGGCGTTGTTCTTTCATGGTGTTGTTGTTGTTTCGATCGTGATCCGCGCTTGCGGTCCCGCTTCGTCAGGGGTGTTGTCGATCCCGGCGATGTGGATGCGGCGGCGGATGCCGAACCCTGCGAGCAGGCAGCAGGCGGTCGACGTGAGTTGGCGGCGTAGCCGTTCGATCTCAGCGCTGATGTCTTGGGTGGTGTGGCGTCCGTCTTTCCATGTCACCCGCGTTTCCCACAGATAGTCCTTCGGGGTGAAACAGCCGCTCCCAAAGATTGACGACTGGGTGAGGATCCCGGTTCGGATCTGGTCAAAGCATCGGGCAGCAATAATCGGCGCACCCCACGACACCGGATGATCGTCTTGCACGTGACATTGGGCGGTGAGCGCCATGGCTGCAGTCTGCAAAGCTGACGCCACATACCAGGGTTCCTGGTCGTCGAATAGTTGCTCAGCAGTGACGGCTTCGATCGTGCATGGTTCGGGCCATTCGATGATGGGTTCGGGGCAGTGAGTCACGGCCACCACTCACTTCGTGATCTGATCGAATGCGGCCTTGGTGGCTTTGTTCCACCATCCGAACGTGGCGAGCTTCTTGCCTTTGCGGCGGGTCTGGCCGGATGCTGGGCCGTTGGTGAAGTTGGCGAGATCGACACCGTTGGCGTATTCGACGCGCTTGTTCTTGCTGCCGACATCCGGTGCGAGTGGGTCACATCGAACATGAATGAGTGCGGTCTGGTTGTCGGACTTCGAGCCGATCCACACGTACGTCTCTTCCCTCAGATCGCGCATGTTCGGCGCAGCAGCCCTCGCCGCTCGTGTCGCAGCCGGGATTCGTTCGCGCATGCCGTCGTAGAAGTTGTCCATCAGCGCATTCTCGAGGTCGTCGGCGAGAGTCACGGCGTGGCCCATCCGATCGATTCGACATACGTCTTGCGGCCGACCGCTGTGGATGTCGCAGCGCATCGGGTGTCAAGCGAGTCGGCGAACGGGTCGCCGAATCCATCGGCGGTGTCGTCGGCTGCTTCACCGCAATTAGATCCGTGCACGCCTGGCACGAGACGGCATGCGAGCGACAGGACCGCCTGCTTAAACTGTGCGGTCACGGGCCGTGCAGTTATGGCGAGGGTGCCTGCACCGCCGTGGAGTCGGTAGCCGTTATGTGTCGTGATGCGTGCTTTGGTCCCGTCTTTCGAGTTGATTGTTGCGTCGTCACCGTTGAGGGTTGCGGACAGGATGCGGTCGGGTGCGATGTGTGCTCCGAGCTCGGGCAGGTAGATGCCTTCGCTGCATCCGCTGGTGGCGGTGCAACGGCATGCCCGTGCGCCGCCTACTGAGCAGACGTTCACGGTGAGCACACATTCTCCAGCATGAACAGCCATGCACAGGCCGTTCGTCAGTCGCTCCCACGCGATGTCGATGGCGTCGCGGTAGTCGGCGAGTACAGCCAGTTCGTTCTCGTTGGCCGTCTCACCCTCAGCGCCAACAAGCGCCCCGCCGTCGAACCATTTGCGTGTCGCCAGGCTGATGTCGGTGATTGACAGGGTGGACGCGTCGCAGCAGCCGCAACTGTTGCATCGCAGTTCGGCGACCCCCGGTTTGGTCATGCAATCGGCGAGGCCGGTTGCGCAATCACACATCTGGACGGTTCTTCCTCATGGTGCGGAGGTTGGTGGAGATGGCCTCGCCGACACCATGAAGAAGCGAGGCCATCTCACATCAGTGCTAGACGGCCGGTCCGACGATCAACGGCGTGTCCAGGGCAGTGTTCGCTGTGATCAGCGCAGCCGTGAGCGGCACACCTCGCAGAGCCGAATTGCATGAACACAAGGCGATCAGGTCTTCGTACACCGAAGCCGTGTCCATTTCGAAGCCGATCGATGTCGGGGTGCGGGTAGCAGTGGTGCCGTCCGACTCGAAGATCGGGAACAGGTCAGCGGGGCCGGAACCCCACCCGCTGTTCGTCTGCATTGTGAGCGTCGCCGAGAAGTTGTTGTCGGCAGGGTTCGTGCCACCAAACTTCGGGCCGGCCTGCGGGTCGGCTGCGGTGATAGCCCGTGCGATGTTGGCGTTGACGGACAGTTCGTTGTCGTTGCAGTCGCGCCAGCCGACCAGTTCGATCATCGTCCACTCGGTTGTCGTCTCGCTGGCCGCACCCCATCGCAGGCACGAGTCGTCGCCGTTGGGTGACGCAATGTCCAGGGTGATGACGTTGCCGGAGTCGTCGTGGCCGTTGGTGAAACCGTTGATGAACTGGCCACCGAATTCTTTCGCCCCGGTCAGGTTGCAGTCGGTGATGGTCGCCGTAGCGCCGGACACGTTCTGATATGCGGGCCGATTGAAAGCCGCCCCGGTGATGGCTGCGACGTTGTTGAATGTCGCTGCGAACTGTGAGGTTTGCACGTCGTTGCCGACGAACATGAACACGTTGCCGTCACCGGAACCGTCATCAGGTACGACGCCGGGAACACCTGCCGCCGAGTTCTTGTAGAACAGTCGGACGAGCAGTTCTGCTGGTACGCCTTGGATATCAGCCATTGGCCTTCACCTCTTCTGTCTTGGCGGGATCGGCAGTCGCGGCTGCCGGGGTTGACTTCGACTTGAGGGCCGCTATGGCCTTCTGGCGTCCTGACTTCCAGTCGTGGTCGGCTTCTTCTTCGGCCTTGACGACCGCAGCGCGTTTGTCACGGATGCGCCCGACCTTCAGTTCCATGTCTTTGGCGAGAGCGTCAGGCGTTGCGCCTTGCGCTGTGCCGAGCGTGGCGCCGGTTTCTTTGTCGGAGATGGTCACACGACCGTCTGGGTTTGGTTGGCCTACTACGATCCCGTCGCCGAGGTCGTCGAGTGAGGCTGTTTCTGATGCCATGTTGAAACCTCCTCAGGTCGGCATCGGGTACTGATGTGCAGAAGCGAATGACGCTCCTGTTGAACCCGCCACGGCCTTGTTCATTCGTGGCGTGCTCAACAGATGGGTCATGCGATTTGGTGCCATTGGTCGTTGGTGCCGCCTGTGTCTTTCAGGATCACCCACATTTCTTCGCCGGTCGGCCCGTCTGTGACGAACCATTGGCGTGCCTGCGCACGATGCGTCGTCGCTGACGCTGCGGGGTCCGCTGCACCTGGGCCGACGGTGTAGGCCACTGATGGGATGGCTGGCTGCACCGGGTAGGCGGTGTCGGGTCGAGCGTCCGCGTACACCTGCGTGATGGTGATGACCCCGGTGGTTGGGTCGATCGTGATTGTGTGGTCGTGCGCGTTCGAATCGCCCAACGTCGCATCGATGAGCGCCTGTACGTCGGCTTCTGACATTTCGACTTCGCACGGCATCCCTCAACCCACCACGCCTACAGCGCAAGGTCTACGAGGACGGCGAACACGTTCTCGTCATCGAGTCGAAGGATTGCCCGCCGTTCCACGACCGCCTGGGCGACGTAGTTCTTCGCCAGGTCATCGAAGTGCGAGTCGGTGGACAGCGTTTCGATTGGCGAGGTGGCGTAGTCGACGGTGGACGACACGGCCAGCCATGCCTGCCCATCGGGCGGGTTGGTGACAGTCGAGTCGGCGGGGCCGTCAGGCAACGTGCCCGGGCCAACGATCGCGGCGTCGCCGTACGTGGACGAGTAGCGGGTGCCGCCACGCAAGATCAGTTCTTTGTTCTTCGCCACAGGGACGGCGCGGTCCGGAATGTGCAGCATGCCGCCACCGGGGCCGGCGAGCGACCGGGATTCGTGCAGGATCCCGATCGCACGTTCCATCGAAACCGCGGTGTCACCGTTGGGCCGTGTGGCCCGGGCCATGACTAGACCGGACAGGTATTGGGCCATGGCAACAGGCGTCAACGATTCAAGCTCGAGCACGGCTTGCGCTTCGGCTTTCGCTGTGTCTTTGCAGTCTGCGAGTCGCACGGCGTGAGGAATGTCGAACGCATAGGACGGGGTGTCGCATGTGCGTTCGCGGACGATCTTGCGGTCGATGCCGCCGACCTGTGGCCGCGGGATCGAAGGCAGTAGCGGGTCTGCGTCTTGCAGCCACAGCTGGTGCGTGTCTGTCGCAGTGACCGTGTGGCATACACCGGCGAACCAGTCCGAAGGGATAGCCCCGGTTTGCAGTCCGCTGGTGATAGTGGTGAGCAGGTTGATGATGGGCGCGGCGCTCCCACCAGGCGACTCCCCCGAAGAGAAGTTGCCCCGGTGAGAGGGGGTACCGGGTGGTACTGGTGGAAGCGCCTGCCGCATCGTCTACGCCTTTACGCCGTGGTCACAGTGCCTGCAGCGGACTGCAGGTCAACTCGGCCAGGCATGGAGCCGGAAGCCGCGAGGGTGATGTCTGCGTATGCGGAAGCAGCAGCGCCGACTGGCACCATGGCTTCGTCGCGGTAGATCACGATGCCTCGAGCGTTCTGTGCTGCGAGGTCGAGATCGCGGAACGTGTCAGTGACACCGACACGGGTGGTTTCGCCGACTGGGCGACGCCATTGAGCCTTGTCGTAGACAGCGATGCCGAACGTCTTCTGTGCTTCGACGTTCAGGTCGAAGTTGACTGCGGCGGTCGCTGGCTTCGTCCACGTCTTCGCGAACGGTGACGCAGGCGTGTACACCTCGATGATTTCGTTGATGCCATACAGCTCGTTCAGGAGCTGTTGCAGCATTGGTCGGCCGTCGTGGCGGCGGGTGTTCACGAACCCGGTCATGCCCTGGGGCACTGCGAGTGTGGCGCCGTCGAGGTCCACGCCTGAGTCGTGGTCGATGCCTGACAGGAAGGCGTTCAGGAAGAACGTCAGGTCGTCAGCTGCATCGGAGATGGGAGCGGTGACGCTGCCCCAGTAGCCGAGTCGCTTCGCTTCGTCACGGATCTGACCGAAGCGGCGGGCCTCGATGAACCGTGACTGCAGAGCCAGGTACTTCGATACCTGTCGGCTGACCATGGACGAGTCGCACAGGTCGGCGTTGCGTGGGACACGAAACAGGATGGGGAACTCTTCGAGGCTGTAGGCCCGCTTTGCTCCTTCATCGACGCTGATGTCGATGATGTTCTTCCATGTCGTGTCGTTGGCTGGGTCGATGGCGATGACTGAGCCGTCGTTCTGCAGGATGCCCGCAGTGTCGGTGCCGGAACCGTCAGCGGCAGTGTTGCCGCAGTACACGTAGACCTGCTGGTCGAGAGTGCCGGCCAGGTTGTCGGCCTGCACGTTCCACTTCACACCATCGGCAGGAATCGACTGGATCGAATCGCCGAGCGGTTCGCCGTAGTCCATGAACGCGTCGGGCTGCAGGATGACATTGGCGCATTCGTTGCAGCCAGTGCAGGCTGCACGGTGGGTGCGGGCGGCTGCACGTGACACCATCATCGACTTCGACTTGTGCGTCGAGACGTCCATGGCGTTGTCTTGGTCATCGTTGATGCCGAGGATGCGTGCGGTTTCCGCGGTGGTGCGGTTGGCGCTCAGGATGTCCTGGGGTGCGAAGTCTTCGCGTTCCCAGTTGTTGAACTCGAACACCATCGACGTGCCCTCGCCCTTCACGGCCTTGTTCAGGCGTGCAGCGAGAGATGCGTTGTCTTGGATTGGTCCGACCTGACCCCACGTCTGACCCATGGGGGCGTGGATGGTGGCTTTGCGGAGCTTCACGGCGGGACCGGTTGCGGTCTTCTTCGACTTGTCGTCGGCGCCCTCGAGCTCGAGCTTGGGTGCTGCGGAGGCTGCGACGAGTTCTTTCTCGTCGATGACGATCTCGGCGGCAGGCTCGTCGGCTGCTTCGGCGGCAGGCTCGTCGGTTGCCTCTTCGGGTGCTTCTTCGGCGCTGTTTGCGTGCGCTTCGAGATCGGCGAGAGCTTGGACGTGAGCCGTCTTCGCTTCCTGCACTTCGATCAGGCGTACGAGGTTGGCGGTGGTCGGCGACTCTTCGAGTTCGGCGATCAGTGCGTCGAACTCGTCAACGGTGGTGAACGTCGCCATGTCTGTCGGCGTGTTCTCGGACTGGGTTTCTTCGGTGTTCTCGGCTTCGTCAGCCATGGTTTCCTCGCAGGGGTACAAGACAAGCGGCCCCGGTTGGGGTGGGCTTGTGTTGCTGGAACCTGCGAGGCGTCACACACCATGTGACGAACGAACGACCTTCAGCACCCGGCTGGAAAGGCGGCAATCAGCGCTTTGGATTACTTCTCAGAGTAGACAACCCTCAACCGTAGGTCAAGGCTTTGCGGTTTCCATCATGTGTGCGACGAGGTTTCCGTGGTCCTCGAGTAGTGCAGCATGTGCTGCTTCGAGTGCGTCCAGGCGGTCAGACATCGACGCTTCGCTTTCGTTTGCCGCTGTCTTCTTTGCTTCGTCGTCTTCAGCTTTGGCCTTGTCTCCGCATGCACCGCAGCATGCTTTGTTGGTGGCCTGGGTGGGTGGTTTGATAGCCATGTCGGCCTCCGGTGTTTGCTCGGTGTCTTCGGTTTCGGGCGCGGGGTTGAGGAGGTTCGGGGAGATGGCGAACGTGCCTGTGTCGCCTTCGACGATGGCCCACAGTTCGCCTTCGTCGTCGAACTCCCAGCCGACCAACGTCACTGTCTCGCCACTCTCGATGACCACGACTTGCGAGCCGAGCTCGACTTCTTTGCTGAGAGCAGCGAAGAACGCGTCGATCGACATGCCTGCCTTGCTTGGTCGTCGCACTTCGGCACGGTTGATTCGTTCAGCGGTTTCGAACATGTTGGTGTTGCCTTCCCCCACGAAACTGTGAGCAAAGTAGGTGAACGATCCGTTGTGTTCTTCGAACCATTCGGGTGATGTTTCGGCGTGTGCGAGCTGGTCGAGGTCGGCCCATGTGGTCGGCCGCGGCATGGTTGCGCCCGGTTCGAGTACTGATGCGAGCACTGCGCCTTTCATGATGACGGCTCGTTTGCCGTTGATGGTGGCTTCGTAGAGCCGGAACCGGGCGAGGGTGCCTTCGTTCTGCTGATGGAACACGCGCAGTTCTTCGATGGTGTCGAGGGTGTCGGGCGAGTGCCCGAACCGGAATTTTCCTGCAGGTAGTTCGACGATCTTGTCGCCATCTGCCAGCCTGATGGGGTTCTCCCATCGGTCGTTGATCTCTTGCAGGTTGACACCGCGGAGCATGGGTGCGACGAGTTCGCCGTAGGACGTCCGAAACTCGATGCCTTCGATGGCGACGACTCCGAGTATGGCGCCGATGTCTTCACCGCACATGTTCACGTCGAGCATGACGCGGCCCTGGGTGAGGAACTCGAGCTCGGCCTGCGTGGGTTCAGCGAACTGCCGTAGCGGCGGCATCATTGGTAGTGGCGGGGATTCGTGCATGCGCTCGGCGGTCAGACCGAGCGCGCAGGTTGCGTCACTCATGGGCGGGTTCCTTTCAGGATGCGGCGTCCTTGCCGCGGTTTGCGGCCTGTCAAGCGTTCGTATTCATCTCGGGAGAGCAGCCCTGCGGTGAACATGTCGCGCGCTTTCTTCTGTCGGGCTTTTTCTTCGAGTGCGTGCCTCAGGCTCATATGCCAATCACTTTCGTTTCCCACTTGCAGCCGCATCCACGGGCGGCACCGGGCGGGCCTGCACGGAAGTCGCAGCGCCTTTGTTCTTTGCCGTCGTTGCGTTGGTGGACTTCGTTCGGGTCAGCGTTCGCTGAGTGCTTCCACACCAGTACTGTTTCGGCTTCGGGTGCAGCGGTTTCGAGCATCTGCTGCGAGGTGGTGAACCCGTTCCCTTTCGATTCCACACCGTTCACGAGCACTCGCCCGTCGTCGGTCCGAGGCACCCCGCCTAATGGTGACGAGTCGGCACCACCGGCCACATGCAGAACGTCTCGCGAAATGTTGGGTGGCACGGTGGCGTCAACGATGCCGTCAGCCCGCGCCAGTCGTCCCATCACCAGCGCGGTCACTGACAGCATCGCCACGCCAACAGCCGTGTCACGTTGCATCTCGTTCATGACCGCAGCGGGCGCGATCGATCGACCTGTGCGCTTCGACCACAGGCGCGCCGTAGATAGCGCCCCGGCATCCAACGAAGCAGCGACAAGCTGTTGCAGGTCTGACACCGCGTCGACCGCTTTTGCTTCGTCAAGGTCGGTGAGTGCAGCCCGCACCACCCGAACAGGCTGGGCGTCCAACCATTCCACAGGATGGCTACCGCTGGCGCCGCCACGCTTCACAAGGTCGGCGGCTTTGCGTCCGACACGTTCAAGCGCCGACATGAACACGGCTTCTTGGTGGCCTTGAATCTTTGCGGCCAGAGTGTTCTCGAGTGCGGCAAGCTGGTCGTTGAACGACTGCTCAGCCGGCGCACCTTGGAACAGCCACAACCTGGCGGTGTCGCCACCCACTGCGGCTTGGGCGAGTTCCATCGGCACCGATTCCGGCTCCACCGACAACAGTGTTCGCATGTGTTTCACTTGGTCATCAGACAGTTCTTCACCGGCACACAGGCTGTCGGATAGCTCGGCGGCCTGTTGGGCGCCTTCGCCTGCGAGCGATGCGCGTGCGAGTTTCACGCCGCCACGGCACGCTGCCATCATCACGTCACTTGTCGCTCTCACCACAGCCGTCCTAACTCTGCGAACCTGGGTCCGAGTTCGTCACCCGTACCAACACCGTCAGGGTCGATCGGCGGCGCGTCCTCAAGACTGATCTCGTCGATCTTCTCGGCCATGCCGTTCGCTGCGTTCGCTGCCGTGGCCATCCGCATCTGCAGCCATTCCTGGCCTTCGGGCGTGTCAAGTTTGAGCAGGTCGTCCTCGGACGCCCCGATCTGACTGCCTGCGAACTGTTTCTTGACGAGGCCCATCTGCCAGCCGGCGAGCGCTTCTTTGCGGGAGTCGGGCTTGTTTGCGATGTCGGCGATGTTCGGGGAGATGCGGAACCGGCAGGCGTCGACGCCTGTGGCCCGGAACTGGGCGTTGCGTTCGAGGCGTGGATGCCACCACCATGAGGCGAGGTCGGCGTACACGTGCTGCTCGAGTAGCGGTGCGATGTGGTATTGCAGAAACACACGGTTCAGGAACAGGTCGGCGTAGGCGTTACCTTCGCCTGGTCCTTCTTTCACGAGTGTGGCTGGCAGCGGGCTACCACGTGCGATGACATCGACGACGAGTTCGTGCGCTTTGATGAGCGTCTCTTGGATGTTGCCCAGCGACACGTATTGCGGAGCCACACTGCCTGTCGTGACGGGGAACGGTACGAGCCCGCCGAGCACACTGGGGTCGTTGCGCACCTGCTCCACTACATCCATGTAGTCGTTGATCCAGCCCGCAGACTCGTTCGGCCCGTTACCTGGCGCCCAGATCAGACCACGCGATACGAGGTCGGCGGTTCCACCTGCCCGCAGAGCGGCGTTGATGATTTCGAGGAATGCGATGTCTTCGGCGAGGTGGCGGAAGGGTGATTTGCAGTCGTCGATGTACGTGTCGTCTTCAACGAACAGACGCTCGAACTGATTGGGTTGCAGTGTCACAGGCTTGTCGCCTGCACGGCGCGTCCAGAGGCCGGATCCGTCTTTGTTCACGGTCACTGCGGGGGTGTGCACGACAGCGACTGCGGGTTTGCCGTTGCGGCCTTGAAAGTCGATGCCGTAGCCCTCACCTGTGGTGCCCATCACCTCCGACGTCGAGCGGATGGGGACGTCGGCAGAGTTGGATTCGGAGCGAAGCATGCCCCACGTGCGCACCGCAATGGCGATGGCTGTGGCGATGTCATCGTCACCCGGGTCATGGTCGGACGCCGACACCCACTTGCCCGGCCGCGCTTCGAACCATGTGGAGCGTGGAATCATCCCTCGCACTTCGGCCAGCAAATGAGATTGCGCGCCGATGATGGACGTGCGGTGTCGCGCCCCGTAGATGACTTC
>ENA-ORXT01006630-ORXT01006630.1-marine-metagenome-genome-assembly--contig:-NODE-6630-length-10677-cov-4.023113_pt1 | contig 10677 bp, 9 predicted proteins | sample MGYA00237868_ERZ511482 | MGnify/ENA metagenome assembly ERZ511482
CGGTGATCGAGCCCGACGCACGTCCGGTGCACCCACCAACGATCCTCCCTGCCGGTTCAGGACACCCCGAAGGTCGATTGTCGCTGAACTAGATCGACGCGCCGCGTGCGCGGAGGTCTTCCTGGATCACGACGGCGATGTCGAGCGCGAGGATCTCGGCGCCATTGGTGTTGAGGTGAAATCCGTCGTCAGCACGGACATCTTTGCCCTCACCATCGCGTGGGTCGATGACGAACTCTGCCCAGTTGCCATCGCGGCCAGAGAAGCGAGCCCACGTGTCGACGAAGATCACATCCGGACGTGCTGCCGCAGCGGCCTTGGCCGCCCGGTCTTGAATTGCCAACTTCGCAGTCACGTCCGGGTTGTCGTCGTTGGGGATGCCGACCCAGATGACCGTGCGATCGTCTTCGAGCAGCAGATCCATCACGTCACCGGCGCGCTTCGTGTACTCGACGGACCATTCCTCTTCGTTGTCGAGCGGGTCACCGATGACGAACTCGAGTTCCTCCTGGAACGCCGAGAGCCCCTGAGAGTCGTTGCCCCCGAACGTGGCCACGACGATGTCGGGCTGCACCTCGGGAAGCGCCCGGGCGAGTTCATCGGGCCAGTTGTAGAAGTCAGGTCGGGCGAGCCCTGACGACACTTTGTAGTTGAGTGCCGTCTCGGCGACGGCCGTGCCATCGACGAGTTGCTGGAGGTACGGGCCGAACGTGCCGGCGTCGCTGTCACCGACGATGTAGACCGTTGCTTTGTTGTCCGGAGACGGCGGACCGGTGTTCTCGGGTACATCGGGCGGCGGCTCGGTGATCGGCGTCGAGTCCCCGGTTTCGGGCTCACCCTGACCGTCACTGCCGCTACCGTCGCCATCACCGTCGGTCGCGGCGGCGTTCTCGCTGTCGTCGGTTCCTGAGCTGCCGGCACTGCTGCTGGCCTCGTCGCCGTCAATATCGACCCCTGATGCGTCGGGTGAACTCACCACTACGTCGTCGCTGCCGCCGACGTACTCCGCAAGGGCCTTGATCGCGCTGTACCCGACGACGAGCAGCACGACGAGCACCGTGGCTCGGCGGAGCAGCAACTTCGCTGCGGTCGGGGGCGATGAGGACGACGCTGCCATGACGAACTCCACGATACGGCCCGCACCTCGACGCTTCCGGGCATACCGCCACTTCACCAAGCGGTTTCTCCGCCCGCTACCGCTTGGTAACCTCGCAAGCACGTGAACACCTGACGGTCACGACGTCAGACAACTCTCAAGGGGAGAACATGATCAAGAGCAAGAAACTGCTCGCTGTAGCAATGGTGGGTGCCCTCGGGCTCGCCGCCTGTGGCAGCGACGAAGAGGCCGGCACCGCAACCGACACACCGGCTGAGGCCGAGGGCGACGCCGAAGGTGATGCACCGGCCAGCACCGATGAGGCTGCACCCGAAGGTGAAGGCGGATCCATCTGTGAAGTGACTGACGTCGGCGGAGTCGACGACAAGGGCTTCAACCAGATCGCCTTCGAGGGTGCCGAGCGCGCCGCTGCGGATTTCGGCCTCACCGCCGAGGTGCTCGAGTCCGCGTCCGACGCCGACTACGAGACCAACATCCAGAGCTTCGTCGAGAAGGACTGCTCGCTCATCGTGACCGTCGGCTTCCTGCTCGGCGACGCGACTGCAGCAGCTGCAGCAGCCAACCCCGACCAGCAGTTCGCCATCATCGATGTCGGCTACGAAGAGGCCATCCCGAACGTCTCGACGCTCAACTTCAACACCGCTGAGCCGTCCTTTCTCGCTGGTTACCTCGCTGCGGGCATGACCCAGACGGGCACCGTTGCCACGTACGGCGGCATCAACATCCCGCCGGTCACCGTCTTCATGGACGGCTTCGCCAACGGCGTGTCGTACTACAACGAGCAGAAGGGCACCGAAGTCAACGTGCTCGGTTGGGACGTCGATGCACAAGACGGCTCGTTCGCCGGCAACTTCGAGAACCTCGACGATGGCAAGGCACTCGCAGCGAGCTTCGCTGACGAAGGCGCCGACATCATCTTCCCGGTCGCTGGCCCGGTCGGCCTCGGCTCGTCGGCATACGCCGCTGAGAACGAAGGCATCCGCATCATCGGTGTCGACAACGACCTCACCGTCAGCAACCCGAACGAGGCAGACGTCTACCTCACCTCGGTCCTCAAGAAGATCGACGAAGCCGTCTACGCCGCAGCCGAGGAAGTCATCGTCAACGGCACGCCCGGCGGCGCATACGTCGGCACGCTCGAGAACGACGGCGTCGGCCTGGCGCCGTACGGCTCGCAGGACGGCGACGTTCCGCAGGAGTTGAAGGACGAAGTCGAGGCTCTCAAGGCCGAGATCATCGCCGGCAACGTCACGGTCAACTGATTCCGAACACCTGAGCATCAGCTCCACGAGCTGAGCAATCGAACGAACGGGGAGCCTTTCGGGGCTCCCCGTTCGTCGTTTTCGCCAGACCGCAGCCTGGTTCGGCGAACACGTCACGGGGTCTGGACATGTCGGGACCTTCGCCCATTCCCGTGGCCCCCCGCTGCGCGACTAACGTCGCCGGCGATGGAGCTGGAACTGCGTGGCATCACCAAACGGTTTCCCGGTGTGGTCGCCAACGACGATGTCAACTTGACGATCCGGACCGGTGAGGTACTGGCGCTCGTCGGCGAGAACGGCGCTGGCAAGTCGACGTTGATGAACATCATGTACGGCCTGTACCACGCCGATGAAGGCCAGATCTTCGTCGATGGCCAGCCGGTCACGTTCGAGTCGTCCGGCGATGCGATCGCCGCAGGTATCGGGATGGTGCACCAGCACTTCATGCTCGTCCCGGTCTTCACCGTTGCCGAGAACGTCGTGCTCGGCGTCGAGCCGACCACCGGCCCGTTCGGCAAGCTCGACGTTGCGCAGGCGAACAGGCAGGTCGAGGAGATATCTTCCAAGTACAGCCTGCACCTCGATCCCGCCGCACTGGTCGAAGCGCTCCCCGTGGGCATCCAGCAACGTGTCGAGATCTTGAAAGTCTTGTTCCGGGACGCCGAGATCGTCGTGTTCGACGAACCGACTGCTGTGCTGACCCCGCAGGAGATCGAAGAGTTCTTCAACATCGTCGAATCGTTGAAGGCGTCGGGTCGGGGCATCGTGTTCATCACCCACAAGCTGACCGAAGCACTCCGGGTCGCCGATCGGATCAGTGTGCTGCGTCGCGGCAAAACGGTTGGCGAAGCCGATCCGAAGGAGATCGATGAGGTCGGTCTCGCCGAACTCATGGTCGGCAGACCGGTGCAGTTGGTTGTCGACAAAGCGCCTGCGCAGCCGGGCGACGCTGTTCTGTCCGTCGACCAGATGCACGTCGTCGACCCCACCGGCCGCACGCTCGTCGACCACGTCAGCTTCAACGTCCACGCCGGTGAGATCGTCGGCATCGCCGGCGTCCAAGGCAACGGACAGACCGAACTGGTCGAGGCGATCACGGGCCTGCGTGACGTCATCACCGGTTCGATCCACCTCGACGGCACCGACATCACCCACGCCTCACCGCGTGAGGTCCACAGTGCAGGGGTCGCACACATCCCCGAAGATCGCCAGCGAGCCGGCTTGGTCGGCGATTTCAGCGTTGCCGAGAACATGGTCCTCACGACGTACCACGACGACATCTACAGCAGCGGCGTCACGATGGACTGGCCGAAGGCCCGTTCCGTGGCGACCGAACTGGTCGAGCAGTACGACGTCCGCACACCGTCGATCCAGACCCCCGCCGGCACCCTCTCGGGAGGCAACCAGCAGAAGGTGATCGTTGCTCGCGAACTCAGCCGTGACCTGCGCCTCGTCGTGGCCTCTCAGCCGACTCGTGGTGTCGACGTCGGCTCGATCGAGTACATCCACGCCCAGGTCGTCAAAGCCCGCGACGAAGGCGCTGCGGTCCTCGTCGTGTCGACCGAACTCGACGAGGTGATGGCGCTCGCCGATCGAGTCATCGTCATGTACCGCGGTCGCATCATCGCCAACCTCCAACGTGACGACGCAACACACAGTGACGTCGGCCTCTACATGGCCGGCTCCAAGACACAGCCCGAGACCTCCAGCACCTCCTCCAGGGCGACCAGTACCACCTTCAGGGAGGCATCGTCATGACCGACACGGCCACAGCGCCGACTGGGTCACCGGGCGACGCTCCCGATGGTCAGTACTCGGCAAACCTCGCGAGCCGTATCTGTGCCCGCATCGACACGACCAACGCTGTGGTGCTCCCGCTGCTGGCACTCGTCAGCGCGCTGGTCATCGGCGTCTTCGTCATCGGTCTCTCCGACATCGACAAGATCCGCGACGGCGACATCGGCGGCATCCTCATCACGATCAAGGACGCCTACCTGGCGCTCCCCCAGGGCGCCTTCAACGGTTGGCGCCCAGTCAATGAGACGATCGTCGCCACGACGCCACTCCTGCTCGCCGGTCTCGCGGTCGCAGTGACCTTCCGTGCCGGCCTGTTCAACATCGGAGGCACCGGCCAGATGCTCATGGGCGGCATGGGCGCCATCTTCGTCGGCTTCTCGATGAACGGGCCAGGCATCATCCAGGTCTCGCTCGGGGTGCTCGCCGGCATGGTCCTCGGCATGGCCTGGGGCATCATCCCGGGTCTGCTCAAAGCACGCGCCGGCGTCCACGAGGTCATCGCGACGATCATGCTGAACCTGATCGCCGGGTCGCTCGTGTTGTGGATCCTGAAGACTGACGCATTCGGCCGCGAAGGTCGCAACGACCCGATCTCGAAGCTCGTCACTTCGGAAGGCAAGCTCCCCCGACTGTTCGGCTTCCTGGACCGACCCGAACTCCGGGCGCACATCGGATTCCTGATCGCGATCGCTGCGGCGTTCTTCTTCTGGTGGCTGCTCGAGCGCACGACGCTGGGCTTCGAAATCCGCGCACAGGGGGCCAACTCCCACGCCGCCCGGTACGCAGGCATGAAGCCGGAGACACTGATGGTGTTGTCCTTCGTGATCGCCGGTGGCTTCGCCGGCCTCGCCGGTGCCAGCGAGGTGCTCGGTACCCAGGGCCGAGCGACCCAGGGCTTCGCCGGCGACATCGGCTTCGACGCGATCGCCGTCGCTCTCCTCGGCAGATCCACACCGACCGGCACCGTGTTGGCCGCATTCCTCTTCGGTGCGCTCCAGGCCGGCGGCCAGAAGATGCAAGTCGACACCGGCGTACCGGTCGACCTCGTGCTGATTCTGCGTGGTCTGATCGTGCTCTTCATCGCGGCACCGTTGTTGATGAAGGCGATCTTCCGCATCAAAGCGGAAGGTGCCGCCGCAGGACCGAGCTTCGGTGGGTGGGGCGCGTGAGCATGACCAACTCGACGTCGAGGCCAGGCACGCCAGGGGCCCGCCCCGGCGATGCGGCCTACCTCGGCATGCTCGATGCACTGAGCCGAACACCGGAACAGAAGGCTCGCGCCCGCAACCTCGGAATCGGCTACTTCGTCGCTGCCGCCGTGGCGATCGTCGTGTTCGCGCGCGGCGACGGCGGCACCTCGACCTTCACACTCGGAGGCGACTCCTCGATCGGTCTGCCTGGCATCCCGCTGGCCTGGATCTGCGCAGTCATCCTCGCTGCTCTCGGTGGTGTGCAGATCTCCCGTGGAACCGCCAAGTTCCAGAACGCACTCCTCGCTGCGGCGACGATTCTGTTCATCGTGACGCTGATGGCCTGGGCTGCGGCCGGCCGCCAGTTCTCCCTGACCGGGACCCTGCACGATGCCCTCAAGGCATCGACGCCACTCGTGCTCGGGGCGCTCGGCGGCATCCTGTGTGAGCGATCCGGCATCATCAACATCGCCATCGAGGGCCTGCTCCTCGCTGGCGCCTTCACCTCGGCCCTCGTGGGGTCAGCAACCAACATCTGGATCGGCATCCTGGCCGCCATGGCGGTCAGCGCACTGCTGGGGTTGTTGCTTGCATGGCTGGCGATCCGGTTCCTCGTCGACCAGGTCATCGTCGGATTCGCGATCAACTTCTTCGTCCTCGGCCTGACCTCGTTCCTGGACTCGCGCGTCCTCACGCGAAACCCCGAACTCAATGGCACCGGCACGATCGCTGAGTGGAAGATCCCGATCCTCAGCGACATTCCGATCCTCGGGCCGATCCTGTTCGAACAGACCTTCTACGTCTACATGGCGCTGGCACTCGTGGCGATCACCGCCTGGGCGTTGTTCAAGACGAAGTGGGGACTGCGCACCCGTGCGGTCGGCGAGCATCCGAAGGCGGCTGGCACGCTCGGCGTCAACGTGCTGCGGCGCCGATACGTCAACGTCACGATCGCGGGCGCCATCGCCGGGTTCGGCGGGTCCTGGTGGACTGCGGATGTCGGGCGTTTCAACGAAAACATCACGAACGGACGCGGCTTCATCGCCCTCGCCGTCGTGCTCGTCGGCCGCCACCACCCGGTCGGCGCACTCCTCGCAGCGCTGGTCTTCGGTTTCTCCGATGCCTTGGCGCTCAAGTTCGCGTTCCTCAACACCGGCATCCCGAGTGAGTTCCTCGAGATGGCACCGTTCCTGGTGACGCTCCTCGTTGTCGCAAGCGTCGGCCGTGGCGCCCACGTTCCAGCCGCGCTCGGCCAACCCTACGAAGAGCAGTAGGACCAGTCGGCGCCAGGCACCGTCTGGTTGCCTACTTCGCCAGTTCGCTGACCGCCTTGACTTCGATCCCGCCACGTGGCCGTTGCGTCAACGTGACCGTGACTCGCTCGGGCTTCGCCGTGAGCATGATCTCGCCGGCGATCTCCGCAGCGAGCGCCTCGGCGAACACTGCTCGATCGCGAAAACCCCAGAGGTAGAGCTTCAAGCTCTTCGACTCGACGCACCATTCGCCGGGTACGTACTCGATCACCACGGAGGACAGGTCAGGCTGTTCGGTGACCGGGCACATCGAGTTCAGTTCGTCGTTCGTGAAGGTCACCGTCGAGATGTTCGCAGGCGCTTCGAAGACCTCGACGTGTTCGATCGAGTGACGCACGGTGTTGCCCAGCACGGTCAGTTCCATGCGCGTCAGGTTACTGTTGGGTAGCGAATCTGCAGTCGACTCGGGGGACTCATGCGACAGCGACGAACCATTGCAACTCTGGCCACCATCGCGATCGGCGTGGCCGCATGCACATCGAGCGCCGACGAGGCCACAACCGGTTCGGCAGACGGCCCTGCCCCCTCCAGCGCAGTGTCAGCACCCGCCACGACGACCGCCGAGTCTTCCAGCACCGAGACGACCGTCTCTGAGACCCCTGATGATCCACCCGCCACCGAACCATCAGCCACCGAACCATCAGCCACCGAACCTCCAGCCACCGAACCGCTCGCGCCCACGACGACGATCGATCCGGCTGAAGCAGCAACGATTGCGCAAGTCAACGAGTACATCGCCCAGGCAGCAGCATTCGACCAGGCTGGCGCCGACATCCAGTTTCCTGCAGGGCTCACCTTCCAGGCAGGCGGAGCGTCCGGCTATTCCCGGTACGTGTTCCGCGAGCACTCGGGTGGCGTCGTACCGACATTGGTCGAGGGCCCCCTCGTCGGCACCGTCCGCTGCCAGGACGAAGTGCTCCCGTGCTCGTTTCGCGAACTGCGTGACCTACACGAGTCCGGCGCAGACATCCCCGAGGAACTGCAGATGTCAGCCGACGACCTCACCGAACTGGTCGGTCAACTGACCGCAGTGAACGAGTTCGCCGAAGCACACCGCGACGTCGACTCGGCGTGTGCTGCAGGGTTCGTCAGCGACAAGATCCAAACCGCCAACATGGGCTCGCACTTCTACAAGGTCGACTGGATCAACGACGGATTCGATCCTGCCCGACCCGAAATACTGCTGTACGCGAAAGCCGACGGAACAGTCGCCGACGGGCCACTCGACCAGTGCCGGAACGACGTGTGGACCGGCGAGCCGATGACCCTCGTCGGCACGGCATTCCTCGTCCCGCCGCAGATCATCGGCAACGACCACCCCGAGACCTTCGCCGGGCCGCTGGACAACTGGCACATCCACTACAACCTGTGTCGCGGCAACGCCCAGGGGCGCGACACCTTTCTCCCACGCGCCGAATGCGAAGCCCAGGGCGGTAACTTCTCGGCGGCGCTGGGTTGGATGTTGCACGCCTGGGTCGCCGACGACTTCGACAATCAACTCGGCGTGTTCGGCATGTGGAATGCAACGATCGCTCCCGTCGCTGATGCGAATGCGATTCGCGACAACCGTGAGGTGCAGGGCTCGGACTTCCCCGACGGAGCCGAGCAATCGTTGATCACCGACTTCCTCTACAGCGGCGATTTGTCGGTGAAGCCAGGCCAACCTTTGTACTTCAACAACGTCGATGCAGTGCCTCACACGGTCACGGCTGGCACGCCCGAGGCTCCAGCGCTTGCCGACTTCGACTCGGGCCTGCTCACGCCGGGCAGCAACTACGAGGTCAGCTTCGACGAACCGGGCGTCTACAGCCTCTTCTGCACGCTGCACACCGACATGGTCGCCCAGATCACCGTCGCAGACTGAGACCGACATCAGACGGACTCGGTCCTGGGCACCGAGTCGCCTCAGCGCGGTGGGGCGATCTCGAAGTCGATGTCGTCGGGGATCATCGGATCCGAACTGGTCGTGCCCGCTGTCGAACCGCCCGCTGTCGAACCGCCCGCTGTCGATCCATGGTGATACGCCTCGGTCAACCAAACTCTGAACTCGCCGTCGATCAGCGCCGGGTCATCGACGTTGACCACGTGGTAGTACCGGTCGCCGTAGCTCGAGGTCTTGCGAGACAGGCGACCCGACTCCAGGGAACGCCGCAGCGAGAAGCCGACGGCGACCCACTTCGTCTTGACGTCGACGATACAGAAGGTCGGCCCGTTCTTGAAGAGCACCTTCTTGTCGAGCGGGTCGACGATCAGGTCACCATTCACCTGGCCATCAACGGTTTTCAGGTGATCGTGGACGACCTCGAACACGGGCGCGACGAAGCTCGGAGCATCGCGGAGAAATTCGGCAATCGTGAGGCCCGGGTTGCACATGTGGTTGCGCCCGACTGCGCCGAACGATCGCTTGCAGTCGGGGCAGGTCCACGTGGCCATCACGCAACAGTAGGCGCAGTCCGGGGCGGCTACCGTCGTGTCCGTGTTGACCGCAGATCAGATCGCCCAGTACGACGCCGACGGCTTTCTCGTGGTGCCCGACTTCGTGTCGCTCGACGCGTGTGCACAGCTTCGCACACGGGCCAACGAGATCGTCGAAGCGTGGGAACCGTCCGAGGAGCGCTCGGTCTTCACCACGAACCAGCAGGAACGCGTGTCCAACGGCGAGTTCCTGGCGAGTGGCGCCTCGACCTGGTGCTTCTTCGAGGAGGAGGCATTCGGCCCCGACGGAGAGCTCACCCAGCCAAAAGAACTGTCCATCAACAAGATCGGTCACGCCCAGCACGACACCGACGACGTCTTCGCCCGCTTCGCGTACAACCCCGCCCTCGGCGAAGTCGCCCGAGACATCGGCATGCCCGACCCGCTGGCGCTGCAGTCCATGTACATCTTCAAGCAACCGCGCATCGGCGGCGAAGTCGGCATCCATCAGGATGCAACGTTCCTGTACACCGAGCCGATCACCGTGACCGGATTCTGGTTCGCCGTCGAGGATGCAACGATCGACAACGGCTGCCTGTGGGCTGTGCCCGGCTCGCATCGAGGTCCGCTGCGCGAGCTGTTCAAGCGCAACCGCCTCGACGATCCCGCCGCGTCCGACGGCACGATCATGACAACGCTCAGCGCCGAACCGGTGCCGGGTCCCGACACACCTGGGGCGGTACCACTCGAAGTCCCTGCGGGCACGATGATCGTCCTCGACGGTGTGTTGCCGCACTGGTCCGGCGCCAACCGGTCCGGGGTCAGCCGTCACGCGTACAGCCTGCACTGCATCGACGCCTCCGCCGACTACCCCGAGTGGAACTGGCTCCAGCGACCAGCCGACTTCCCCCTCTGTCCCCTCCCCGACGCAGAGCGCGATCGGCGGCGGGTTTGAAAATGCCAGTCGCTTCTGCTGCCGTGTGAACACTGAACCGATGAGGTGCATCGCATCCGACAGACCACCGTTCGGGCATTGCAGGAGCAGGTGGTAGTGATTGTCGAGAAGGCAGTAGGCCAGCACCTCGATCCGAACCGTTCGCACGCCACACCGAGCAAACGACCGAACTCGATCCGGTCGGCATCGCAGAAGAACACCGTCTGACGGTTCGCGGTCACGTTGTGCCTGGCGCAACGTGACCGGTGGGTAGCGTGATGTGATGTCGATGGCTGATCTGATCGCACGGGCTCCGAAGGTGCTGTTGCACGACCACCTCGACGGCGGTCCGCGCCCGGCAACAGTGATCGAGTTGGCCGAGGAGTACGGCTACGACGGCCTCCCGACCACCGACGAGGCCGAGCTCGGTGAGTGGTTCAACAAGGGCGCCAAGCGCAACGACCTCGTGCTGTACCTCGAGACCTTTGCTCATACGGGCGCCGTCATGCAGCATCGCGATGCCATCGAGCGCGTGGCCTTCGAATGCGCTCAGGACCTCGCTACCGACAGCGTCGTATACGCCGAGGTGCGCTTCGCTCCCGAACTCCACCTCGAACAAGGCCTCACGCTCGACGAAGTGGTCGACGCT
>ENA-ORXT01006631-ORXT01006631.1-marine-metagenome-genome-assembly--contig:-NODE-6631-length-10677-cov-3.341132_pt1 | contig 10677 bp, 12 predicted proteins | sample MGYA00237868_ERZ511482 | MGnify/ENA metagenome assembly ERZ511482
AGAATGTTCAACGATAACGGGCTCTGGTACTAACTTTGTTGTTACCTTTACGTCGTTAAGTTCAAAGCTGTAGTGCGGGTCAGAGACTGCAATGATTAACGCACCGCCTATGGTGAATAGGGGGACTGCCATTAGCTTGCGCATCATATCCTCAGAAATGAGTTCTTTCATTTCAATGGAAATGTTGATGGCATCAAGGTCGACAAAGCTCATACCGTATTGATTGCTGCAGGCTCTTGCCAGTTCAATAGGGTCTACCAGGCGGCGTTCCAGCATGTGAGTGACGATGGGTTTCTTGCGGTCAGTTGCGTCCCGAACTGCACGAGCAGCATCTTCGCGCTTTAGTTTGCCATTGTTGACGAATGTCTGAACAATAGCTGGCAACGATATTTCTGTGCTAGTAGTCATAGGATAAGGTGGGTTCTTGTTATTTTTATGATTATGCTGACATGCTACGACGAATTTGTCGGAGTTTAAAGTGACGTCAGACAGTCGGTTATTCCATTCGCGGCCTCTTTGGAAACACCGATTGCAGATCAGCAGATATGCTATTATTGCAAGTTAGAATGATCTGGAGAAAAGGCATGAGTAGATGTAAAAAATGATAAGAATCATTGGAATAGATCCGGGTTCTCGAATTACCGGTATTGGCGTAATTGATAGTGACGGTCGCTACAATAAGCACGTATTTAGTACCTGTGTGCGTATGGGTAAAGAGTCTTTTCCAGATCGCCTTGGGATAATATTTCGTGGCATTACTGATGTCATTCAAACCTACGACCCAACACAAATGTCTGTTGAACAGGTATTTGTGTCCAATAATCCATCATCAGCCTTAAAGCTAGGGCAGGCCAGAGGTGCAGCCATTTGCGCCGGGGTAATGAGTGGCCTGGAAGTACATGAGTACAGTGCCCGAGCAGTAAAGCAGTCTGTGGTTGGTAAGGGTGGCGCTGACAAAGATCAGGTGCAGCACATGGTAAAAATCTTACTTAATTTGTCAGGAAAGATTCAGGTCGATACTTCCGATGCGTTAGCGGTTGCATTAAGTCATGCACATAATGGTGCTTACAATGCTAAAATCGCCAGAGCTGTGGGAAAATGACACATATTAAGCGCACACAAATCTAAGTAATAAAGAGAATCTGCATGATAGGAATGCTCCGTGGCAAGCTGATATATCGACAAGCGCCAGATCTGATGCTCGATGTGAATGGGGTCGGCTATGAACTGCAGGCTTCGATGACAACCTTTTATGATCTACCTGAATTGGATCATGAAGTTACTTTGCATACGCATTTTGTAGTGCGTGAGGATGCCCAGATACTTTATGCGTTCAGCTCGACAGCGGAGCGGGGTCTGTTTCGTACTTTGCTAAAGGTGAATGGCGTCGGCCCGAAAATGGCTCTGGCAATTGTTTCAGGGATGACGGTTGAGGAGTTCGCTGAGCGAGTAAGAGCAGGTGATGCTATTGGTTTGACGCGATTACCCGGCGTAGGCAAGAAGACCGCGGAGCGCTTAATTATAGAGATGCGAGATCGCTTACCAAAATCTAATGCTTCAGATTCAATCGAGAGCCTGGTAAAGCCAGATCAGCTTCCAATAAAAAGCAACCCAGAAGAAGAGGCAGTGAATGCCTTATTGGCGTTGGGCTATAAGCCGACAGAGGCAAGCCGCATGGTAAGTCGACAAGCCAATCAGGATTTGTCGGTTGAAGTGATGATCCGTAATGCCCTTAAAGAGTCGCTATCATAATGGATGATGATGGACGCGTAATTTCCCCCGTTGCGGGTTTGGATGAATTGATGACGGAAGAAAAAATCCGTCCGCAATATCTGCGTGATTATATCGGTCAGCCAGCCGTGCGCGAGCAGATGGAAATATTCATTCCTGCTGCTAAAGCGCGTGGTGAGGCGCTGGATCATGTGCTGATTTTTGGTCCACCGGGCCTGGGTAAAACGACACTGTCGCATATCATTGCCAATGAGCTTGGTGCAAATCTTCGACAAACCTCAGGGCCTGTATTAGAAAAAGCCGGTGACCTTGCAGCGCTACTGACTAATCTTGAGCCTCACGATGTTTTATTTGTTGATGAGATACATCGTCTGAGTCCGGTGGTAGAAGAAATTTTGTATCCGGCGTTAGAAGATTTTCAACTTGATATCATGATTGGTGAAGGGCCGGCAGCCCGCTCAATTAAGCTAGATCTGCCACCATTTACGTTAGTGGGTGCAACCACCAGAGCGGGTCTTTTAACCTCTCCTCTGCGTGATCGTTTTGGCATCGTGCAGCGTCTGGAGTTCTACAACGTTGAGGATTTAAAATATATAGTAACGCGCGCAGCAGGAATTTTAGGGGTGGATATTGAAGAGGGTGGTGCTTACGAAATCGCCAAACGTGCCAGAGGCACTCCGAGAATCGCCAATAGATTGCTCAGAAGGGTGCGTGATTATGCGCAGGTTAAGGCTGACGGTGTTATAACGTCGGAAATCGCCGACAAAGGGTTGAATATGTTGAATGTAGATCAGCAGGGGTTTGATCACATGGACAGACGATTATTGTTGGCAGTGTTAGAAAAGTTTGAAGGCGGGCCGGTTGGGATCGATAATATTGCTGCGGCTATTGGTGAAGAAAGGGGTACGATTGAAGATGTGCTTGAGCCGTTCTTGATTCAGCAGGGGTACTTAATGAGAACGCCGCGTGGTCGCATGGCTACCAAACGGGCTTGGGATCATTTTTCTTTATCCATGCCAGATGACAATTCGTAAATGTTTGTAAATTGAATGAGCTCTCATCCTAAAAAAATGATAATTTGGAGAGGTTGTGCAAAATAATTGTAATATCAAAATATTCTCCTTCCCGATACGCGTTTATTACGAAGATACTGACGCGGGTGGCGTGGTTTATCACGCTAAATACCTGAATTTTTTTGAACGTTGTCGTACCGAATGGCTACGACAGTTAGGGTATGAGCAGGATGAATTACGATTAACACAGAACATACTCTTCGTGGTTAGCTCATTAAGTATTGATTATTTGCAACCTGCGCTGTTTAATCAGCAACTTATAGCCACGGCAACGGTCACAGATTTGGGTGCAAGCCGCCTAATAATGGAACAACAAATTCTTCACGAACCGGATTCGGGGAGTACTGAGATATTTGCGAAGGGTAGTGTCACCCTAGCGTGTATAGATAGTAGTAAATTTAAACCGAAACGTATACCTCTGGAAATCAGAGAGTCATTGTTAAATACGGAAGCTCAGACAGGTTCGTTAAACGCCAAGGGGAATATTTGAATGTCATTTGACCATTCAATTTGGAAGCTAATACTGGAAGCCAGTGTTGTTGTGCAAGTAGTAATGGGGTTGTTGCTACTAGTCTCGCTAATCTCATGGACGGTTATACTCGTCAAATGGTCGCAGATTGGTAGAGCCCGACGCACCCAGGAGCGTTTTGAAAAACGTTTCTGGAGCGGCGTATCCTTAGACAAGCTTTATGACGACCTCTCGAAGAAGCCCAAAAAGCGTGGTTTGGAGAGTATGTTCTTCAGCGGATATCATGAATTTCTCAGGGCACGTCATATCGATGGTGGTTTGCAGGTTCCAGCCGTGGTTGGTGCACAGCGGGCGATGCGAGTTGCTGAGTCCAGAGAGCTTGAAAAGCTTGAGGGTAACTTGTCTTTCTTGGCAACGGTGGGTTCCACAAGCCCCTATGTGGGTTTGTTTGGCACCGTCTGGGGGATTATGAATTCTTTCCTGGCACTGGGACAAATGCAGCAAGCCTCTTTAGCAGTCGTTGCTCCGGGCATCGCAGAAGCTCTAATCGCCACGGCGATGGGTTTATTCGCAGCGATACCGGCAGTAATCGCCTATAATAAATTTGCCAACGGGGTTGATCGCGTTGCTAATAACTATGAAAACTTCCGCGAGGAGTTCACTACCTTGTTAGAACGTAATAGCAAGCCGGCAGGGAGATAATAATGTCTCGTCGGAACCGTGGTGGACGCCGTGCGATGGCGGAAATGAATGTTGTACCCTACATCGATGTCATGCTGGTGCTACTCGTTATCTTCATGGTGGCTGCGCCTATGATGCAGACCGGGGTAGAGTTGGATCTGCCGAATGCAGATACTACTCCGCTCGTAAATAACTCCGGCAGTACAGCGGTCATTATTTCTGTTAACGATGCCGGTGAGTATTTTGTTGGTGACAGTGAAGCATTAAGCCGTGAAGAGTTGAGTGAACTGGTTATAGGGGAGCTGGAAAGTTCTAAGTCAAAGCCAGTCTATATTCGAGCGGACAAAGAAGTTGCTTATGGTTTCCTAATGCAAGCAATGTCCACGGCACAGCAAGCAGGTGCGACTAACATTGGGTTAATGGCTGACCCGGAAGCGCTTAAAAACTAATGTTTAAAGTGCCTTTAAAGCATCCTTTTGCGTTCTTCGTAGCTATACTATTGCATGGCTGGGTTGCACTGCTGTTTTTATTGAGTTTTGAGTGGGAGACTCCCCTCGGATCAGGTGATATTAAGTTGCCGATAAATTTAGTACTGAGCGATCAAGCCGCTTTTGTGGAAAGGCCGAAGCTACAGACGCCTGAAAACAAGGTTGTAAATGTGCAGCCAGATGAAGAAAATGCGGCCGAAGAAAATGCTGCAAGACTCAAAGCTGAGGCAGATAAAGTGGCTGCTGAGGCTGAGATTGAAAGGCAGGCAATTGAAGAGGCTGAAAAGCAGAAACAGGCCATAGAGGCAGCCGAAGAGCAGAAACGATTGGAGCAAGCAGAGGCGGCAAAAGCATCGGAGGAAGCTGCTAGACTGGCTGCTGAAGAGTCGGATAAGGCGGCTAAAGCCGATGCTGAGGCGAGAGAAGCTGAGGCAAGACAAAAGATTGAAGCAGCAGCTGCTTTGAAAGCTGCTCAGGAGGCTAATGAGCAACTCAGGTTGGCTGCGGAAGTTGCTAAAGCAGCTAAGGACGAAGCTGCTAAAAAGGCGGCTCAGCGAAAAGTTGAAGCAGCAAAAGCGAAACAAAAAGAACAAGAGAGGCGTGCCGAAGCTGCTCGGGTCGAGGCCGCCAGACAAGCTGAAGAGGTAAAGAAAAACGCTGAGGCTGCGGCCAGAGCCAAAGCGAAGGCAGACCAGGAAAGAAAGAAAGCCGCCGAAGCTGAAGCTCGCAAACAGCAAGAGATTAAAAAGCAGGTGGAGGCTAAAAAGGCCCGCGAAGCTGCAGCTGAGAAATTACGAAAGGACAAGGCTGAAGCTGCCAGAGCCAAAAAGGTTCGAGAAGAGGCTGCAGCCAAGGCCAAACGAGAGAAGGAAATTGAAGCTGCTCGTGCTAAGAAGGTACGTGAAGCAGCCGCTGCCAAGGCTAAGCGGGAAAAAGAGATAGAGGCGGCTAGAGCAAAAAAAGTTCGCGATGCTGCTAAAGCTAAGCGAGAAAAAGAAATAGAGGCAGCTAGAGCTAAAAAAGTGCGCGAGGCCGCGGCCGCTAAACTGAAAAGAGATCAAGAAATTGCTGCTGCTAAGGCTCGCGCTGATGCGATTAAGAAGCGTCAGGAAGCAGAGGCAGCAAAGGCTAGAGCGGAGCAAGCCAGAAAAGCAGAGGCATTGAGGGCGAAAAAGCAGCGTGAAGAGGCTGCGCGTAAAAAAGAGCAGGCTGAAAAGGCCGCAGCTGCCGAACGTAAGCGACTCGCCAAAGAGAGAGCGGAGAAAGAATTGCGTGACAAGCGCCGTGCTGAATTTGAAGCGAAAAAGCGCGAAGAGGCTAGAAAAAAGAAGGCTGCCGCTGACAAAGCGAAAGCTGAGAGAGCGCGTTTAGCCGCAGAGAAAAAACGTAAGGAGGCTGCCGCTAGGAAAGCTGCAGAACAACGCAAGGCTAAAGCACTAGCTGAGAAAAAGCGTAAAGAAGCTGAGGCTAAACGTGCCCTGGAGGCACGCAAAAAAGTAGAGGCAGCTAAGCGAGCTAAGCAGGAGGCTGAAAGGAAGCGGGTTCAGGCAGAAAGAAAACGGGTCGAAGCGGCCCGTAAACAGGCTGAAGCGAAGAAGCAAGCAGAAGCTTTAGCGATAAGGCGTCAGCAGCAGGCTGTTGCCCAAGCAAGGCAGAGGGCAGCGAGTCAATGGGGTTCGCAGATCGAACGGCACGTAAAACGTCATTGGAATCCTCCGCCGGGTACCGCAGGCCAAGTTGCTAAAGTTAGGGTGGAAGTGAGTTCTAGTGGTTATATAAAAGGGTTTCAGTTTGTACAATGCAATGTTCAGGCTTTTTGTCTCTCTATTGAGGATGCGTTCCGAAGAGCCGAACCGTTGCCTGCACCAAATCGCTTTGATTTGGATAGAAGATTATTGATTACGATGGATTAATATATGAAAACTAAAAAAATGATTCGTAGCTTTTTAATTATTTTGGCATTGTCTTTTGCTAGCTCTGCTTGGGCAGATTTGGAATTGAGAATATCAAAAACCAGCAACCGTGGTATACCCATTGTGATTGCTCCAATACAGGGTGGAGCGCATGCGATTATCGAAGCCGACCTGAACCGAAGTGGACGTTTCAGAATAGTCAGCTCCAGGCGAGCGACGAATGTCGCAGCGTTTGGAACCCCGGTGGATGCTAAGCGACTTGGTATGTTAGGCGCGGCATTTTTGGTACGAGGACGCCGTACTCAGGCAGGATTAGATATTGAAATTATATCGACGGCTAGCGGTAAGCGTGATGCCAGTTATCGGATTGGTAATCTGCCTAATCAGCGCAGAGTTGCACACAAGGCATCCGATAAGATATTTGAAGAACTGATTAAAATTAAAGGCGCGTTTGATACGCGTTTAGTATACGTTACGGTTACAGGGCAAGCGATTAGTCAGCGCGTTTACCGGCTTTATGTATCGGATGCGGATGGTTATAACCCGAAGGTTATTTTAAACTCTCGTAAACCAGTGATGTCTCCAAGCTGGTCCCGTGATGGTAGCCAGGTAGCCTATGTGTCTTTTGAGCGAGGTACGCCTGCGATCTTTGTACAGAATATATATACTGGGCAAAAGCGAATGGTGTCAGCGCGTAGAGGCATTAATGGTGCTCCAAGTTGGGCGCCAGACGGGCGTCGGTTAGCACTAAGTCTATCGGTTGACGGTAATCCTGAGTTGTATACGCTGACCTTGGCCAATGGTGTATTTAAGCGTTTGACAAACTCAAGAGCGATTGACACTGAGCCAAATTGGACGCAGGATGGCCGATCGATTATATTCACCTCTGACCGAGGCGGTCGGCCCCAGTTATATGAGATTGGGGCAGGTGGTGGAACTGCTAAACGGGTTACATTTAACGGCAGCTATAATTCGGCGGCTGATATAGTCGGTGAGAAAATCGCGTTTGTGCGTCGGGTATCTGGTGCATTTCGTATCGCGGTAAAGGAACGAGGACAGCGAGGAGCTGATATAGTATCCGACGGCCGTTTTGATGAATCACCTTCTTTAGCACCCAATGCTACAATGGTGGTTTATGCGACTCAAAATAATGGTAGAGGTACATTGTCAGTGGTGAGTGATAATGGGTATGCAAAACAAGAATTATTTTCACCTGCAGGACAAGTACGTGAGCCTGCATGGTCACCTTATTTAAGATAAAAAGGAAAAATTTCGATGAAATCAATTAAATGGATTATGCCTTTGGTTGCTGCAAGTGCCATGGTAGTCAGCGGTTGTTCGCAAATGCAACAAACAGTAACACCGTCCAACTCGGCTAACCGCTTGACAACGGGCAACGCTGTGGGTTCTGGCTTATCAAGAGGAACAAGGGCCGGTACCGGAAGTCGATTGGGTGTAACAACAGCAGGGCGAGCCTTGGGCCGTGGATCATCTTCGACGATTGGTGGAAGAACCACCTCAAGTTTTGGTGGGGCAACTACAGGTGCTTATGGTGATGGCCGTGGGAATTTAGTTGGTGGAGGGATTGGTGGCAGATCAGGAACTGGCCTCGGAACTAGTGGAATTGGCGGCAGATCAGGATCTGGTCTCGGAAGTAGTGGTGGTAGCCTAAGCAGCAGAGGTTTTGGCAGTTCTGGTAGCGGAAGCTTTGGCACGGGTAGCTTAGACAATAGAATCGGGGCAAATGGCGTTGATAACCGTCTTGGCGCAAGTGGTACTGGCAGCGGCTTAGGTGGGCGTGGTGGTGCTTCTGGTTCGGCATTTGGTAATCGTGCTGGTGGGGTAGGTGGTGATTACAAAGTTACTGACTTGAACGACCCAAGCAGCGTTCTGTCTCGCCGGGTGATTTATTTTGCCTATGATCAGTCAACAATTGAGCCAGAGTATTTTGAAATTCTTGATGCTCATTCTGAACTTTTAGCCAGCAATCCTAATCTGACTATTAGACTGGAAGGGCATGCCGATGAGCGTGGCTCTCGTGAGTACAATGTCGCTCTATCAGAACGTCGTGCTCAAGCGGTTAAGCAGTTTATGGATCTAAAAGGCGTAGGTTCTCAGCAATCACAAACAGTCGCCTACGGAGAGGAGCTCCCAGTTGACCCAGGTCATAATGAAGCAGCTTGGAGTAAGAACCGCCGTGTGGAGATTAAGTATATAGGACGTTAATTATGGTTTTACCCTTGCGCAAACTTTTTGTTGTGACAAGCTTCTTGACTGTGCTGGCAACACCGCCAGCACAGGCAGTGACTCCGGATGAGTTATTTGAAGTTCTACAACGAATTGAGTCACTTGAAAATGAAGTGCGGTATCTTCGTGGCGAAAATGAGCAGCTTCGTTTCGATATGGAAGATATCAAAAATACTCAAAAAAAGACCTTCATTCGAATCGATGATCGCATGGATGACCTGTTTCGAGCGATGAACACTCGAAAAGTATCCGCTGCTCCCGTCGTCCCGTTATTGCCCACGTCACCGACTCTACCAGTTATAGCCGCCCCAGTTCCAGTTGTTGCTAAAGCAACCGCTGCTGCACTGCCGCCAGTCAAGCAGCCCGAGTTAGTGACGCTACCGGCTGGCGTAAAAAAGTCCACTCAAGTGGTCGAGAAGATATTGCCAGGAGTCAGCGCGCCTGAAAAACGGGCCTATGATCTAGCGTTTGCTAGTATAAAAACAAATCCATCCGCTGCCATTAGTATGTTTAGGCAGTTTCTTAAGCAATATCCTAGAAGTGTGCTAGCTCCCAACGCTCAATATTGGTTGGGTGAGGTAATGTACTCGAGTCGAAACTACCGGGGAGCAATTGACGAGTTTGTGGCGGTTTTGCAGAGTTATGGACAGAGTGCTAAAGCGCCCGATGCTGCAATCAAGTTAGGCTTTAGTTTCTATGAAATGAAGAATTGGGTTTATGCCCGTCGATCTTTAGAAGATGTTTTGCGTAGCTATCCGAAAACTCAGGCTGCCAATCTTGCTCGAGCAAGGCTGGCAAAGATGCATAAAGAGAATCTTTACTAATAATTCGTTTTGTTAGTGTTGCGGAAATAAAAAAGCCTGATTATTAATCAGGCTTTTTTATTGATTACTTATCGAAGATTCTTAGTCATCGTCAACAAAAGTGCCGATTGACTCTGCCCGCTCAACAACTTCTACAACGTTGTCAGAGTGAACAATAACCTTAACGGTTGCTGTAACGTCTGTGTGCAAGTGAATGCCCACTTCGTGTTCACCAACGTTACGAATCGGGCCTTCAGGCATGCGAACGTTGCGACGTTCAACTTCAAAACCTTGTTCTTTAAGGGCTTCTGCAATCTCTTGATTGCTGACAGAACCAAACAGTTTGCCTTCCTGACCAGCGTTGGCTTCGATTGTAATTTCAGTACCATCGAGCTTTTCACGAATCTTCTCTGCCGCTGCTGAAGAAGCAGCCTCTGCTTTCTCAAGCTCGGCACGAATTTCTTCAAACGCTTCAATATTGGCTTTAGAAGCAATCTTTGCCTTGCTGCGAGGCACTAGAAAGTTGCGAGCATAGCCCGCTTTTACATTAACAATCTCACCTAAAGCGCCAAGATTATCAATTTTTTCCATTAATATAATTTGCATGATAATTTACCTATTTCAAGCAACTGTTACTTATGCTGATCCGTATAAGGAATCAGGGCCAGGAAGCGAGCGCGTTTAATTGCTGTAGCAAGTTGACGCTGGTATCTGGCTTTAGTGCCGGTTACGCGACTTGGGACAATTTTGCCTGTTTCAGTGATATAGGCTTTCAGTGTATCAAGATCTTTATAGTCGATCTCTTTAACGTTTTCAGCCGTGAAACGGCAGAACTTCTGACGACGAAAATAACGTGACATAGTTTACTCCGAATAGTTAGGCTGATTCTTCAGCGGCAGGTGCTGGTGCAGTAGGAGCCGGTGCGGCTGGCGCAGAAGGTGGTGGGCGTCTTGATGGTCTTTCTTCAGCACGCTCTTTGCTCAACAGAGAAGTCTCTGTATCAGCGCTATCACGACGAATTGTCAGATTACGTAGCACTGCATCATTAAAACGGAAAAGATCTTCAAGTTCTGCCAATGTTTTGCTATCGCACTCAAGATTCATCAGCACGTAATGGGCTTTGTGAAGTTTAACGATAGGGTAGGCAAGTGGACGACGGCCCCAATCTTCAAGACGGTGAACCTGACCACCGTTATCTGTCATTAGTTTGCTATAACGCTCGATCATAGCAGGAACTTGTTCGCTCTGGTCAGGATGCACCAGAAACACAAT
>ENA-ORXT01006632-ORXT01006632.1-marine-metagenome-genome-assembly--contig:-NODE-6632-length-10676-cov-6.690537_pt1 | contig 10676 bp, 6 predicted proteins | sample MGYA00237868_ERZ511482 | MGnify/ENA metagenome assembly ERZ511482
GGGGTGGTCGACGCCGCTGCTGTCGGGGCGGGCGCAGGTCGGCGGTGGGCGGCGGGGGGGGGTTTGTGGGGTCGCGCGCGCCGCTCCGCGCGTCGGTCGGATGTGGCCCGGAGCGCTCCGGCTCATCGCTCGAGCGATCGCCAACGATGGAATCGTCGGTTGAATACGGCCCACGATGGATCTTGGGCGTCAATTCATAAGGAGGATTGCCAGCCACAACCTCGGATTGTGGGTGTCGTCGTGCCGGCCGAGTCCTTGCGTTTCTTGCGCTTCTCTGTTCCTTCCCAGGCTTGGTCCGTCGCCAGCTGTGGCCTGTGCAGAGTCCCATGCCCCGTGTTGCAATCACATGAAATCCACTCTGTAGCTGGTAGGGTCGCGTTTAGGCTACAGACCGCCACCGTTAGGCCTGTCCTGGCTTCCCGCGCATCTCTCCTGCTCCTTCCCGCACCCTCACGTCATTGGGATCCGTGGCCGACTTATTTACAAAAAGGTCTTGGCCATCATTGATAGTTCGTCAAAAGTAGCCCATCTGGTGTCTCAGATCGGTGCAGACATCCATGCCTTCTCCAAAACCCAGAGCCATCTTCGCAAGCTGGGCCCGCCGGAGGCGACCCCAACGCGTTCCACGGCAGCCACTGCGGCCACTGCAGCTGACGTCGTCCCCGGTCTGGTCCCTTGCGCGACCACGCACTGTCCCACGGCGGCCATGTGACGCGGAGTACCACTGTCTTTTCGGCCTACGTGCCGACTCGCTTCTGCCCTGTATCCGACCGCGTCCGCCGCACCCGTCCAATACGCCTCCTCCCAAGCCCTCTCTCGCGGCAGTCCGCTCATCTTCCCGCCCTCAGGTGTACGCGGTTTGCGACAGTCGTCAGTTCCCCTTGCGCCCCGCCTGCTCCCCGCCATGGCCCCCGACGCCGCGACCGCCCTGGACGCGGCACTGGCGGCGGCTGCGTCCTCCCCCCGCGACGCTGGCACCGTCGAGTACCTCCTCCTCCGCCCGACGGTGGACCAACGCCAGCCGGCCAAAGAGCTCTCCCTCACCACCGCCGATGGCGTCGCTGGCGACGCGTACGAGGGCCCCCCCGAAGGGCAGGTGTGTGTGACCAATGGGCGCGTCCTCCGCACCCTCGTCGCCTTGGGGGGCGGCACCGCGTCGGCCGCCGCCGCCGCCGCCGGCACCGCCGACGCGCTCGAGCCCGCCGGCGGCGGGTGGGACGCTGCCGGCGACCAGCTGTTCCTCGACTGGGACCTGTCGCCGGCGCACCTGTCCACCGACGACCTGGTGCGCATTGGGGGGGACGGCGGCGTGCTCCTCCGTGTCAGCGCGTTGCCCCACAATGGGTGTGCCAAGTTCAAGGCCCGCTACGGGGACGTTGCGTTGAAGGTGGTCAATGGGCCCAAGGGGCGCCGCGAGCGCCTGCGGGGTATTTACTTCACGGTTGTGGAGGAGGGGGTCGTCCGCGTCGGCGACCGCGTCGTCAAGGTGCAGTCGGCAGCGGATGGCGCTTGAGTGTAGGCCCCTCAAGCAGCTGATGGGGAGGGGGGTGTACAGATGGTCGACCGAGCCCTGTGTGGGCCGTAAAACGAGGCACAAAGGCTCTTGTTTGTCGCAGCCTTCGGCTTCATCTTGCGGCCGCCGAGGATACTCGTATTCCGTTCGGACAAGATTCGCGTCGCTGTGGGTGCGTACGTGCCACTGGTGTGTCGCCTTTTCAGTGGCGCACAGGACAGTGCAAGTGAACAGGAAGGACATTGACATGCGAGCGAGGCAGGAAAGAGAATGAAGACAACATGTACGACCGCACCAGAAGGACGGCCGACCAAAACTATGCAACTCACAACAGAAGTGTACTGCCTGGAGAACCACACACTAGCATCAAAAGCCACTCGCAGCAACCGCCCCAGTTCCGCTCCCCCGTTAGGAGGCCCTTGTGTCCCGCCGAGCACGTCGTCATTCGCCACGCCGCGCACAACACCGCACAGACCAGAAGAGTCGAACATGTCTGCCAGACCAGACATGGCCCGGCGAACGGCACTCGAGCTAAGACCGCACCGCCGAGGCACCGAGAGGCTCGCAGCGAGAAGTGTCCATCGCATCATGGCGTGCACCGCCCTACCATTGAGCGTCACCGTCTGCGTCTCGCGACCAAAAAAAAAAAAACGAACAGCAGCGACACACGGGGCGAGTCACAAATAGAACGAAACCGGGCGGCGGCCGTCTGGGCCGATGTGGTTTTTCAAACGAGCACACGCGACACGCCGTGTAGGTCAGCTCAACACCGACGTGGCCCGCGCATGCGCGCCACCACCCGCCGCCGCCGCAACTTTGAAGCCCCCAAACCGGCACCCCCACCGGCACGACCACCGCCGCCGCTCATTCGCACTTCAAGCCGTTGTCGCCGACGCAGCCCTTGCACACGGGGCACACGGCGCGGACGTCCAACCACCGGGCACCACATCCCCGGTGCATGCTGTGGCCACAGTCGAGCACCATGACTTGCTGGCCGCGGCTCATCGCCTCGAGGCAAACCGTGCAAACCTCCCCACCAAGCGCCCGTGGCGGCCGGCCGCCACCGTTCGCCCCCGCCCCGCCACCGGGCCGGGAAGCGTCGGCGCTGCTGCTGCTGCCGCCCGCCCCCGACGTGGAGGAAGACCCCTCCTCCTCATCTCCAACGACCTTGACGGGCAGGCGGTCGACCACCTCCTTGGTTGCTCCACGGGGCACAGCGCCGCCAAAGGCATCGAGCTCCAGCAGCGCCTCATAGTCGGCGGGCGTAAACTCCCGGTCGACGCGCATCAGCCGCGCGGCCGTACGCGCGTACGCCAGCCGCTGCGCAAGGGAGGGCGTCGAGCTGCGGCCGCCCGCGGCGCCGTCAGCGACGCTGCCGCCGGCACCGCCGCGGCCACCCATGCCGCCCCCGCCCCGTCGGAGGGAGGCCAAGAGGAGCCGCGTAGCCGACAAGACGGTCAGCACCGCCAGCGGCGGCAGTAACGCCGACAGGCCGGCCGACATGGCGGCGGCCAGGGAGGAAAGGGACGCGACAAAGGCGGGGGGGAGAGCCGAAGGGAGGGATGGCAGGGTGCCAAAGGACGACAAGGGGGGAAGAGGGGGCGGGGGGGCCGGCGTGATTGTCAGCGCCGCGCTGCCACACACGGCGGGGAGATGCATCGTCGCCGCGTCCAAACGAGGATGGGTGGGAAGGGGTCACACCAAACACCAGTATAAAAAGGCAGTGGGGGGGGGAGGTCAGGGGGAGGGGCCGAAAAAAGTCGCGTGGCCAGGGACTTCAAAAGCAACGGACGTTCTCGACGAGACGAGTGGAAGACCTTGACCGCCTCTGCCACGCTACGACTGGCGCCTGACACTCGCCACTGGGCGCCAAACCCGTCGCTTGTTGGCGTCACGGGTAAGACGTGCTCCGCGCCCGTCGAGGTGGCCCAGAGTCGGCCGTCGTGACCCGCACCTCCGACTGGCCACGTCTTGCGAGCGCCGACACAGCCAGGGAGGGAGAAGGTGTCGCGGGCCTTGTACGTAGAAGTGACCTGCAAGGACGCAAACAGGTCGCGGCCCACTGCAGCAGTGTGCACCCTGACCCGGTGTTGTAGCCAGAGCGGGTCACGCAGCGTGGGTTGCGGGGCGTGGCCGCCGGGCGGCGGGCGTCACAGCAGCGCAGAGCCGCGCGACCGGCCAGGTAGCAGAGCTCGAAACCTCCGACCCCACCTCCTCCCGCAGCAGGCGCACCCTTTCGCTGGTGCAGCCCGCTGCAGCGCTGGCCCAGTCGCAGCGCCTCGACGCCCGCGCGAGGCCGGTGCCAGGCCTTGACCGGCTGGTCACGTTGAAAGCGGGCAAGCCAGCGAATCACGCCAACTGGTGGTCCTCATTGGCAGCGGGGCTGACCACCGCCAGCACAGTGGTCCATTGGGATGGGAGATATTCTGGCTTCGGCGAGCTATGCAAAGTCATCTGCCAATGGGCGTCCCGCAGCAGTGTACTGGGCGCCGTATCCGCAGATTCCACGAAAACAAAAAAAGATCCAGTCCACATTGCTGGAAGCGCACGACAGTCGATGGCAGATTCTTGTGGGAAGTGCCGGAGAGTATGCATGATCTCGCCTCAACTCGCTGCAGCAGGCACCGCTTCCACCTTGAACGCCCCGCAGCGGCCAAACACTACTGCTCCGACCACCTCACAAGAAAGTCATGGGCCGTTGAGAGGTCAAGGCGCCACCGCGGCAATCGTGGAAGACGCCGCGCGCGACGAGCCGCAACCGTACATGGTCGGAGACGATTAGCGCCGGTGGTGGTCGCCACGCTCCCGGTGAGCGCCACTGGCGCCAAGCTGTTGCCGTGGAGAACGGAGCCGTGTGGTCCCGGCGGTCTCGGCACAAGGCGGACTACGTCGCTGACGGCCAGACCCTCCCGCAAAGAGCCGGTGCGCGGTCCCCTCGTGCGGTGGACCCGCAAGGAGCAGCGGATAGCGTCCCGCCATTTGCACCCACACACTCTCTTTTCAGGAGCCACCGTCTATCATACAGGCGCCGCCGCCGCGTCACTGCCCTTGACATCCGCTGCCCCCATTGCCCGCGGCGGCAACTCACGCAGCTCCGCGTTGCCCAGGTGCGTCACCGCCGTCCGGTGCCGACGGGGGTCCGCCCCCCCCCAGGCCGTGGCCAAAATCTGCAGCGGATCCCCGTGGCCAACCATCACCACCGCACGAAGGGGCGGGCGCGCGTCGCCACACGCCCCCGCCCCGCGGCCGCCGCAGACGCCGTCGCCCGCCTCGGCGGGGTGGGGCGGCCACGCCTCGGCCACCGCCGCCGCCGTTGCGGCGACCATGCGGGCGGCGACGGTTGAGGCGGACTCGACGCCGACGCCGCCCCCGTCCGAGACGGCCGGGGCAATGCCGCCGTCGCCACTGCAATCCGCTGCGTCGGCCGCCCACACCCGAGAGTACGCGGCGGCCGCGGGGCGGGCGCCGTCGTGTTCCCCAAAGTCGCGCTCGACGAGGCGCCCGTCGAGGCGGAGCGTCACGTGGACACCCTCGCCGTCGGGCCACGGGTGGGCGACAAGACCAGTGTCGCCGCCATTGGCGTCGTCACCGTCACTGTCACTGCCGCCACCGCCACCGCCACCGCCGCCGCCGCCGTCGGCGTCAACGCCATTGGGGGCGCCGCCGCCACTCCCGCCGGCGGCATCCCCTCGAGGCGCCCCCCCCCCGCCAGCCACGCCGAGGAGCCCCCGCGCCAACGCCACGGCCGTGTCGACGGTGCGCGAAAAGGGCGACGCGACGACGCGCAGGTAGATGACGGGCGGTGGCTGCATCGACGGCGACGTGGTCGTGGCGGGCGCGAGGCGGGTGAGCAGTGCCGCCGCCGCGTTCATTGACTGGGTGATGCCAAGAGGTGTGAGGCCCGCTGCAGCGGTGCCGCCAGCGGGTATCTTGGAGACGATCGTGCCGGTCGTGTTGGGGATGGACTGACCGTGGCGGAGGAGGAAGAGGCGCGTCGAGTGGGGCGCATCGGCACTCATTGTCAATTGGAAGGGGAAGGGGACGCTGGCCAGAGACAAAGCATGTATTGGTAGACGCAGGAGGGGGAAGTGCTTGACAAAGGGAGGGGGGGGTAGGGACAGCAGTGGCTGGCAGTGAGCTATGGGCGACGGAGGAGCAGGTGTTGTAGCCGGCCTCTCATGGTCATGGGGCGCAATGTCGCTGACAGAAGGATGGAAGGATCACGCGTCTTGAGAGAGTTAAGTGTGTGTCCACCTGGACAGCGGCTTCGACTTAGATGCTTTGCTGTCCCAGCTTGGACAGCACCCACCTGGACTGTTGGCTTGGACTTAGATGCTTTGCTGTCCCTGGACAGCACCAAGGGGGTCTACTGCGTCGGATCCGATGAATTCAAGACTGTCAGCTCCTCTGTACATAGCTCTGTGGCCCTGGTCACTCCAACGTCTTTCTGCCCATTCAAGCGCGCCCCCGCCGTCAGCACGCGCTGCACCCAGCTGCCTGCTTGGACGGCGCACCAGTGCCAAAATTACAGGCTATGCGCGACGTCGGGCGGCGCCTCGGTCCGCTCCCCCCCCCCCGCCACGACGCCGACCGCGGGTCTGCGGCGCCCGGACCGGCAACGCCACGGGGCGGGTGGCCGTGCGGACGCGGTCGGCCGCCGAGGCTGCCACGCCTGGCTGCGGGCGGCCGTTGGCGGCGCCGCGACACCGTGCGTCCATTTGAAGCGGGGCTCGGCGGGTGTGGGGCCGCGGGAAGAGGGCGGGAGGGCGGGTCACAGGGGGGGGGGGGGGAGGGGGGTGGCAGACGAGTGGCGAGCAGCGCAACCGGGGGCAGGGTGTGGGTGGACCGGGGTAGGCGCGGGGTCCGCGCTCGAACCGGTCGGCGTGTGGCAGGCGCGTGCGCCCGCCCGACACGCACCGGCCACGGCCGCGGGGGCCCCGTGAGCGCGGCTGACCGGCGGCGCCTCCGCGTCGCGCCCACCGCCCTTTGCCGTTGCGGTCGCGGGTCCCATGCAGCCGCCGGCCGGCCCCACCGCCGCCGCGTTGTCGTCGGCGTACGTGCCCGCGGCGCCGTCGCGGCAGCCGACGTCGTCGGTGACGACGGCGCGGCGGCGGACGGGCGGCGGCGGCGGCGGCTACAGCTCTGGCGACGGGGGCGGCGGCGGGACGGCGCCCGCGAGTGACATGGCGCTGCCCCGCCGGCGGTCCCGCGCCTCCCTCGACAATATGTATGGCGGGGAGGGCGGTCGCCGCCGTGGCAGCGGCTACATGCCCGTCGCGTCGCGGCCGTCGTCGCTCTTTCGGTCAGAGGAGATGCGCCTCGTGCGCATGTACTTTGAGCGCGCCGCCGCCCACGACACGGTCGAGGAGCTCGGCTACCTCGGGCTGGTCCAGTTTAAGGACCTCAACGAGACGCAGTCGGCCTTCTCCCGCTCCTTCTCTGACAGCATCAAGCGGTGTGAGAACATGCAGCGGGTCATGCGGTTCCTCCGCGACCAAATTGGGGCGACCGACGGGGTGTCGGTCGCGGCGTCGCCCGACGGGGGGCGGGAGGAGGAGGGCGGCCGCCGGGGTGCGGGGGGGGCGTTTTACGCGTCGGACGTGGCGGGCGTATCGACCGCGTCGCTCGACGTGCTGGCGGGCAGTGGCGGCGGCGGTGGGGGCGGCCAGCTGAGCCGGTCGGGCTCGGCCAGCAGCTTTTCGGGGCTGCCCAACAACATGTCCGCCGCGGCCATTGCGCTGTTGCGGCTGGACGACCTCGACACCCATTTGACGTGCTTGGAGGGTTCCCTCCAGGAGAGCAACGCCAACTGGGACGCGCTACGGGAGCAGCGCTCGCAGCTGATTGAGGTCAAGCACGTGCTCGCGCGGGCGGCCGACGTCTTCCACACCTCCTCCCAGCTGGCAGCGTCCGCGTCTGGGGGCACCCGCGACTCATCGTCGCTGCTCTCGATTCTGTCGCCGCTCACCGAGTCGCCAATACAGCTGGCGGGGGGGTCTGGAGGCAGTGGGCGGGGAGCCCCCGAGGAGCGCATTGGCCCGCTGTCGGCCGACAGCCTGGAGGGTGGCGGCGGCGCGGCGCACACGGAGATCCCCATGGGCGACGGGCGTGGTGGGGGCGGCGGCGGTGCGAGCGCCGACTGGTTTGCCTCCTCTTCTGGGGGCTCCAAGGGCATGGGCGGGGGCGGCATGTGGGGCGGTGAGGAGGTGGAGGCCTCCTCCTCCTCCATGCTATCCTTCTTCACGGGCACCCTACCCCGCGAGTCGGGCTTTCCCTTTGAGCGGGTGCTCTTCCGGGCCACCCGTGGCAACTGCGTGGTGAAGCTGACGCCCATCGAGGAGCCGCTCGTCGATGAGGCCGGCAACGCGATGGAGAAGTCGGTGTTTGTCGTCTTCTTTTCCGGCGCGGAGGTGCGGTCCAAGGTTGCCAAAATCTGCGACGCGTTTGGCGCCAACCGCTACGCCCTCCCCGAGGGGCTCGTCGCGCAGCGGGAGGCGGCGGCGGGCTTTGCCGCACGCCTCCGCGACTTGGAGACGGTTCTCGCGACCAGCCACGCGGACCGGGTGGCGACGCTCGCCGCCGCCGCCGCGTCGCTGCCGCAGTGGACGTCGCGGGTGCGGAGGGAAAAGGCCATCCTTCTCACCCTTAACAGCTTCAACTATGACACGAGCTCCAAGCTGTTTATTGCAGAGGGCTGGTGCCCCGCGTCGGCGTTGCAAGACGTGCGGCGGGCGCTGTCGGTCGGCAGAAGACGCTCCGGCGCGCAAGTGCCGTCGGTGGTGGAGGAGCACGAGCCGGCGGCGGGGGAGTGGCCGCCGACGCACTTTCGGGTCAACAAGTTCACCGCCATCTTCCAGTCCATCGTGGAGGCGTACGGGGTGGCCGAGTACCAGGAGGTCAACCCAGCGCCGTACGCGGTGGTTATGTTCCCTTTCCTGTTTGCGGTCATGTTTGGGGACGTTGGCCACGGGGTGCTGATGACCCTGGGCGCACTTTACCTGGTGCGAAACGAGGTGCGCTACGGGGCGACGCGGACGTCGCTCAATGAGTTCCTCCGCGCTGCGTTTGACGGGCGCTACATCCTGCTGCTGATGGGCCTCTTCTCCATCTACACGGGCGCCATCTACAATGAGCTGTTTGCGCTGCCGGTCGACCTGTTTGGCTCCCGCTGGATGTTTACGACCAAGAGCAAGATGGCGTGCGGGTTGGACAATTGTCTGGACGAGGCGGCGGTGCTGCCTCCGCTGGCGCCCTATCCCTTTGGCTTTGACCCGGTGTGGAAGGGGAGCGGCACGGGGCTGGCCTTCTTCAACAGCTTCAAGATGAAGTTTGCCATCATCATTGGCGTCACGCAGATGCTGTTTGGGATTGTGCTCTCCTACCGCAACGCCGCTTACTTCCGCAACCGCGTCAATGTGCTCTTTGAGTTCATCCCGCAGTTCCTCTTCATGTCGTGCCTGTTTGGCTACCTCGTCCTCCTCATCCTGATCAAGTGGTCGACCGACTACAACGCGCCCGCGTGCGTGTCTGACCCCAACTGCGTGCCGCCAGACCTCAAGTCGACGCTCATCGGCATCTTTATGGCGCCGGGGGTGGTGCCCGCCAACGCGGTGTTGTACAAGGGCCAGGCGGTCGTGCAGCAGGTGCTGCTGTTCATCGCACTCGTGTCCGTGCCGTGGATGTTGTTGCCCAAGCCGCTCATCCTTCGCTCCCGCCACTTGGCCGCGCGGCGGGCCAGCCGGCGGTTTGGGTACCCGTCGGCCGGCTCGGGGCCGGGCGTGGAGGACGACGTGGAGGGCGGCAACGTGTCCTCTGGCGGCGGCGGCAGCCGCGCCAATGGTGTGTCCGTCGGCACCAGCGGCGGGCTGACCAATGGCGACAGCGGCGGCGGCAGCGGCGGCGGCGGTGGCAGCAACATCGGCAGCGGCGGCGGTGGCAGCGGCGGCGTCTCGGCCAACGCCGTCGAGGCGTTTGACTTTGGGGAGGTGTTTGTCGGTCAAATGATCCACACCATTGAGTTTGTGCTCGGCGCGGTGAGCAACACGGCCAGCTACCTCCGCTTGTGGGCGCTGTCGCTCGCGCACGCGCAGCTGAGCGACGTGTTTCTGGAAAAGGTGCTGTACGCGGGCGTCTCGACGGGCAACCCATTTGCGATTGCGGTCTCCTTCCTCGTCTGGGCCACCTGCACGGTCGGAGTGCTCATGTGCATGGAGGGCCTCTCCGCCTTTCTCCACGCGCTGCGGCTGGTGTGGGTCGAGTTTATGTCCAAGTTTTACTCGATGCGGCACATCGACTCGACCAAGTTCGTGCCCTTCTCCTTTTCGGCGCTCGCCGAGGCCGAGGAGGAGGCCGAGGCTGCGGCGGCGGCTGCAAAGTAGGAGCCCGCTGACCGTTGCCTGTACGTCTCTTGGTGTGTCGTTTATTACAAAAAGGGATTTGTGCCGGCGACGTGAGGCCGTGCGTGCCGTCTGAGAGCGCAGCGGGTGGGGGTCAGCGCCCGCGGGGCTCGGCGCGTGACGCCGAGTCGCGCCGCCTGTTGGTGGTTGGCACGTCGGACCAGCCGCACGCCGCCTGCCGCCCGTGCGGTTGGCGGGGAGCGGCAGCGAGCCATCAACGTCGAGCAGCGAGCCGACGCGCGCGCAGCCCCTCCACACCCGCGGCGCCGTGCAAGGCGCGACCGTGACGCGCCGCGCGCGGGGCGGGGGACCTCCGCATGATCCACCACGCGGCATTGATCGGCTGGCCCGCCGAGACTACAGGCCGCCCCGGGCGTAGCCAGTCCGTCTGACGGGGTTTTGGGGCAAGCGCCGTCGGCAACGTCGGCCCGTAGCCGCGGACACCCCGTGCGGGCGGACATCCGTCCGTGAGCCCGACGGACCGACGGCGACGGGCGCCCACGGACCGCGACGCTGGCCGGGCGGGTGGCACCGGGCCGGCACGGCGGGCGGCCGCTCACCACGTCAGCGCCGATGGGGTGACAAACATGGGGTCCTGCGCCTTGTCCAGCGGCGCGTAGGTGGCGGCGAGCAGGTCGGGCGCCCCCTCGACGACGCGCTCGTACAGGCGGCGGCTGCGTCCGTCGAGGCCGACCGTGACGGCGGCGGTCACCGCCGCCTCCCCGCCGTCGCCCGCGCCAGCAGTCACCGCCGCCGCCCCGTCGGCG
>ENA-ORXT01006635-ORXT01006635.1-marine-metagenome-genome-assembly--contig:-NODE-6635-length-10672-cov-4.590090_pt1 | contig 10672 bp, 9 predicted proteins | sample MGYA00237868_ERZ511482 | MGnify/ENA metagenome assembly ERZ511482
CCCGCCGTCACGGCCGTTCATCTCGAACAGCAACCGTTCGAAGTTCGACGACACCTGGATGTCCATCGACGGGCTCATCGTCGGGACGACTGCACGAGCCGTCATGTCAAGGTCGTTCACGAAGCGCGTGAGGATGTCGTTGGTGTTCGACGAGATGATGAAGTCGCGGACCGATGCACCCATCTCCCGGGCGATCCAACCGGCGAGCACGTTGCCGAAGTTGCCGGTCGGCACGCTGAACGTGGCCGGTTGTGCGAATGCCTCTGACGCCGTGACGTAGTAGACGGTCTGTGCCATGACCCTGGCCCAGTTGATCGAGTTGACCGCTGACAACTGGTTGCGCTGACGGAAGTCGGCGTCGTTGAACATCGCCTTGACGAGGTCCTGGCAGTCGTCGAAGGTCCCCTCCACTGCGACGGTGTGGACGTTGGGCGCATCGACGGTGGTCATCTGCTTGCGCTGCACGTCGCTGGTCCGCCCGAGTGGATACAGGATCACGATGTCGACGTTGTCGCATCCCGAGACGCCATCGATCGCGGCCGAGCCGGTGTCGCCACTCGTGGCGCCGACGATCGTGACTCGCTCGCCGCGCGCCGCCAACACGTGGTCGAACAGCTTGCCGACCAACTGCAGTGCGACGTCTTTGAACGCCAGCGTCGGACCGTGGAACAACTCCTGTACCCACTGCCGATGGTCGATCTGCACGAGCGGCGCGACTGCGGGGTGTCGGAAGGTCGAATACGCCTCCGCACACAAGTGCGTCAGGGTGACCTCGCCGATGTCGGACTCGACGAACGGAAGCATCACCTCGACGGCGCGCTCCGCGTAGGTCTTCGCCGAGCTCGGCTGCGCCAGGGTGGGCCACCGTTCGGGCACGTAGAGCCCGCCGTCGGTCGCGAGGCCGGCGAGCAGCACATCGCTGAACCCCAGGTCCGGGGCGTCGCCGCGGGTCGAGACGTAGCGCACCGGTCAGTCGCCGATCACTCGGAGTAGCGCGCCGACGTCGAGGACGACGTCGAGTCCGTTCAGTTCGCGCACGGTGGCCTGGACATCTTTCTCTTTTGCGACATGGGTGATGAACACGAGCCTCGCTTCTGCACCTTTGCCCTCCTGCTCCGCAACACGAATGCTCACGCCGTGTTTGGCGAACACGCCGGTCACGGCATGCAGCACACCGGGCTGGTCGGCGACGTCGAGACCGAGGAGATACTCCGCCGAGGTCTCGTCGATCGGCCGGATCGTCGCTTTGCCGAGCACGCCGAGCGACCCGTGTGTGCCGGCGCGAAGGTTGATCGCTGCATCGACGAGGTCACCGAAGACCGCGCTTGCCGTGGGTGCCCCACCCGCGCCTCGCCCGTAGAACATCAGGGAGTCGACGAATCCACCTTCGACGAAGACCGCGTTGAAGCTGTCGCGCACGGTTGCGAGTGGATGGTGGTCGGGCACCATCGTCGGATGGACACGGACGCTGACCTCCTCGCTCTGCGGGTCCTGCTCGACGATGCCCAGCAGCTTCACGACGTAGCCCAGGCGACGGGCGATGGCGATGTCCGAGGCAGTGATCTCACTGATGCCCTGGTGATAGACGTGACCGGCGACGACCTTCTTGCCGAACGCGACCGTTGCGATGATCGCTGCCTTGGCGCCAGCGTCGTAGCCCTCGACGTCCGCCGTCGGATCACGCTCGGCGTAGCCCAGGCTCTGCGCTTCCTTCAGGGCGGCGCCATAGTCGGCGTCGGCCCCACTGTCGACGGCATCGGTCATCTTGGTGAGGATGTAGTTGGTGGTGCCGTTGATGATGCCGAGCACGCGGGTGATCGGTTCACCCTGCAGACTTTCGCGCAGCGCCCGCATCACCGGAATACCACCGGCGACTGCAGCTTCGAAGAGCAGGTCGCATCCGGCTGCGTCGGCTGCGGCATACAGCTCGACACCGACGTTGGCGAGGAGTTCCTTGTTCGCCGTGATCACAGGCTTGCCGTGCTCGAGTGCGGCCAGGATCAGTTCGCGTGCCGGCTCGATGCCACCGATCGTTTCGACCACGATGTCGACATCGGGATCAGAGACCACCGCCAGCGCATCACGTGTGAGCACGCCGTCGACGAGTTCGACCTCTCGTGGCGCCGACATGTTGCGGACCGCTACTCGTGTGACCTCGAGGTCCAGACCTGTCCGGGCGAGCACGGCAGCACGCTGCGACCTGACGATTTCGACGAGCGCGGCACCGACGTTTCCGCAGCCGAGCACTCCGATCTTGAGGGACGTCTTTTCACTGGTCACAGCGACGAGGCTACTGGCTCGCTCCGAGCAGTCTCGGGTGCGTTCCGACCCGAGCGGCTGTCTCGCCGACAACGCTTCCCGATCCCGAATTCGCCACACCAACGGTAGATTTGCCGATCATGGCGCACCAGACCCATCAGCCCGGTCCGTCCCCCCAGGACCTGCTCGGCACGGCGGGCGAGCACTTTCGAGCAGTCGTCGCCCGAGTCACCGAGGATCACCTCGGACGACCGACACCGTGTCCCGACTGGAACGTCCTCGAACTGATCGGCCACGTCACGTCTGGCAGCCAGATGGCTGCAGCGGTCGCCGATGGGGCAGCGCGCGACGAAGCAATCGGCCTCCTCGCCACGGACTTCGTGGGCAACGATCCGCTGGGCGCCGTCGACACGGCCCTTGCGAATCAGCGCCGTGCGCTCGGAGCCGACGGCATCGACGAGCGCATCTGTCAGCACCCGGCCGGCGACATGCCGGGCAGCCAGTTGCTCGGCTTCCGGATCAGCGATCTCCTCGTCCACCAGTGGGACCTGGCGCACGCCATCGGCATCGAGACGACGCTCGACGCCGCCGCAGTGCAGCGTGTCTGGGACGTCATCTCGCCGATGGCGCCGATCATCGCTCAGCTCGGAGTATTCGGGGCGGGCCCGAGCGGCACGCTCGACGACTCGGCGCCACTCGATCTGCGCCTCCTCGACCTGATGGGTCGCCGCCCGTCGGTCGTGGCAGCGAACAGCGTCAGCTGACGTTGCGGCCGAGGAACGCTGCGAGCTTGTCGGCGTTACACGCACCGTCCGGGCATTCCTGCTCGGCGCCGAACGGTGCAGCACCGTCGTCGCCGCGGAAGGCCGGCTGAATCATTTGACGGCTTGCGCCGAGCAGCTGTTCGGCCAGCTCGGGGGCGAGGTCGGTCGACTGGCCGGTGGCCTTGGCGAGGTCCCAACCGTGCGTGAACGTGTCGGTCATCGCCAGGCCCAACACGGCCCGGCCGGGCATCTCGCCGAACGGCATCTTGACCATGCCATCGAGGGCACCTTCAGCTCCGAAGGCGTCGAGGGTGGCCTGCGTGGCGTCGTCGTATGCCGCGAGAAAGTCCCCTGCGGCGTGGTCGACGTTGTCGCCACTCGGCGGCTGGCCTGACAGTCCGGCCACGAAGAATCCCTGTGCGTCGATGACGTGGTTGACGATCCCGGCGACGTCCCACGAGTCGCACGGTGTCGAGTTCTGCAACTGATCGGCAGTGACGTTGGCGAGGACACCGCGCGTGGCGGCGATGACGGCTTGAAGAGGTTGTGTGCTCATGGCGTGCAATCTAGTGGCGCTGTGATCAGGCGCCGTGACCTGCGAGGTCGTTGCGTTCGAACGGAGTGCCGAGCCGGTTCAACGAGGATCTGACCCCGTCCGTGACTACTTTCGGATGAGTTCGTGGTACTTGGCGAGGTTGCCGATGACCTCGTTGAATCGGTCTTCGTCGAGGATGGCGCCCTCGCGCCGGACGTCTTCGGGGTCGATCCGCAGCAATCGATCGACCTTCGCGAAGCTCGGCCGGCCCTTCGAGTCCCAGTTACCGGTCCCGACCGGGATCCGGTCGTCTCGGCGCTTGTTCTTCGACGTCAGCATCACGCCGGCGAGGTCGTCACCGGTGCGGCCGATGATCACAACCGGACGATCCTTGCCCTGCTCTGGATCGTCCTCGTACGGCACCCAGGTCCAGACGACTTCGCCAGGGTCGGGATCTCCGTCGAGGTCTGGCGTGTACTCGACCGTCGTGCCCTGCTGCACCCGACGCGTCCGCGGCGCCCGGCGCTTCGTCGGCTTGCCGGTGCCCCGCTCACGTTCCTTCTGCGCAGCCTGGAACTGCTTGAAGATCTTCAGCAGAATGTTGACCCATTTGTTCATGTTGGTGTGCTCTCTCTCGGCAATGATTCGTCGGTGATTCGGCAATGATTCGTCGGCGGTGAAGTCGGGCCGTTTCGAAGGCGGCGTAGGCGGCGCCGACGTCAGCCCAGGTCGGTGCTCAGCAAGTCGTCGTAGGTCTCGCGTCGCACCACCAACCGGGCGTCGCCGCTGGACACGAAGACGACGGGCGGACGTGTGATCTTGTTGTAGTTGGAACCCATCGAGTGCCCGTACGCACCCGTGACCGGCGTGGCGAGCAGGTCGCCGACGGCGATGTCGGCCGGCACCCGGGCGGCGAACGAGAGGACATCGCCGGACTCGCAGTGCTTGCCGACCAGGCGGGCGGTCAGCTCGCGTGCGGACGTCGCAGCACGCGGCAGAAACGATTCGTAACCCGACCCATAGAGAACGGGGCGCGGGTTGTCGCTCATGCCGCCGTCGACCGACACGAAGGTGCGGACACCCGGGATCTCCTTCACGGTGCCGACGGTGTAGACGGTCATTGCAGCAGCTGCCACGATGGCACGCCCGGGTTCGACGCTGACCTTGGAACGGACACCGAGCGCGTCGCAAGCGTCGAGGAGCACGTTGCCCCACTGCGCGATGTTCGGGGCCTCCTCTCCCTCGACGTAGGCGACTCCGAGACCACCACCGAGCACGAGTTCGGGTAGATCGAGCGGCACAGCGAAGTCGGCCATCACCTCGGCGGCCTTGGCGAACGACGACGCCTCGAACACGTTGGAGCCGATGTGACAGTGCACGCCGACCAGCTCGACGGAGTCGGAGCGGCGCGCCCGATCGACGGCCTTGATCGCGTCGCCGTTGCCGAGGTTGAACCCGAACTTCGAGTCGTCCTGGCCGGTTGCGATGAATTCGTGGGTGTGCGCGGACACCCCGGGAGTAATCCGCAGCACCGCCTTCGGTGCGCCTCCGCTGGCGTGACGGAGCCCGTCGGCCCACAGGGCGTCGAGCCGGTCGAGCTCGTCGAAGCTGTCGACGATCACGTGCCGCACCCCGGCCGTGATTGCCTCGCGCAGTTCGGTGATCGACTTGTTGTTGCCGTGCAGCGTGCATGCGTCCGCAGGCACCCCGGCCGCGAGCGCGACCGCCAGCTCGCCGCCCGAGGCCACGTCGAGGAGCAGCCCTTCGTCGTAGGCCAGTTTGGCCATTGCCTTGCACAAGAACGCCTTGGTGGCGTACACGACGTTCTGGTGGCCGAACGCTGCGACCGCCTCTTGGCAGCGGGCTCGGAGGTGGGCTTCGTCGTACACGAACACCGGCGTCCCGAACTCGGCGGCGAGATCATCGACTCGACAGCCACCGACACTCAGTGCGCCGTCGGCTTCGATGCGCGCAGTGTCAGACAACAGGTGCAGTGGCAGCGCGCTCATAGTGCGCCTGCCTCGGCGCCGCCCGAGAACTCGAGGTGACGATGTCCTGCAAGGGCGAGGGGGATCGTCATCTCACATCTCCTGGGGAGCGGTGATGCCGAGCAGGCCGAGGCTGTGCTCGAGGACGCGCGCCGTCAGGTCGGCGAGCGCGAGGCGGCTCGTGCGGATCGGCTCGTCAGACTTGAGGATCGGACACTCCTGGTAGAACGACGAGAAGTCCGACGCCAGCTCATACGCGTAGGTGCAGAGCTTGTGCGGGCTGTAGGTCTCCAGCGTGGTGTCGATCGCAGAGGGATAGCCCATGATCCGCATCGCGAGCGCCCGCTCGGCCGGGTGGTCGAGCGAGATCGGTGCCTCACGGACCGTGGCGCGGTCGAGCCCGGCGCGGCGGAAGATCGAGCAGATCCGCGCGTGTGCGTACTGCAGGTACGGCCCCGTGTTGCCTTCGAAGGCGAGCATTCGGTCCCAGTCGAAGACGTAGTCCTTGATGCGATCCGTCGACAGGTCGAAGTACTTCAGCGCTCCGATGCCGACCATGTTCGCGACGACTAGCCGCTGCTCCGGTGCGATGTCAGGGTTCTTCTCGGCAATTGCGGTCTCGGCACGTTCGACTGCTTCGTCGAGGAGGTCCGCGAGCTTCACCGAATCGCCTGCCCGACTCCGCATCATCTTGCGGTCCTCACCGAGCACGTTGCCAAACCCGACGTGCACTGCTTCGGTCGGCTCGACCAACCAACCGGCCATCTTGCAGACCTCGAAGACCATTTGCAGGTGATGCGCCTGCGGGGTGCCGATGACGTACAGCATGAGGTCGGCGCCGAGCCGCTCGACACGATCGACGACGCACGCCAGGTCGCTCGTTGCATACATGAAGGCGCCGGTCTGGGACTTCGCGATCATCGGGAGGGGATCACCATCGCGATTCTTGAACCCGGCTGGGTAGACGACCATCGCACCGTCGTCTTCGCTGAGGAGATCGGCTTGCTCGAGCCGCTCGTACACACCCTCCATCAGCGGTTGGTAGCGACTCTCCCCCGCAAGATCGTCGTCGATGAGCAAGACGTCAAGCTTCTCGTAGACGCGATTGAAGTAGGCGTTCGACATGGCGACGAGTCGACGCCACAGGACCAGCGTCGGTTCGTCACCGGACTGCAACATGACGACTCGGGCGCGAGCACGTTCCTGGAACTCTTCGGACTCGTTGAACTTCGCATTCGCCGCTTTGTAGAAGCCGTCGAGATCGCCCTGGGAGAGCCCGTCGCTGGCGACGTCTTCACCGAGGTCGAGAAGGTGCTCGATGAGCATGCCGAATGGTCGTCCCCAGTCACCGATGTGGTTCTCTCGGATGACCGTGTGGCCGAGAAACTCGTGGACTCGCACGAGGGAATCGCCGATCACCGTCGAACGCAGATGCCCGACGTGCATCTCTTTGGCGACGTTCGGGGCCGAGTAGTCCACCACCACGGTCTTGATGTCGACGGCCTCCGCCACGCCGAGGCGATCGTCGGCTGCCACGTCGGCGAGCTGCGCTTCGAGGAACGCCGACGAGAACGTAACGTTGATGAAGCCGGGGCCAGCGACCTCGAGTTCATCGGCGACATCAGCGAGAGCGCCGGAGTCAACGACCTGCTGGGCGAGGTCGCGAGGGTTCGCACCGACACGCTTGGCAAGCGCCAGCGCACCGTTGATCTGGGCATCGGCACGATCGGAAGGGCGGACGGTCGGGTCAGCGGCTGCGCCGTCGTTCAACCCGGCGAAGACCGGATCGAGCAGAGTCGAGAGAGTGGCGAGGGGATCGGACATGCGCCGCACAGTCTGCCTGATCGGGTCGCGTCCGACCCTCATCCGTTCCGTGCCGTCTCCCCCGCCCACTTTCCGGCTCTCTTCCCCGCCTCTCCCTGCCGGTTCGTTGCGGGCGCTATCAGAACTGCGATCGCAGAACTGCGACTTCAGGGAGGTCATCTGGTTCGCCGTAACCGTTCTCGATCAACCATCGAACGCCGAGCAGACATCGCATCGCCCACCATCCGCGGACGAGATCGCTGTCGATGTCTCCTCCATAGCCCGCGATGACATGGGCGAGGTGTGCTTCGTTGGCGAGCGTCAGCGACGCGATGTCGAACAGTGCATCGCCTCGGCAAGCCTCGGACCAGTCGATGATCCCCGTGACGATGACCTCAGCGACACCCTCGACCTCGGAGCCACCCTTGACCTCGGAGCCACCCTTGACCTCGGAGACACCCTTGACCTCGGAGACACCCTTGACCTCGGAGACACCCTTGACCTCGGAGACGCGGTGCTCGACGAAGAGATGTTCGAGGTGCAGGTCGCCGTGGATGAACGCCGGAGTCCAAGGGCGGAGCACTGTCTCGGCAAGGTGGCGGTTGCACTCGACCACATCCGAAGCAAGAGTCCCCGATGCAACGAGCCAGTCGCACTCGTGCGCCAGTTGCGACCGGAGTTGATCGACGCTGGTCCCGGGCCAACGCGGAAGCGGTGCATCGTGCAACAACCGCAGGGTCGCACCGGCCGCACGCCATGCTGCGGGCGACGCACTCGACGGCGCACCGAGGCGGCCGAGCGTTCGACCGGGAAGTGCACCCAGAGCGAGAACGTTCGGCTTGCGCCACAAGATCTTCGGTGTCGGAACAGGGACTAGGTTGATTGCTTCGACCTCGTGATCGGTGCGCTTCTGGTCGGCATCGATCTTCAGGAACAGGTCACCGACGCGGAGCGTCACCCGATCATTGTTCGCGAGAACGACTTCGACGCCGTCCACCATCGGCCGCATTTCGTCGGAACCCGTTGCTTCTGGACTCGCTACTGCTGGACTGGCGGCGTCGTCCATCGCATCAGCTTGGCCGGTCGTCCCCGGAGTTCGTGACATACCGATCCAGTCTCGACTGTTCTGTAGCGTCACGGCCGATCGGTTCGGTTCGCCGCTCCCTGGCGACCAACGTCGTGATCGACCTGTCCCCGTCGAGCTGACCTCCGCAGCACGCTGCGGATCGGGCCGCAGCTTCGCGGTCCACGCCCGATAACTTAGTGGATCTGCCCTCGTAGCTCAGGGGATAGAGCACTGGTTTCCGGAACCAGGTGTCGTAGGTTCGAATCCTACCGAGGGCGCTTTGTGATGTCGCAAGACATCGGAAGGGTCCGGACCTGCTTGATGCGGGTCCGGATTCGACGAGACCGCCAGTTGGAAGTGTTCCCCGAAATCCGAATTCGGAGCCATTCTCGTCGCCGGCGACTTCGACGGTGATTCGCGAGACGATCTTGTGATCGGCTCGGGCGCTTCCAGCGACGGGCCAAAATGTGTGTTCCGAGCGGTCATGGGTGGCGAGTCGGGTCTCGAGACCACCACCTCGTTCGTCTTGGACGCCGACAAGGTGCGGCTGTATTTCACGGCGGGATTTAGAACCGATGTGTTCGCTGACTCCGGAGATGTCGACGGGGACGGCTTCGACGATTTCGTCGTAGTCAAAGATCATAAAGTGATCGTGTGGTCCGGCAACGCGACCGGACCCGGACTGGGCACGGACTCGGTCGTCGACTACAGCGACCCGGGAGTCCCTGGAAATTTCCGTTCGTTCACCGACATCGCCGTGGACGACATGAACGGCGACGGCATCGACGACATTCTGTTCGGGTCGAGCAAGTCCTCTCCCACCGATGCATCGCTCTACGGGGCGGGAAAGGCGGTCACCCTCTTCGGCTCGTCAGCCGGCATCGTTTCCAACGGATCCCAGCTGTGGCATCAAGACGTCGACGGCGTGGCTGGCAAAGCCCAACGAAACGACGGGTTCGGTCGGCAAGTCCACATCGCTGACTTCGATGGCGACGGTTTCGCAGATGGGGTCATCGGTGCCCCTCTAGAGGGCCTGACCACGTTCGGCACTGCGAAGCGGAATGCCGGAATGGTGCACATCCTTCCCGGCGCACCAGATGGACTCACCACCATTGGTTCACAGCATTGGCATCAGGCCCGTCCCGGTATCGCCGGGGGCGCCGAGACGGGCGACTTGTTCGGCGACGCGTTCGGCTCGTAGCCGACTGGCTGCCCGACTCCCGTGACTGATCTCGTCAGGGAGTCGTACTTGCAGCGGTCGATGTCGGCACCACGGTGGTGGTGCTGGTCGACGTGGTGCTGGTCGAGGTGGTCGACGTGGTGCTGGTCGACGTGGTGCTGGTCGACGTGGTCGACGTGGTGCTGGTCGACGTGGTCGACGACGGCAGCGTCGTCGTGGTGGTGGTCGACGTGGTCGACGACGGCAGCGTCGTCGTGGTGGTGGTGGTCGTGGGTGGCGGGAGGGTCGTCGATGGAGTCGCTGGAGTCGTGGAGGTCGTCGTGGCAGTGATTTTCGTCGCCGTGGTTGTCGTTGCAGTGGTTGTCGTCGCGGTGGTCGTCGTGGTTGAGGTCGTCGACACCTCGATGCCAGGCGTCGACGGGACGGACGGCGCCGTGACGGGTGGAGCAGGTGCTGGCGGAGCGACCGCCCATGCTGAGTTGAAGACCATCGGCCGGTAACGATCGGGGCGCGGCCAGGCGTTGCGCAGCATGTCGCGGGCGTTGTTCGAGATCGTCACGACGAGTTGACCGTCGGCGTCCCGGGACGGCAGCAGGTGGGCGTGGTAGGTGTTCATCTTCGGGTCGTTGTTGCGCGGCGCGATCTGTCGCGACTCGATCGTGGTCCACGGCCCCCACGGTTGTGCTGCCACGTCGACGCTGTACCGCTCGTCCCAGTAGCCGTCGACTGCGGCAACGCCGACCCATTGACCGTCGATGAACCGCGGCTGGAAGGGGAACTCGGCCCAGTGCCTCGCCAGGATCGGCACCGCCGCCGCAGCGTCCCCGGACCAACCGTCAGCAGTCCGGTATTCGAGTGCATCGAACACTTGCCCACGCGGCACCCGAGCGAGATACATCCGCGTCGCCGAGTGCGGCCCGTTCCAGTAGCCCCCCTCGCGAGTCAGGTTCTGTTCGAAGGTGTTGCCGAACAGGTATGTGTGCGTGTCGTCGCTCGCCAGCGCGTACCCGTACACCGGGGTGACGCCGGAGTTCACCGCCTCCCCGAAGTCGGTCCGGGCCAGCGTTTCGACGTCGT
>ENA-ORXT01006638-ORXT01006638.1-marine-metagenome-genome-assembly--contig:-NODE-6638-length-10670-cov-3.729538_pt1 | contig 10670 bp, 5 predicted proteins | sample MGYA00237868_ERZ511482 | MGnify/ENA metagenome assembly ERZ511482
GCAGTGGGTCAACATCTGCCCGTTGGATGGTCTCTAAAAATAGTGCCATTCGTTCTATGCGTAATTTTTCTGCGGTTATTTGTCCTTGCTCAAAAGCGGTCCATACAGCAGCATTAATTTTTTTATAAGTGGGATACGTTGTTGGTAAATAAGGTATTTTAAAATCCTCGCAGTTTTGCTTGAATGCTTGGTGACTTGCACTTGTAAAATCTAGTAAGGTGTTGTCTGCATCGAATAATAACCAAGTAAATTTCATTCGTTAATGTTGTTAAACTAATAAGTATTCAATATCACTCAAATGGCAGAACAGGATTTATAAGATTTCAAGATTAGCAGGATAATACGTAATGGCACGATTCAAAATCCTACTAATCTTTAAATCTTATAAATCCTGTTCTGCCATTAGTTGACGATTTTAAAGTCCCTTCTCTCCATAAGCACGCTCAAATTCTGCTATCAATTCTTCCACTTCTGCCGCTGTATATTTTCGAGAAAAATGAACAGGAATCGCTTTCTTTACATTACAAACTTTCATTAAACCACCCGATGCTGTTGAATAACTATGGAAGTTTAAATCTGCAAAAGTTTTATCCGCATCCTTATAAAAACTCTCTATAAATACCTGATCGCAATTAGTAAAAAGGCTTTTAATCTTTGCTTGATTTTCAGTATTTGCTGCATGGTCCATAATGATTCCTAGCGATGCGCCTGCCTGTATTTTTAATAAGTGGAATAAATCTTTTGCCACATATTCTTGCTTGTCTATCTCAATTGTGGTATCTGCTTGTCCTTCTTCAAATGCCGTTTTTAATATCTTCACCCATCTGCCGCCTCTCCACGAACTTTTTTCCATGTCTATTTTTACCGTATCTTTTTCTTTGAAAAGATAAGCAATGGAAGGAAGTTTATGATCTAGCGCAATATAACTTACTTCAAAACGGTCATTTTTATAGAGAATGGGTGTTTCCAGCATCTGTTTAGGTGCTATCTCCCACAAGGGTGGAACGAGTTCTGAAATACTAATTTTCTGCCCATCTACAATTTCTCGCACTTCATAAACAATCTCATCTGCTGCTACTAAATTCCAACTATACCCCCGAATCTTCGCTTGTACTTGGGCTGTAATTCCTTTTGGTCCGCAGATAGTCACCTTTTCTCCTATGCCCACTTGGTGGCGTAATATAAAATCAAAATTGATAAAATGATCAATATGGGTGTGGCTAATAAAAATAGCTCTTGTATTTCTACAATCTTTAATCGTCAAGTCGCTTGCATCTCCGCACTCGCAAATATAATTAAAGGAATGGTTATCTAGTTGGAGTAGAATGGATATATCTTCTGTTGCTTTGCTTTTAAGGGTTGGAATAAACATGTTTTAAGTGTGAAGTATAAGGTATGAAGTATGAGGTATTAGCACAACATTTCATACCTCATACTTCATCCCTAATGTTTAATATATTCAGGGGCTACATAATCCGTCAACCATACTCCATTATCTGCTTGATAAAAAGGGATACCTGCTTTGTGCATTTTGCCAGTATCAATAACGAATACGAAAGGTTTGCCATGTCTTTGCCCTACCTTAATAGCCGTATCCTTATCCGCAGATAAATGGACATGCTGCCGATTTCTTTTATTTAAACCTGCTTGTAAGATGGACTTTTTATTTTTAATAGCAGTACCGTGATACAGAAAAAGAGGAGGTATAATGGCGGGTAAACCTAATTCGATAGAAACGGAATGTCCTTGACTGGCTCTAATTTTACGATTATCAGGAGAGAGTTTAAAACGTTGTTTTTCGCAATTTCGGACGACTTCTTGTAGTGCTGCTAAATCTACTTCCCTACCCTTCTCTTGTAGTTTAGCAATTAATTCTTCCGTAGAAGCCCATCCTTCTTTGTCTAGTGTTATGCCTATGACTTCGGGTCGATGTCTTAAAATGAGACTTAGGAACTTACTTAATTTTCGATCTTTCATGGTATTATTCATTTTTTTGAATTAACTCGAAAATTAGGTAATTCGTTCCATTAAGAGTTTTTTTTTTGTTGATTAGTAAAAGTATATTTTATGTTTTTCTTTAGAGAGCGCAAATTAGTTTTGTTTTTTTTGCAAAAAACAAGACTAATTTGCGCTCTCTAAAAAATCTATTAACGCTAAACTTGCCGAGTACTAAAAACCGATAATCAATTCCTACTTTGACAATGCCTCTATTTCTTTCAAAACCGCATCTGCTTCTGCATATTTTTGGTCACTTAGGGTTCTATTAGATTTTGATAAATTGAAAGCTTCTTTTTGTAGCTTCTCGTATTTTTCTTCTAGCAATTCTACTTTAGATTTCTTTTTGAAAAGACCGAACATTGTTTATGAGTTTAATGGATGAACAAATTTATTCAATAAACAGAGCTGTTTGGAAATTGTTTAAATGTAGCCTAGGTCTTAATCTGTACACATAACACAGACAGGAATGTCTGTGCTACGTAAGCTTACGAACCCGTCAAGTAAAAGCGCATAATATCCGTTTGACCATCACCCGTAAAATCACCAAATAAAAGATCCGTTTCGGTAGTTGTTTTTAAAATTTGAAATGCGCCTCTACCACCATACCAAACTCGCCATTCTGTACCTGTTGCTAGAAAAATATCCATCTTTCCATCACCGTTAAAATCACCACTGTTTAGGTCCGTTGTTGGTATGGTCATGGGTCTAAACAGTCTCCATATATGCTGACCACCATAAAATACGCGCCATTCCGTACCATTACCATTCAATAAATCATCCTTACCATCTCCATTGAAATCCCCGATTAACATGCCATATTGCAAACCTGTTGAACCAGCGACATTTACAATTCGATTGACCCCACCCGAATAATAGGCGACTCGATTATTTCGAATAACGGCTATATCAGAAATACCATCTCCATCAAAATCGCCTATATATAATTCGTCCTGTTCAATATCCGTATCTCTTAGTTTTTTCCATGTTCCATTGGCCCCGTAACTAACCTTCCAAATTACCCCTGTCGCCATAAACAAGTCATCTACTCCATCCCCATCAAAATCGCCAACTAACATTTTATCTGCTTTCGTCGGGTTATTACTATCAAGGGTCTTATGATTGGGTCTACCTCTTTTTAATAAAGTCCAGTTACGACCATTTGCTCTCAATAAATCCGTATATCCATTTCCGACAAAGTCACCAATCAAATAAATCTTTTTATTGTTCGTAAGTCTTTCGCTTCGATTGATAGTCTGCCATTCATTGGTACCACTTTCTGCTATTTGATAAAAAAGTCTTAAATCCTGACCATTACAATCTTCATCTACACCATTATTTATAATATCTCTAGCACTTGGATAGATTGCTGGATTCGTATCATTACAATCTACTAAATTATTATACCCATCTAAATCTCGATCATATAATTTTACCCCATCGCAATTTTCGTCTACATTATTATTTAAAATTTCCTTTGCTCCAGGATGTATGAATTTATTATTATCATTACAATCTTCCAAATTTGTATAGCCATCTCCGTCTCGGTCATATAATTTTACTCCATCGCAGTTTTCATCTATATGATTATTATAAATTTCTTTAGCGTTTGGGTGAATCGATGCGTCATAGTCATTGCAATCTGTATCTGCATGAAACCCGTCTTGATCATAGTCTACTGGTCCTGTATTGCCGTCAGTCGTATCCCCGTTCGTAGTAGCACCATCAGAATCGCCATTTGACAAGTCATCGTCATTTGTATCCCCACCTATATATTCTAATATCCATGTATCGTCAGCAGTTACACTTTCCGAACAATTTAATTCAGAACTTACCCCCACTTTCCTATAACCTTCTGGTATATCTGAGTATGCACATATCAACAATCTTTTTTGCCCTGTTAGTCTTTCTAGTATCCAAGTATCGATAGTGTTAATTGCCGTTTCAGCTAGTGTACAATTTAGGGTAGTACTTGCACCTACACGGACGTAACCATCTGGTATATCTGAGTGTGCACATATTGATAAAGATTTTTGCTCAGTAACCTTTCTTAGTTCCCAAGTGTCCATAGCGCTAATATCACCAATAGATTCCGTACAATTTAGAGTTGTGCTTAAACCTATACGAACATAGCCATCAGGTATATCTGCTCCATTACAAATGGAAAGATACTGTCGATCATTTATCGCTTCAAATACCCAAGTATCCATTGCATTAATAGATGGTGCGCAATCTTTCGCTGTATTCAATTCAACATGCACATATCCTGAAGGTGTTGCATCCCCTCTACATACATTAATCCTTGATTGTGCATATAAACTTGCTGCGATTAGTGAAAAAAAAGGGATTAATAAAAATACTTTATAAAATTTCATCTCTTTATTTTTTAAAATGGATATAGGTTTGACAGACCATTAGGGAAATCCTACTAGCAATCAATATATTTATCCGATTTGTTTATTTAATTAGAAGTGTACCTTAGTTGGAATAGGTTATCAAAAAAATAAAAACATTTTTTATAAGGAGAGAAAATTTATTGCAACTCGTTCACTTTACAAAAAAAGTCCCTGCTGAAATTTTTCAACAGAGACTTTTGTAAGCGTTCAGAATATATTTTTTATTTTAAATCTTGTTTAACCAACTTCTTAACTTCCTGCATCCCCTGTCCACGAAGTATCAAATAATAAATTCCATTCTCTTCATCTGACAGATCTATCCTATCAGTTATAGTATGTGTACTAGCAGGAATAACACGACTTTCTAGCAAACGACCATACACATCAAATACTTCTAACTGCTGTATTTGGTCCATAATACCTGGTATTTGAATGGAAAGGAGTCCTTTAGTCGGACTAGGAAATACTTTTAGACCAGAAGAAGAAGTTGTTAAGGTTGCTCTATCTGTACCAATAGGCGAAGTTAAATTGGTAGGGCAGCCCCATACCGCAATTGGAAGTCCTACATTATAAGCAGCTCGACAATCATAGTTAGCAGCATCCGCACAGTAAAAAGAACCATCTTCAAAATATAAAGTATTGCCATTGGGAGTTACTACATACACAAAATTAAAAGCACCTACCTCATAAACGCCTACTTCTGTTCCACTACAATTATTGACATCAATAATATCCAATAACCAAGGAAAATCTATTAAGACTTGTTCATCACCATTCGTTGTTTCTGCACATCCTGCATGACCAACGAAGCTATATTCGTGAATGGTTACAGAACAATCAGCACTGGCTTCTGTGGATATAGAATAAGAACCACCACTTAATACTCTCACTTGTAAAAGACTACCATTTAGCCCTAAGATTTCTAATACATCATTACTAGCAGGAAGCTGGTCAGGCATTGGTATATTTTGACAATTTGAAGTTGGTAATATCAACTGTACTTCATCGCCTACACAAGCTATATAATCAAATATTTTTGTAACTGGCGGTTCTACTCCTACTCCACCTCCTGCACAAGCATCTACACTGACATTGTATACATAATTTGCCGTTGGGCAAGTTCCACCAAACATATCTTCTGTTTCGTTAGTAGCGTAAGAGAAAGACCCTGTGCCCAAGAGTGTTATATCTAAGTAACCTCCAGCAATCAGGTCAATTTGAGCTACGCCTGTCGCATTCTCAACAGGTGGTCCTAATGGACATTGCGCTACTTTTGGCGCAGGTACTCTTACTTTATCACCTATACAACCTGAAATATCAAAAACGGTTGAAGTAGCTGCATCAGGCAAAGAACAATCTGTACTATTTTCAACAATCACCAAATATTTGAGCGTAGCGGAAGGACCATAATTAGGTCCATCTATACCACAGAAATAGGATTCGATTTGGCTTTCGTATACAGTAGTTCTTGTTGGAGAAACTAATACGTGCGTGGTGTTATCTACTATATTATTACCAGTCCAGTCAGCCCATTGATTAAAAGGGAAATTATCACAAGGTCCTTGTGGGTTGGGTGGACAATTACATTGGATAGAGCGTTTGGAATTTTCTATCCGTAAAGTTTCTCCTCTACATATTCTATAAATCACATCATAATCTTCAAAATTTTCGGGGATGTCATTCGTATAAGTCGCAGGAATTATTTCCTCAATACAAGTCACCGTGACCGCAGGAACACCCGTACAAGGGGAAGTAAAACCAGCATCTACAAAATCAAATTGTACTTGTTGACCCGCATATTCATCCAAGCTAATACCTGGCGCAAAATAAGGATCAACTACTTGACCATCTGGCATTCTAATCAAATAATATTCAAAGCCATCAGAACAAATTTGATAAAATATTTCTCCAGAATTATTTTCGCAATTACCAGCAGGAATATCTTCTTCTATAATTTCTAAACAAGTAATAGAAATAGCTTGCTCTGCGATGCTGCAAGGAGAAGTAAAACCAGCATCTATATAATCAAATTTTACTTTTTGACCTTGTATTGGATTGTGTCCAACTCCTGCATTAAAATAAGGATCAAAGGTCCGTCCATCTTCTGTTTCAATAAAATAAAACTGTGTACCATCATCACAATTTCTAAAAAAGAAAGTACCAGTATAGTTACTGCACGTCTCCGAAGAAGGCTGTGCGGCTATACAAGTGACCGTAATCGCACCTGCTGCATTGGTACAGGGCGAAATTATATCCGATGCTACAAAATCATAATTAACCGCCTGCCCATTGACACCAGAAAAAGTAACTCCATCTGCAAAATAGAGATCCAATAAATCACCTTCGGGTGTACGAATAAAAATAAAGGGTGTGCCATCGCTACAAGCCGTTTCAACGTAGGTTCCCGTGTTTTGGCTACAATCAGGAATTGAGGAAACTCCACCAACTCCACAGGTCCAAGTGGCTACTACTTCCGACAAATTATAAGCAGTAACACAGTCATACGTAGTAGTTTGTTGACAGTAGAAATTGCCATTTTCGAAATAGAGTGTTTGAGCACCATCCTCTCCTGTAATTAATAAATAATTAAAAGCACCTGCTTGATACACTATTACAGAAGCACTATTGCAAGCACTTGGATTAATAAGATCCGTTACCCACGGGAATAATCTAAAAATAACATCGTCTTCTATTTCAGCAGGGATCTCCTCTTCACAAGCTGCACTACAATCCCAAAGTACTTGGGCATTTGCTTCGCTCAAATTATAAGCCGCCCGACATCCCCCTGAGATTTGGTCGCTACAATAAAAAGTACCATCTTGAAAATAGAGCTCACTAAAACCAGCTTCCCTACATTTTTCTATAAATATATAGGTGAAGGCACCCGCAGGATAAGCGATTATTTTTTGGTTATTACAACAATCGTTGACATCCACCTTTTCTGCTAACCAAGGAAAATCTGAGAAATCAGGTGGGCAGTTTTGGGCCATGATAGCACCATTACATAAAATTAGAAATGTTGCTATGAGGAGTACATGTAATTTCATTATTATTAATATTTTGTAAGAAGAAGGATTCTTTTTAGTCTTTGGACGAAAGTCTTTAGTCTTTGGTAATACATCGAATTAAATAAAATCAGTATTCATTTTCAATTAAGAATCCGTATTTTATAAATTAATAACTGGTATTATTTATGGCAACTAAAGACCAAAGACTAATCTTTCCAAAGTCTAAATTCTTTATCAGAGATTAAAAGATGATTTTACAAAATCATCTTTTAATCCCTAATACTAAAAATCTATAAACCAATTTTCACAATTGTCTTTTGAACAACTGCTTGTCCTTGAGCTTGTAGTCGCACCATATAAACGCCATTTTCTTCCATTGATAAATCAACGGATAGATTAGCTACATCTGCTGCCACTTCTTGCTGTTGAATAAGTCGCCCATATAAATCAAAAATACTTAGTTGTTTTGGCCCCTTAGCTTCTGCGCTAATCTTTACTTGAAACTGTCCTTGTGTCGGATTTGGAAAAACCATTAGTGCATCTTGGAAATAACTAGTTTGTTCTTTATTTCTTTCGGCTGCTACTTCCTCGCTGTCATAAATATTTCCCTCTGTACAAGACCAAGTTAACGTAATTTGCTCAGGAGATAAATCATAAGCAGTTAGACAGTTATAATTCGGTCCATCTTGGCAGTAAAAAGTGCCATCTTCATAATATAGCGTTCCTAAACCAGTTATCCTATCGAAGATATATACAAATTTGTAGGTCTCTAGGAAAAATTCGCTAATCACCTTACCGTTGCAACTTGGAAAATTCAAAACATCACTTAGCCACGGGAAAGTATCGAAAAATTCTTCCGAAGCTGTATTGTTGTTGGAAGTAGTTTCTTCACAAGTTTGTTGACAGATTGTTACTGATGGGAAAAAAGCTTGCGAATAGTCAATGCCGCCAATTGCAAAATTTAAACAGCCACTCACGAAAGTACATTTACCTTTTACAATAGCAACACCCATAATAGCCTCACAGAGTCCAAAATCTACATCAGCTAAATCCGTACAAGGAGGCGCAATTGCATCTGTACAAGAAATGACTTCAATACCAGCACATTCTGCTTCACAAGCACTCTCGTATGTATTGCCATCTATACCACAAACCGATTCTTTAAATACGGGACAATTGCAGTCACATTCTGGAGACCAAATTAGATTGGTTTCGGTTAGCAAATCTGCTGGATTGGTTTCACATCTATTTTCTGGTCCAATACGTCCAAAGGCACAAATAAATTCACCATCACAAGTAAAAATCCTGTCAGAATCATCCACACATTCACATAAGGTCGAAATATAAATAGCTGGTGCGCCATTGTATTCAAAAGAATAAACGTCACCTGTACATTCACTAGCCAATGCCGAGCGCAACCATCTTTGATTAAGTGGATTTTCACATTGCGTAGAGGCTGAATTACGTTCGCCACAAGTCCAAGTAGCTACTACATTTGTTAATCTATAAGCAGCACGACAATCCATTCCAGGGCTATCTGGGCAATAAAATTGACCATCTTGAAAGTATAAGTTGCTGCCAATTCCTGTTTCTATATAGACGTATTGATAAGCACCTTGCTCATAAATAGTGATTTTTTCGTCTTTACAATTATTTGGATCAAGCAATCTTTCTAACCAAGGATAGTCTGTAAAAACAGAACTGCCAGTCGAACCACTACAAGTTTGTTCGCAAATTTCTACACTTGGGAAAAATGCTTGGGAGTAATCAATGCCATTTACCACAAAGTCCATACAACCACTAATAGTTGTACATCTTCCATTGCTAATCGCTACGCCCATTACCGCCCGACAATCGCCAAAATCTACGCTTGCTATATCCGCACAAGGTGGTGCCAGTACCTCTGCACAAAGCCCATCATAAGCCACCTCTACACCTGCACATGCCGCTTTACATTCATTAATATAAGACTTACCATCAACGCCACAAACAGGCAAAGCAACTGCTGGACAAAGACAAGCTCCGCAATTTTCTTTTGCAATAGATTCCACTTTGACCGCTTCCAAGAAAAACTGTTGACATTGATTAAAACCTATAATACCACCATTCATACAAAAAGTAGCACCTGTTTCACAACTCACTACGATTGTTAATCCATCTGCACACATCGTATTATCGGCAATAGTAGCCAAATAACTGCTTCCTTGATACGTGTAAACCGCTATTTCGCTAAGGCAATTCTCACAAAGATTATCAGGTAAATCAATCACATCTAACAAACTACAAGAAATAGAACATTCGCCCCTAGCGGCTACCTCAACTCCTGCACAAGCAGCTTCACAGGCATTGCCATAAGTTTTGCCATCTACCCCACATACTGGATCATATTGTGCCGTACAAATACAATCAGTAAAGCATTCCCCGTTGGATAAAATTTCTACGCCTTCGCAAGCAGCTAGACAAGGATTGCCATAGGTTTTACCGTCACTACCACATACAGGCAACTCTATATTAGCACATTCGCAAGGAATAGTGGTAGGATTACAGGTCCATTTAGCCGTTGGATTGCTGCTAAAACCGTAGGCCTCTACACAATTAAAAGTAGGCGTATCCGTACAATATAAAGTACCATCTTGAAAGTATAATCCAGTACTATTTGCACTCACTATATAAAGGTAAGCATAAGCACCCTGCCTGTAAACCGTAATACTTTCAGCACTGCAATTTTGCTCATTAACGATAGTTGTTACCCACGGAAAGTCTTCAAAAATATCGTCTCCATTAGTAGGTGTTGTCGGCAACTCTTCGATACAATTAATCAAAACCGCTGCATCTGCGATAGAACAAGGGGAGTTGAAATCAGCGAGTTCATAATTAAATGTTATAGCTTGTCCTTCGTAATAATCAAATTCGACCCCTTCCGCAAAATAAATATCTAGTAATTGTCCATCGACTGTTTTAGCAAAAAAGAAAGTTTGTCCATCGTCACACAATTCAAAAACAATAGTGCCTGTATTCTCTGCACAACTTTCAACTGGTGCATTACTATTAGCAGTGCAAGCCCACTGGTTTTTGATAGCCCCCAAATTATAGGCTTCTATACAATTATAACTGGGTGTTTGACCACAATAAAAAGTACCATCTTCAAAATACAGCGTACCAGAATCTCCCTGCTGGATATACACAAAATCATGGGCACCATTTTCATAGACGATTACAGATGCTGTAGAACAATCTACTAAATCCATCTTTTGTCTTAACCACGGAAAAG
>ENA-ORXT01006640-ORXT01006640.1-marine-metagenome-genome-assembly--contig:-NODE-6640-length-10669-cov-3.501416_pt1 | contig 10669 bp, 6 predicted proteins | sample MGYA00237868_ERZ511482 | MGnify/ENA metagenome assembly ERZ511482
TCCTGGCACCCCTGAGGCCCCTTATACTGCGGAAATGCTACTTCGCTTCCTTTTCACCCTCTCCATCGCCCTGCTTTTTGATTTTCGGGATACTGTGCTGGACAAATCACAGGATGTAAAAACGGTCGCCAATCAATACCCCATACTTGCTAAGAGTCTGGTTTTCATGGCTATGGTGATCTGTATAACCATCCCGTTCCTGGCACACGGTTATTCAATTATGTCAGCATGGGCGTGCTTCCTTGGTTACGGCGCTACTCTCCTCGTCTGCTGGGCCACCAACGAAAAACGCAGCGAAAACTGGTACGCGACGGTGGTGAACGGGATGCTGGTGTTGCTGCCCGTGTTGGTGGGGCTGGCTTATTATTATTTGCACGTAGCAGGTTCTTCGCCTTTTTAGGGCGCGGACGCAGGTGCAGGGGGGGGATGTGTAAAGCAAGGAGGTTATGCCTTCCCTCAGGCGGAGGCGGTCGGATCGGTCATTCCGTGGGAGAAACGGAGCGCAGCGTAGTTACGACCTACGGAATGTCGGTCCGCACACTCGAACGCCGAACCCAAGCGTGCTGGCCCGCTCCGAGCGTCCGGACCGACAGTTCATCGGAGGATTTGCTCTGCGAGCAATCTCCCCGTTGAACTGATCGATCCGACCGCCTCCGCTGCTACGCGTCCCGGGCGATGATCGCCGCGCCGTAGGCGCTGGCCTGGACGGAATCAGCGAGGACTACCTCGCAGTTGGCGCGGCGGGCCAGGAGGTCCAGCCATTCGGGGCTTTTGGTGAAGCCGCCGCTGGCGTGCAAGCGTTGGGCGGGGCAGGTAGCGTCTTCCAGCTGGCGGAGGATGGCGACGAGGTTGTTCGTAACGCCCTCGAGCACGGCGCGGGCGAGGTGACGATGGTCATGATGACCGGCCAGGCCGGTCAACTCCGCCGTCGCCGCTGCGTCCCACACCGGCGCGCGCTCACCGTAGAGGTAGGGCAGGAAGACGGGGCTCTCTTCGGCGGAGACCGTCAGCGCAGCATCGATCATTGCACCGACGTCGGCGAAATGGGCGGAGAGGAGGTTTTGCCAGTAGGCCAGTGCTTTGCCGCCGTTATTCGTAGCCCCACCAACGACGTAGTAATCATCGTAGAGCTGGTAGTTGAACAGTCCGTGCACCGGGCCGATGCGCGGCTGGCGGTGGGTGGTGCGGACGGCACCGCTGGTGCCGACGGTGATGGCCACTTCGCCGGGCGCCATGATGCCGCTGCCAAGATTGGCCAGTACGCCATCAGAGCCTCCCAGAAAGAGAGGAACGCCCTCAACGCCGAGTCTTTTGGCGACGTGGTCGGCCCATTCCAGCCGGTGTTTCGCCGGATGAACGGGCGGGAGGTGGAAGGGGAAACTGTCCTCGTTACCGGCGGCCATTTTCAGGGCGCGGGTTGACCACTCTCCCGCCGGTGCATCGTACAGGCCGGTAGCGGAGGCAAGCTGCTGGTCGATGAGGGCGGTGTTGGTCCAGTACTTCGTCAGAAAAGACTTGAGGTCGTAGCAGAAGACGGCCTCTTCCTTCCAGCCTGGGTTATCCTTTAGCAGCCAGCGCAGCTTCACCATCGGAGACATCGGGTGAACGGGTGTGCCGGTGAGGCAGAGTAGTTCGAGTCGATCTTCTTCGCTATAGTCCTCCATCACCGCCTGAGCGCGGGTATCGGCCCAGGTGATGACCTGATCGATGGGCGTTTCGTGGGCATCGCAGAGAATGAGGCTGTGCATGGGGCAGCTGAGGCCGATGGCGGCGGGTTTTTTGCCGATGGATTTAACCAATTCGGCCAGTGCCGTTTCGGCGGCATCAAGAATAGCCATCGGTTCCTGTACCGCTGCGCCGGGCTCCGGATGTAAGAGGGCATAGGCGGACTCACGAATATCGAGCAGCTTACCGAAAGCATCAAAAGCGCAGGCTTTGGTGGAGGTGGTGCCGATGTCGAGGCCGATGTGGTAGGTCATGGGGCGGAAGATAGTATGGTAGCCGGTTACGTATAACCCAATGCAAAGATACCGCCCCCCGGCTACCACCTCTACTCCCTTCGGTCGGTCGGTGTTTGCTCGGGGACCGTTGTCTTGGGTGAAGCCCGTCAACAAATTTCGCCTGGGGCGAAATTTGTTGACGGTCCCATTCTGAATCGCTGGTCCCCGAGCGACGTCCGACCTTGTGGAGGGCATAGTCGAGGGGCTTTTTAAACCATTATGCAATTCGTTATCTATACGGTCGCATTCGCCGCCGCCTCAATTCCCCACAAAAACCATTAGCTTGTGAGTTCAAACTATTCGAACAGACATGAGACGAGTCTTCCCTACCCTGCTGCTGCTAACTATTCTTTGCACCAGCGCCAGCGCCCAGAAAGCCATCACCCTTGCTGACATGCAAGACTGGAAACAAATCCGTGGCGAGCAACTGAGTGCCGATGGAGATCATTTGCTCTACAGCCTGGTACCGGACGTTGGCGATCCGGAAGTGATCGTCCGCAACACCAAATCGCTGGTGGAAACCCGTTTCCCCCGGCTACACAACGCTCGTTTCAGTTACGACGGTAAGCACCTGATCGGGATGTTGAAGCCCTCTTTCGAAGACAGTCGGGAAGTCCGGCTGAAAGAGAAGAAGAAAGCGAAGAAAAAACTGGAGAAGATGGACAGTCTGCTGGTCATCAATCTGGCAAGCGGAGTGCGCCGCATTGTACCGGAAGTATACAGTTTCAAGACCGGAGAACGCTGGTCCGATGCTTACGCCTACACCACCTCATCGGCCATCCCCGACAGCCTTCGCAAAGGGCTTGATGAAGATGCCCATCGCTTGCTAATTCGCAGTTTCAGTACGACGGATAGTTTCTATCTGGAAGGCATAAAAGCTTATCAACTTGCCCGGGATAAACCCGTCATTGTTGCTCAGCAGGTTAAAAAAGACAGCAGTTGGGAAGCGGGTGTTCTACGCCTGGACACCAGAGAACTCCTTTGGGAATCCCTTAGCACAGGCGCGGGCGATTATGGCGGCCTGACGATAAGTACCGAAGGTGATCAGGTCAGCTTTCTTACCTCCGATGCGGACTCTAAAGACAAGCAAAAGCCCTTTCATTTGCACCATTGGAAGAGCGGAGAGGCTACGGCCCGGATGATCAGTGATGATCCGACCGGCTGGCTGGCCTCCGGCCAGCGCATTACCGACGACCGCAGCCCCAACTTCAGCGAAAACGGAAAGTTCCTCTACTTCGGAACGACGCCCCGCCGCCCCGAAAAAGACACCACCTTGCTGGACGACGAGGTCGCCGACGTAGAAGTCTGGACCACCGAAGACCCCCGCCTCTATACCCAACGCAACGTACAACTGAGCCGTGATGCGAAGCGGACCTACCTCGCCGTTTACCGCACGGGCAGCAACAGCTTCCTGCAAATTGGCAGTCCGGAACTCCCCTACGACTACCTCCCCCGCCACAATAACGGCCCCTGGGTGGCCGTCTATGATGACCGCCCCTACGCCAAACAGACCATGTGGGAGGGCGGCCCCGGCGCCCGCAACACCAGCATCATCAACCTGGAAACCGGAGACCGGCAGGAGATGGAAAACGGTAAGATTACGCCAGTCCGCTGGCTGGAAGGCGGCAAATACCTGGTATGGTACAACTCAACGGATACTACCTGGAACAGTTTTGACCCCGTGGCGGGCAGAGCCCACGTGCTGACGACCAACGCTACGGGCACTTTCTACGACGAGCGCAACGACCGGCCGATGCACCCCAGAAGCTACCGCTACGCCGGTACGCTGGAAGGTGGCAACCAGTTTTTGGTCTATGACCGCTACGACATCTGGCAGCTCGACCCCGCCGGGCAGGCCACGCCCCACCGGATCACCAGTGGCCGCGAAAAACAAATGGTCTATCGCCTGCGGGATCTCGACGAGGAAAACGACTTCGTTAAGTTCGATGACCTGCAACTCGTCACTACCTTCAATCAGGACAATTACCACGGTGGCTACGGCTGGCTCGACCTGAAAACAGGCTTCGTGGAAACGCTGCAGAGCGGTGCCAAAAGTTTCGGGGATTTCCTGAAAGCGCGGAAATCAAAGACCTATATCTATTCCCGCAGCGACTTCCGGGAATTCCCTGACCTGCGCCTCACCGAAGACCTGGCCCGGGAAGGCGGTAAAATCACCGACGCCAACCCACAGCAAAAAGACTTTGCCTGGGGCACTTCAGAAACCTACGAATGGATCGACAATCAGGGACGGACCCTGAGTGGCATATTGATCAAGCCCGACGACTTTGACCCCAAAAAGGAATATCCAATGCTCGTTAATTTTTACGAGCGAAGCAGCGAGGGCGTATACCGGCACCGGACGCCGGTGCCCGGCCGGTCGAGCATCAACTACAGCCACTACGTGAGTAAGGGCTACGTGATTTTCAATCCGGACGTGATTTACCGCGTCGGCTATCCTGGTGAAAGCGCTTATGACTGTGTGATGAGCGGAGTGACCAGCCTGCTGAGCAAAGGTTTCATCGACCGTAAGCGCATCGGTATGCAGGGTCACAGCTGGGGCGGCTACCAGGCGGCTTACCTGGTAACGAAGACGGATATGTTCGCCGCTGTGGAAAGTGGCGCGCCGGTGGTCAATATGTTCTCGGCCTACGGCGGCATTCGCTGGGGCTCGGGCCTTAGCCGGCAGTTTCAGTATGAGCATACGCAGAGCCGGATTGGCGGCACGCCCTGGACGCACTTCCAGCGGTACTACGAGAACAGCCCGCTGTTCACCACCGACAAGATCAATACGCCGCTGCTGATCCTGCACAACGACAACGACGGTGCCGTGCCCTGGTATCAGGGTATCGAGTGGTTCTCGGCGCTGCGCCGGCTGGGTAAGCCGGCCTGGTTCCTGAATTACCGCGGTGAGCCGCACTGGCCGGTCAAGACCCCCAACCGCGCTGACTTCCAAACCCGCATGGCCCAGTTCTTCGACCACTACCTGATGGACGCGCCGATGCCCGTATGGATGGAGCGGGGCGTAAGCCCGATGGAACGGGGGAAGGAGCAGAATTTGGAGACGAGGGAGTGAGGGTAGTCTGGTAGTTCGGTGGTCTTGTAGGCTCCGCATTTTGGAGGCGTTGGAGGCGTTGGAGGCGTTGGAGGCGTTGGAGGCAATATTGTTTTAAAAAGAAGCCAGCTCTGAGAGCTTCGTAACACAGCCCCGGCTTTAGCCGGAGGCAATGCGCGCGCTTCACGTCCGCCTTCGGCAGTCAAGCTGTGGTAAGGCTGGTAAATTCCCAACACACCCTTTCTCGTCCTTTTTGCATCTTGACTTTTGCCCCGTCGCACATAAGACGGAGAAAACCCCAAAAGCCCTATGCTACCTTCTCCTCACCATGCGGCCTTTAGTGATTATTACCTCAATCCGGAAAACCGGGGTGTTATTACGGGCAGCGTGTTAAACCTTCCCGAAAATGTTGACCGGGAAAAGCTGATTTCTTACAGGATAGCTCCTATCCAATTTCAGGATAATCAGGAGTTTACTTCCTCGGTTTCCAAGGATGGTTCTTTCTCCATACAGCTTCCACCTTCCATCCCCTTACAAGAGGTTTGGATATGGATGGGAGATATTTTCTACACTCAGCTTCTTTTTCGGTCTGAAATTCATCTGGAAATAGACTTTGCTTCTCGCTCAAATGATGCTGAGAATGAAGGTGATCACCCGAAGGTGGTTTTTTCAGGTCCGGATGTAGAGTTGGGCGAAGTTTACAGGAACCGGATTGAGCTCCGAGCAAAGGATTCGATTTGGTTTGGATCAATTACGCACGACACGAGTCTTTCAACCAACGAAAAGCAGGAACGAATGGATGCAACGCTGGCAACATTACGGACCATTGATGAAAAACTCTTAGTGGGAAAAAGTAATGAAACCGCGCACATCATTAATAATAACAGGCTAACAGAATATCTGTCTGAATCCTGTACTTTGTACTGGGGTAAATCCATTCCATTAACTCTAAAGAAAAAATATTTAGCCCATTCGCCATTAACCAATATCGAGAATTTTTACCATTACTTTTTCGCCCTCGTAGAGTCTGATGCCATTATGGAGGTAATGAAAAAAAATGACTGCTCCCGGCTGGAGGCTTACGATCATCCGCTTTCCATAACTTTTTTCTTAGAGACGGTAGATAAGGAATACCCCCCTGCACGTGCTGACCTAATGAAGCTTTACTTGGAGAGAAAAGACCCCGTAAAAAACATCTTCGTATTAGAAGTCATTCTGAAAACCATGACAACTCCATGGTGCATTGAACGTGTACAATCCCGCTTAGAGCAAATGCGAGAAGAGGTGAACAAGATTTCTAAAACACTCGCTCGCAAGATCGTCAATATATCCCCCAGGGAACTCGGAGAGAACCTGGGGCAGTTAGATTTTGGCGCTGATCTCTACGCCGCCAACGCCACTACTGGTCAGGCTTTATTCGATCAGCTTCGCGGAGCCTTCCCGGGCAAATTCATTTATCTCGATCTATGGGCAGTTTGGTGCGGCCCCTGCCTTCAACAACTCCCCTTCAGCAAAAAAGTACACAAAGCGACCACTGATCTACACGTGGAATTTGTCTACCTCTGTACGGAACGTGGTAGTGATCAGGAGCAATGGCAAAACGTAATCGCCAGCCATCAGGTACCGGGCACTCACTTATTGGTACAGGAAGCGACACATAGTGAGCTAAAGAATCTACTCAAAGGACGGGGCTACCCCACCTATGCCCTGATCAAGCCGGACGGGGCGGTCGTTTATGATGTGCCTTGGCCGTCGGGGCTGAACCGGGAGAAGTTGGAGAATATCATGGATGGGGACAAGGGCGACGGCGCGCAGGTGCAGGCTTAGTTAAAGGAGCAATTGCCGTTAAAGCCTTATCTTTAGAAATAACCTTATAACTTTTTCCTTATTAACCTAAACACCTTCCAGTATGCGTTTTCTGTGCCCTTTAGCCTTCGTACTCCTGTACGTGGGTAATTCCTTTGCCCAAGGATCAACAACTATGCCTTCCCCCCACCACCCGGAGTTTAACGACTATTACCTCAATTCGGAGAACCGGCCAACCATCACCGGCAAAGTTTTAAACCTCCCAGACACCATTGACCGGGAGAAATTAATTGGCTACGCTGCCGTAGCCTTGTACAGTGACGACCAGCAACAACTGACCTCTGCTGTGGCAGATGATGGCACTTTTTCTATAGAGCTACCACAATCCGTTCCGGTGCAGGAGGTATGGTTCTCGATGAAAGATCAATTTTATACTGCGCTCAACGTACGCTCAACGGTTCATATAGAAATGGACTATGCCGCGCTTGCCGCCGATGGCGGTGTACAATGGACGCACCCGGCAGTTTCTTTTTCGGGGCCAGACGGGGAACTCTGTGAGACGAGGGGAAAACAGATTGCTAAAGAGATTGCTTCAGGAGTTAGTTACTTTTCTGTGATGATGGACCGGGAAGCCACTACCGCGCAAAAATTAGCAAAGCTTGATTCTATACGGACAATCTTTGGGTCAATGGACGATGATGTGCTAAAAGACCGGAGTGAGGAGACAATAGAAATCGTACGTAACGAACGGCTAACCGAATATCTCTCCATGGTTAGTACTCTTTTCTGGAATGAGCCAATGCCCGAAGAACTACTGGCAAGCTACCTCTCCCACTCGCCCGTAGCAGTTAGCAACCGGGCTCGGAGTTTTTACAGCTATTTTACGACAAGTCAGTTGATGGAAGCACGCCGCTCGGTAGCAGAAGAGCTCGACATTTCACAAATGGAAGCTTTTAGTCATCCCCTATCGCTGGAAAGGTTTCTGGCTAGAGTAGACAAAGATTATTCCCCCGCCCGAGCGGACTTGATGAAAATTTACCTGGAAGCTAAAGACCCAATTCTCCACGCTTCCATGCTAAAAACCGCCCTTGCCACCATGACCGTGCCGTGGTGCAAGGCGAACGTAGCCACAAGAGCTAAAACACTTCGGCTGGAAGTAGATAAATTGGCCGAGAGCCTGTCGGGTAAAGTTGCCATCATCGATAAAAAAGACCTGGGTAAAGACCTTGGGCACCTTAAATTCGAAGCGGATCTTTATCAATCCGAAGCGACTACGGGCCAGGAGCTAATTGACCAGCTCCGGGGTGCCTTCCCCGGCAAAGCCATCTATCTTGATTTATGGGCCGTTTGGTGTGGGCCATGCATCCAGGAAATGCCTTTCAGTAAAAAGGCGCACGAAATAGCCGAAGGCTTGCCCTTAGAGTTCCTCTACCTCTGTACTGAAAGTGGTGGAGACACCGAGAAGTGGCAAAACCTCATTGCCAGTAATAAGGTGCCGGGTACTCACCTGTTCGTCCCCCAAAAACCACACGATGAACTGTTGAAGCTATTAATGGGTCGTGGTTACCCCACCTACGTCCTGATCAAACCAGACGGAACGATCATTCATGATGTGCCGCGGCCTTCGGGGCTGGACCGGGAGAAGTTGGAGAAATTGCTGGCGGGGAAGTAGCTCGTAGAGCTTCGTAACACAGCCCCGGATTCAGCCGGGACGCCCTCAATCAGGGTGCCATTCATTCCTCAACTCACCGCAAAAACCCAATCTCCCGCAACGAAAACAGCCGTTCCCGCCCGTCCGTTATCTCCAGGCGGAGCTGGCCGGTCGGGGCTACGCCACGTATTCTGGCGGTAAATATGTTTCCGGTGGCAATCTCCCGATAGGCCGCCGAAACGTCCCGTAGATAGAGGGATTGGTGGTAGGCCTGATCAAGCTCCGGGAGGCGGGCCGGGCTGGTAAGCTCGTAGGCGTCGCTGAAGGCAGAGAACAAGCGGTTGGCGACGGCTTCGCGGTCGAAGTCAGTACCCGCCAGCAGGCGGAGGGAGGTGGCCGTGGTGGCGAGCTCAGATGGGAAGTCAACTTCATTCACGTTGAGGCCGATGCCGAAGACGGTCCAGGAGATGCGGCTGCCCCGCAGCCCGTTCTGTACGAGGATGCCCGCAATTTTCTGCTTACCGACGTAGACATCATTCGGCCACTTCAGCGACACCTCCGCCGCCCGCGCCGGTAAAAAATGCCGCACGGTGGCGGCAACGGCCAGCCCCGTTAGCTGCGTGAGGGCGAAAAGACGATCAACGGGCAGGTGATCGGGGTAAGCAACGATGCTTAGCGTGAGGTTAGTAGCCGGAGTAGCGTGCCAGCGGTTTACGCCCTGTCCGCGTCCGGCACTTTGCTCCTCGGTCCAATACACGGCACCTGCGTCAGCGCCCTTACCAGCATTGATGTCCCGAATCGCTTCTGCATTGGTACTACCCAAAGTGTCGTACCAACGGGCAACTTTAGGAAAAAGCTTCGTGTTCATATGGTGGATTGTCGGCGCAATGTATTGATTTGTCGATATTTTCTTTTCTCACTAACCAAATCGGACTGCCAGCCGTTCCCTTTAGGAATGGTTTTTGCTACCTTTAATAGTTAAATTATCAATTTGAGTACCTCTACAACTTCGGCTCCGGCCAAAATTTCTGCCGACGTACAAGAACGTCTGGCACTTATTCTGGACAGTATCCGGGATATCAAGGGTAAAAATATTGTGCAACTCGACCTGCGTAACCTGGAAGAGCGGCCGGCAGATTTTTTCTTCGTCTGTGAAGGAGAATCCACTACTCAGGTGTCTTCTATCGGAGGACGGGTGCAGCAACGGATGAAGCAAGAGTTGGGCGAATTACCTAAAACGGCTACTGGCACCCGCCATGCCAACTGGATTTGCCTGGACTACTTCGACATAGTCGTTCACGTCTTCTACCCGGAAACGCGGAAGTTTTACGAACTGGAAGATTTGTGGAGTGACGGCATTATTACAGAATACGAAACGCTTTAAAGTACAATTTTTAGCTCCATTTTCCCCACAAGTAAGCCAACGAATTGGCCGATTGTACGTTAGCCTTTAGAAGTATGAGCACAAATAATCAAGATAATCAACCCGAGGGCAGCGGCCCCAAGTTCCAGAGCTACTGGCTATACGCCATTATGTCTCTTGTCTTGCTGGCGCTGGTCGTCTCCAGCCTGGGCACCGGTACGAGCAACGAGATCGACAAGTCCCGTCTCTATCAGATGCTGCAGGACAAGGGTGCCATCACCCGAATCGACCTGATCAATGGTCGATCTGCGGAGATATATATCAGCGATGACAAGAAGGGCGAAGGTGGCCCTTATCAGGATGCTGCGGAAAAGGGTCTTAGCGGTTCCCGCTACGATTACCGCCTGGAAGTCGCCGATGCCAGTGTCTTTAACAACTTCATGAAGGATGCGCAAGAAAGCCTTGAAGTTCCCTTCGAGGACCGTGTACCCGTCAACGCCGTTACCCGCCATAACTACCTGGGCGATGCCCTGCAGTGGCTCTTACCATTGGCAGTGATTGCCATCATCTGGATCGTGCTGATGCGCCGCATGAGCGGTGGTGCCGGAGGCCCTGGTGGTCAAATCTTTAACATCGGCAAGTCAAAGGCTACGCTTTTTGACCAAAACAGTAAGGTGAATATCACTTTTGCGGATGTTGCGGGTCTGGACGAAGCCAAGGAAGAAGTGATGGAAGTCGTTGACTTCCTCAAGAATCCAAAAAAATATACGGCTCTGGGTGGTAAAATCCCCAAGGGA
>ENA-ORXT01006641-ORXT01006641.1-marine-metagenome-genome-assembly--contig:-NODE-6641-length-10669-cov-2.951473_pt1 | contig 10669 bp, 8 predicted proteins | sample MGYA00237868_ERZ511482 | MGnify/ENA metagenome assembly ERZ511482
CAGAACTCAACAAAACAGCATCAAAGAAATCGATCTGGAGCTGGATGTTATTTGACTGGGCCGTACAGCCTTTCCACACTCTGGTTATGACTTTTGTTTTTGCACCATATTTCACCAGCACTGTCGCACCAGACAATGTCACTGGACAGAGTTATTGGGGCTATGCCGTTGGAATTTCAGGGCTGTTAATTGCATTCTCATCGCCTGTCCTAGGCGCTATCGCAGACAGTAGAGGCCCAAGAAAACCATGGATATTCGGTTTTGCCATCGTTGGTGCGATAAGTATTTTCAGCCTTTGGTTTATGCACCCTTACGCTGACCCAACCACTTTACTCTGGGGGCTAATAGCATTTTCAATCGGGCTCCTTTGCATCGAGTTTGCAACGGTCTTCAACAACGCAATGATGCCAGACTTGGTGCCACGTGCCGACTTAGGCAGGCTCTCTGGTGATAGCTGGGCATTGGGATATGTTGGCGGCCTGCTTTGCCTGGCTTTGATGCTTGGTTTTATGGTTAGTAACCCTGAGACGGGTAAAACTTTACTGGGCAGCCCCCCAATACTAGGCCTTGATGCATCTGCTCACGAAGGAGACAGGGCAAGTGGCCCCTTAACAGCCATTTGGCTCATCGTATTTATTATCCCATTGTTATTATTTACGCCAGATCGAAAGAGACGAGAAAAATTTACTGGATCAGTACGGAAGAGCATCAATTCGCTATGGAAAAACATCCTAAGCCTACCAAAGAAGCAGAGCCTTTTCTCCTTCCTTATGTCGAGCATGTTATACCGGGATGCATTAAATGGACTCTATGCATTCGGGGGAATTTACGCTGCCGGAGTTATGCAATGGAGTATCTTTTACATTGGCATCTTCGGCATTATAGCAAATATAACCGGTGCGATCGGTGCATGGCTTGGTGGCCATGCTGACAGTCGACATGGGTCTAAAGCGGTTGTAACTGCCTGTATATGGATGCTCATTATCTCGAGTCTTCTCATTATTAGCACTGATCCACAACATATTCTCTGGATAAAAATCGCATCCGAAAGCGAACCAAGCAAACTACCCGATATACTATTCTTTGTTTGTGGTGGACTTATTGGTGCAGCAGGAGGAACCTTGCAAGCCTCTTCACGGACGTTAATGGTTGATCAGGCAGAGCCGGGCAAGATGACTGAAGCATTTGGCCTGTATGCATTGTCGGGTCGGGCAACCAGCTTCCTTGCACCACTAGCCATCGCCTTCGTAACTGCCGCATTTTCTAGTCAGCAAATTGGCATTACACCAGTAATTGTGCTGTTCGCTGGTTCATTGCTACTGTTGCCTAGAGTTCAATCACGATAATTTAAGCAGATTACTCCAGCCTGCTTAATTTTTGCGTATTGCGCTCAACCAGCAAATATACACAGATAGTTCAGTTATCTGAATTGTTGAACTTTTGCTCGTCGACAACTTCATACCCTATAAATAACTAATTAAAAAAACAATGATCATGAAAAAAATTGCACTGTACAAAATCAGCTTATGCATTTTGGGTTTTCTTTCGATTTTGTGCTCGCCACTTTCAGCAAACACACCCATCCCTTCGATAGACCCTCATACCATTGTTTCGGATAGATTCTTAATGGGCAAGTTCAGTGCCAGCAAACGAAGTGACTTCGTTAGAATCAATAAACGCTATGCTTCACGAAGTGGCATGTATCTCCAAAAACTCCCTTACGACGCCTTTAAAGCCATGCACGCTCAGGCAAAAAAGGAGGGTATTTCTTTAAAAATCTTGTCAGCTTCGCGCAGTTTCTATCATCAAAAGTCCATATGGGAAAACAAATGGAATGGAAAACGCAGGGTTGGTGGAATCCGTAATATCAAACGATCAATAAAAAACCCGATAAAGCGCGCCCTCAAGATTTTAGAGTACAGCTCAATGCCCGGCAGCTCCCGGCATCATTGGGGCACTGATATAGATCTGAATGCCTTTACTAATCGTTATTTTGAACGTGGGTATGGTAAAAAAGTATATGCCTGGCTAGTAAAAAATGCTCCTCGTTACGGCTTTTGCCAACCTTATACCCGAAAGAGCTCATCCAGACCTCACGGATACAACGAAGAAAAATGGCACTGGTCATTCAAACCTCTGGCATCAAGTTACACGCAACAGGCCAGGTTTCGTTTGAATGACAACATTTTTGCAGGCTTCAAGGGCGCAAATACCGCAACACGCATCGGCATAATTAACCGTTACGTGCTGGGCATTCATGCGAACTGCTACTGAGGAATCACCATCGTCTTTTTAGGCGCTTTGGCGACATTCTCCGAGGTTTTCGGTTTTGGTGGTGCTTTCTTTTCGATGGCTAGTAACCACTCCTCAACTTCATTGGAGTGGGCCTTTTGGATTCGGTATTTTTTCAGTAATTCATTATGCTCTGAGTCTGCCAAATCCCGGTCAACTGCAATCTGATAGCCACCTTCATTTTCCAATAAAATCACCGGTGACTCGTCTTGTTTTAAAAGCTCATAAAACTGTTTAAAGTTTTGAAAAGACTGACCATTGACCTTATGAAGGCGAGTATAAATACTGTCATGAAATCCTCTATTACTTGAAGATGCCAGAACCTGACTCACTAAAATTTCATCTTCCTGCATGTCGTTTTCCTGCTCAACAAATTCCTCTTCCGTCAGGCACTCTTCAGGCTTTCGTTTGGCGATAATGACGAAACCACCATAAATCAAGTATCGAGGGTCTTGGTCAAAGACAAAATTGGATTTTAAGTTCTTAGTGAGCGGCACACTCACGTTGACTTGCTTGCCGTCACGGAACAATTCCAGATTAACTTTTTCGCCCATTTGATGTAGCTGCACGAAGTGCTCGAAATCAACGCGATGGCGCTTTGCGTTAACGACCATGCCGTTATTCTCGATCTTATTGCCATCAATACGAGTAATAACATCACCCTTCTTTATAAGCCCCTCGGTCGGCGTGTTGAAGCACACTTTACTCACTAAAACGCCTGACTGCTTTTCAGACAAATTGTAGCCTTTCCTTAAAGCCGGGCTTACCAGACTTTGAAATTGTGCCGAAAGCTCTGGAAAACCATCATATTGGCCATCTTCCATATCTGCCAGAAAACGCTTCAGAATCGTCACAGGAATCATATAACCAATATTTTCCTCGCCATTTCGCGACTGCATCACAACGCCTACAACTTTGTTGTTGACCAATGCTGGGCCACCACTGTTACCAGGATTAATAGCCGCATCGATCTGTATCGCCTGAAATGCCAGATAACTGTGAACGTACGTCTGATGCTCAATCCGAGAAATAATACCTTTAGTGATACTCAAGGCTTCACCACCAACAGGGTAACCGTAAACAGTCACTTCCTGATGAACATCTGGGAGCTCGCCTAGAGTGAGTGGCTGAATGTCATTAAGCTGCTTAGGAGATTTTAGCTTGAGAATGGCTAAATCAATTTCGTGAGCAATTGCTTCAACTTCAGCCTCGAAACGCTTAGAGTCACCATCTCGCTGCACTTCAATAAAGGTATGGCTTTCAACCACATGAGCATTGGTAATGATCCGGCCATCTTCTAAGAAAAACCCTGAACCGGAACCCGATGCAGTATGTGAACTCCACGGTGCCTGAGGACTGTTCGACTTCGAGGTTGCGTAAACCATAACTACCGAATCAGACAAACGTTGCTTAGAAGGAAGCTCGCCAATTTTTGCAAAAGCTATACTTGTCACTAGCATAAAGACAAATATAAAAAGTCCCCTTTTTATATTTTTAAACATAAACCCCATAATTTTTACTCTACAGATTAACCAGACTTAGACGCCATATGACTTATTTCCTAATCAGCACACAGCACTCGATTGGTCAGCTTTCCCCAAAAGCCAACCATGGCTGATCAGTATACTACTATGTATAAAAAAAGATCATAAAATATCACGCCAACCTGTAGCCCTCAGGAAACTATCACGGCATAGTTAAAATTTGCCCTTCAACCACAACATTAATATTTTTAATTTTATCGCGATTGGCAGCATATATTTCCAAATATTTACGGCCATTCTCTTTACCATAAACACGTTGAGCCAAACGGAAAATTGATTCGCCCGGGAGCACAGTGGCCACCATATTGCCTGTCTCAGGGTCAAGCGAAACCTCTGCTGGGTTGGCGGTAATTGCCGCTGGATCGGACGTTTCTGCCGTTGGCACAGCACCTTGCGTAGTTCGGGTAGGGGTTGGGGGTGGGGCTGGGGTTGTTTTAGTTTGGGTATTGGAACGACTGCTTACTCCCGGCAGTGCTCTGCCGACAACTTCTTTTACCGCTTGATTGGTAGCCAACCGGATTTCATTCATCTGCTTGCCTTCGCTCAAAGCTTTAATCACCACTGATTTCAAACTTATCGACGTTTGTTCACTACCAGAAACAGTTTTCAGCCCGAGTATGGTAACTAACTTGCGAGCGACAGATTGCGTGGTTTGTTGAATTTTTAAGTTACTGTTTACCGCAGTACTGGAGGAAGTTGCGTTAGTTTCCGTTTCGGCATTTGCTGCGGCCATACAAAATACGATCGCACAAGGGGTCAAATATCTCATTTTTCATTCCTAAGTGGTTCAGTGAAGAGGTTCGGCTAACAAACCTCTTTTCTAGCTACAATTTCTAGTGCTAGCGTTTTTTTGATATCTCCGTCACAACCGCTTTTTGAATTTCCAAGCTAATCGATTTTCTGATTGTATTTTTGATCGACTTTTCAATTTCTCTCTGCTTACTTATTTGTTCTTTTGTCGCTCTCTTACCTCTGCCATTCAGAGCGGTAAAATCGACAACCCTTGAGGGTTTTACAGGCTTGGCAATTGTATCTTCGATTTCCACAACAGAAAGTGACGGTTTTTTAATTCGTGGCTCAGCTTCTACGACTACGCTTTTTGCTGTCTTTGTCTTATGCACTTTTTTCTTATTTTTGACTAATGCATCAGCAGCATTAGGTGAGGCTATCTGACTTTCATAGAAATAAACTCCGGCTCCAAGTGCGGTGAACAATATAAAAAAGAAGATTAATATGCTTTTCATGATTGCTGCTTCCCAGAACGGCTGATCAGTATATTCATTGATTTACGTAATAATTCTACCGCTCTAGACAGATCACCAATTTCGTTTTTCGTGCGGCTTTCAATGGGAGAATCAAGATCGCCACGGCTCAGCCTTGTGACTTTATCTTTAAGATCAACCAGCGGCTCTGATAATGAGTTTGCCAGCATCGCTGCAAAAATAAGGCTCAATAAAAGACTAACGCCGGCAATAATCAGAGAAACCATCAAATAATCAGTCAATGGTTTAAACAACTGCTTTTTGGGAGCGATACTGAACAGGTAACCCAGAGCGGGTCTATTCTCCCCCAAAGTAATAGGGGTGGACAGGGTCAGCATCGACTCGCCGTCTGAAGTAATTGTTTGTTTACTGGTCTTGACGGCAGTTAAAGCTAATTTTTTATCGTCAAAAATATTCTCTTTCAAGTCCAGGTTTTCCGGGCTGCTCCAATGCTTTGACTCATCGGAATGATAATAGTAATAACCCTCAGGATCAGTAATAGCGATAGACCATCGTGCTTGTTTATTGTTTACGATAAGTTGAATTAGCGCATCTGCATTTAGATTCAGAACTAGCACGCCTTGCCGGCGACCATTTGCATCACGAACAAGCGTTGCATAACGAATGGTCGACTGATAAGGCTTGAGCAATTCAGTTCCGTTTCTGCGTAACTCAAGAGGAGAAATATAAACTTGATTGCTATCGAGGCCTAGTGCCTCTTTGAAATAATCTCTGTTTCCACGGTTGACCAGCTCCTTTCGCTTATTGATGTTTGTGGCGACATCTCCCGACTTTTCAATCCTTACCTGCTCATTTCCCGATAAATCCAGAAAGCGAACGGCAGAGTATATCTGTTGCCTCTGGACGAATTGCTGGATCGAATTTCGTAAATTAGTTAAAAGTAGACTGCCTCGTTTTACAGATGACTTTTTTGCCGCCAGATACAGCTGCATTGCACTAGAATCACGCAGAAATAACAGATCTGATTCCACTCTGGCAACCGTGCTTTGGATAATCTGCTGCGAATTATTCAGCTGGTTACGTTGTTCTATTAACGCGTTCTCACGTAGCGTTTCAGAGGTAGAGTAAAAGCTATAGCCTCCAATCAATATTGCCGGAAGCAACGTCAGCACCATCATCGTCAGCATTATTTTATTGCGTATTTTTTTCATTGGCTGCACGTAACCTTTTACATGTCGGGAGTTATGACTCTCTCGACTTCCAACCTAAATAATTTTTTTTCATTCTCTGTTTCTAGCTCATTCTCCAACATGGAAACCAGGTAAGTTAAATTATTCGTCGACTGAACATAGCTGCCTTTCCATTGTTCAACGGCATCATTGACAACAACCCTTCCAGCTGGCCCCAGAAATGCTGTTAATATGTAAACATATTGTTCAATCACCGGAATTAGTGTTTCATGTGTTGGGTCGGCTTCCACTGCCGTGGCTTCGGCAGCCATCGAATAATTTTGTCTTGCCTGAGTTTGCTGCGTTTCTTCGACCTGTTGTTTTAACATCTCAGAAGCAGACTTGATGCCCATGCTCAACATGGGCAAATTAATTTTCTTATCTGTCAGCAAGAGCACAACATGCCCACCGAACAATCTAAAACCTGCAAGGTAGCCGCTGCTGATACCAATGAAAATTTCATTGTGCGTTTTCTCAACGGCTTCCAACGCCAGAAAAATCTGTGTCACGACCTCACTACTACCCAACATTGCCTGTTGTTGATCAGCTGTAAAGTTCGTGCCAACTATCTCGCCATTTTTATAAACGCCAACATGGCGCACGCCATTTAAGGCGGTCAGCGTTTCAACAATAGACTGCATGTTATTGGGTGCTCATTATTATTGTTATAACCATTGAAGCATATCCTCAACTTGTTGGCTCAGCGCTGGCACTGAAACGGCACGCTCTGAACACACACCTAAGGATCTTTCCGCCTCAACAAAGACCGTCAAATTATCATCTTCAGGCCCACGCAACATTATTCTATTGATAGGACCTAATCCCGCTACTTCCTCTAAATTGGGGGTAATTCCTGATAAGTAGGCAATAAACTGATTCAAAGATTCATCTTCTATTGTAGTGTCCACAAGCTCACCCAACTCACTAGTAATAGAAACACCAGTCACACCGCGCAAGCCATTAATAGCCGCCATGGCTTTTTGATTGAGCTCAAATTCAGACTCGACAGACCGAGGAAGCGGTGGAGGAACTGCGTATGGTGGTTGCTGTAAAACGGCTGTCTGTGGAGAAATTATATTGGCAGGGCTAGTAGCGGCACTTTCAGTATTTACCGCCGAACCTTCAACTACTTCAGGTTCAATCGGTTCAAGATCCAATACCTTATGCACTAAATTTAATACATCTTGTTTTTGGCGCGGGTCAATATTAATAATTTCTGCCGTTAAGCCGAGTTGCTCCATCCAGTCTTCATAAACCTCAGGGAGGAGTGGCTCTCTGATATCAAGGCGAGTAATGCCGATAATCAAACGTCCGGTTTCCGCAATAAAGTCAGCAAATTGCTCAGAGAAAAACTTCAGGTCTCGAAACGGATAGTTCCTGTTGTTATCAAGCAGGATAATGAGACCATTAGCTCCCTCGGTGAGAATCTCCCACATAAAGTCAAAACGTTCCTGGCCCGGAGTGCCATACACATGAACGATTGACTCTGTCGCATCACGAATTTTCAGTGTCCCATAATCCATGGCTACCGTGGTGGTGCTCTTGCGCTCCAATGTAATTTCATCTGAGACAGGCACGTCCGTGCTCACTGCTTTTTTATCGGTGAGGGACTCTATCGCTGTCGTTTTACCTGATCCAACAGGACCAGTAATGATGAGCTTATACTGCAAAGAACGATATCCTTATCCTGAGCAAACTGTATATGGTTTATACAGAAATGCAGACAGTTTTACCTTATGCTTGATATAGAGTAACGTACGCCTGACACATAATTTTTTCAGTTTTTTATACTACACTTTTAACTTGTTAACGATACACAGCCAAGACGGGGTTATTAACATGACTATTTTAGATACACAAGACTCAATTAAGCGTTACAAGAGATTTTAGTTTAGTCTGTTCTATGACATTGAGCAACTATTGGAAATTGAACCATTTATCTGTTTTTGTTAACCAACTCGTATGATGGATCTATAAACCCTCTCTTCCTTGGCCTATAAATAAACACATAAAATTGACCCCACTAATTAAGGAAGTAACCAATGCGCAATTTATGGATGATAGCATTTGCTCTAATAATTTCAGGATGTACTCCTAACGCGAATACTCGTTCTTTCGTAGCGACACCTGTTCCAGATGAGATTAGAACTGTTATCTACACTGTTGAAACTTCCGTGAGCTCAAGCACCTGGAAGTTGACCAACGATGATCTTAGAATTAGGCAGACCATCAAATCGAGAAACGGCAAAGTTGTTTCTGACTGGACTAACAAAATCACGCCCAATGATTACAACTGGGTAGCCTATAACTTAGAACAAGCAAAATTTACAAAAGTAAAATCTCTTGCCAGAAAAATCCCACCTCGGCACCTGGAAAAACTTACAGTCATTACACAATCAGACGTCTATACATATACACAGAACAATGCAGCCCGCTTTCCTAATGGTTTTCAAAAAGTAATTAATGTAATTCCAGGGTTAGCAAACTCTCGATAACTTTCTTGACTAAAGTAAAAGCGGTTTGGTAATTATTCTTGCCGGCCGCTTTTCACCCAGGATCTCAATTTTAAACTCAGCACCGTTAATGATCATTTCTGGCGGCACAAATCCAAAGGCTACCGACTTCTGCGCCCAGTGTGCATACCCCCCCGATGTTACAAAACCTACTAACTTGTCGCCCTGCCAAATAGGCTCATCAGCATTTACATCAGTATCTTCTACATCAACAATAAAAGTTGTTAGGCGTCGGCTTACACCCTTAGCACGATCAGCAATTACCGCCTCTTTTCCGATGAAAGGAGCATCTTTCTGATAGCTGACAAATCGATCCAGCCCCGTTTCAAGCGGCGTGTAATCCGGACTAAACTCCCTCAACCAAGAACCAAAGCCTTTCTCCAGACGCAAACTCATCATCGCGCGCATGCCAAACGGTTTGAGGCCGAAGGCTTCTCCAGCCTTGTTTAAGGTGTGGTAAAGACTAACCACTTGGCTATTATCCACATAGATCTCATACCCCAAGTCACCGGTATAACTGACACGCTGGATAATCGCATCGCACAAGCCAACCTCACCCATTTTCACATCCAGAAAACGGAATGCCTCATCTGACACATCAAGGTTGGTGACACAAGCTAACAAGTCGCGCGCTTCAGGCCCGGCTATTTGTAGACCAATACGCGAGTCTGAAATATTGCGAATAGAAACACCCGACTCCGGTAAATGCTGCTCAAACCATCTCGCATGAAACGCTTGTGCGCCATAAGACGAGGTTAATTGATAATGATTTTCTGCAAAGCGCGATATCGTAAAATCACCAATGATTCGGCCTTTAGGACTCAGCATTGCTGACAAAGTCATTCGACCAATTGCAGGAATGCGGCCCGCCATGATGACATCTAACCAATTAGTTGCACCTTCACCTTTCACTTCAAACTTACCGAAGTTATGGACTTCGTTTAAACCCACTCTTTCTCTAACCCCTCGACACTCTTCCCCGACTGCTTCAAATGCATTAGAGCGGCTAAAACTTGGGGTTTCAAAGCGTGGCTCACCGGCTTTAGCGAAGTAGTTAACGTGTTCCATGCCAAAGCCTTGGCCAAATACTGCACCTCTTGCTTTCCATATTTCATACAGTGGCGTAGTGTGCAGCGGACGTCCAGCGGGTAACTCTTCATTAGGGTAGGAAACCGAGAAACGTTTTTGATAATTTTCGATAACTTTGTTTCGCGTGTAGGAGCGAGTACTGAAGTTACCATAGCGTGCCACATCCATCGCAAACACATCGCGGGAAGGTTCTCCCTCAACCATCCATTCGGCCAAGGTCAGCCCTACACCTCCACCTTGACTGAAACCTGCCATCACGGCACAAGCAGACCAAAAATTCTTTAAACCAGGCACAGGGCCAACCAAAGTGGCGACACCCATGATGCCCAGCAGGTTAAACATATTTGACCCGATCACATTGCCAATCGCCACATCCGCCTGCTTGCGCAGGGCGGCCATGACAGTGGTGGCAAGCTCGGGCAAAGAGGTGCCAATGGCGACCACAGTCAGGCCAATGACGGTATCAGACACACCAAAATCTTTGGCAATATTGCGGGCACCGTCCACCAACAGGTCGGCCCCCAAAGGCAGGCCAATCATACCCAGCACAAGGTATACGGCAATTTTCCAGCCCTCAATGCTTGGATCAGCACCCTCAACCTCTTCGTCGTCTTCGGCAGCCTTGGCCTCTGCTCGGTGGCGCATGGAAATGACAGCGGCATGGGTCAACATCGCGGCTAAGGCGATTAGCAGGATAATCCCGGACACCCAGGTCAACGGCCCAAACCAGCACAAAACGATAAACAACGCCGTCGCGGCCAACATCTGCCAATAACTGC
>ENA-ORXT01006644-ORXT01006644.1-marine-metagenome-genome-assembly--contig:-NODE-6644-length-10668-cov-2.799830_pt1 | contig 10668 bp, 7 predicted proteins | sample MGYA00237868_ERZ511482 | MGnify/ENA metagenome assembly ERZ511482
TCAATTGGAGCCATTAATAGCGGATAACTCAAAGAAGTTGCAATACTCCAATTGGAGCTTAAGTACAAATGTTCTAAGTTATTATTCTTATTTTGGATTCCATCTATTATTTTAAAATATACTCTTGAATAGAATTTGAAATCACTTTTGATGAAGTAATAAAAGGCGTCAGAATTTTTTAAACCAATCTTTTTCGCATTATCTTTTATCCAAGTATGAAATTTTGTTCCTAGCTTTTCAAAATCTTCATTTGAAGGAATATCGAGCTTATCACGCATTTGTTCGTAAATATCTCTTGCTTTGCCCTCAAACTTAGATTTATTCTTTTTGGCATCGTCTAGGAGATTGGTTACAATCTTTGATCCCTCGTCTTCTGATAACTTTCCTTGATCTATTAACTCATCAACGACAGTTTCTACTCTTTCAGCAGCTCTATTAGCGAAAACAATACCTGTTTTAACAAATCTTCTTATTAATTCGTCCATTGTTATTATAATTTTTTCTTCATTTCTTGAAATGGAATACAGAAGAAACAACACCGACTATAGAAGTAGAAGAAGAAGGTAATCCTATCGTTGAAGTAACAATTAATGATGAACGGGGATGTTTTACATTGTGTGATACAGCAACTATATCTGTTCTTGATTCTACTATGGTGTCCCTACAAGTGGATGATTCAGTGTGGTGCGAAACGCGCGAATTGTTATTGACTGCGTTTCCAAGTGGAGGCTTAGCGCCTTATGATATAACATGGAGTACCGGTGACTCAGTGCCTCAGATTGGAGTTGAAATACAGCCAGACGAAACGATTACCGTGTCAGTAGATGTGATAGAGCAATGTGAAATATTAGCAACACAAACTGTAAATTTACAAGCACCTGATATTGATCCTTCAGACTATACACTCGCTTGGAACATAGATAGATATTGTGCAACAGGCGAAATAGAATTGCAATTGTATGATGGTATCTTTAATAATATCATCTGGTACGATGCATTAGGAAATGAACTACCAGAATTGCAAGGACCAAATCCAGTAATAACAGAATTTGGAACATACAGTTTCACAGCTTTGGACACTTGTAACTTCGAACTCGCAGATATGATTACTGTGCCGAATGGCTTGCCAGAACCACAAGAAATTATGATTGATTTTGATGTGGATCGTGCATGTGCAACAGGAGAATTGCAACTAGAGCTCAATGGTCCAGTTGCGAGTGGTCTGTCTAATGTCAGATGGTTTGATTCTGCAGGTATGGTATTAGGAAACAACCTCAGTGTAATTGTACCTGACTATGGAACATATAGCGTGCTTGCAATTGACGCCTGCCAAAACGAAATTGGAGATGAGATAACAATCAGTCTAGATAATTTACCGACAACAGATATAATTCTAATTGCAGATGATACAATTTCATGTTCTACAGGATTATTAAGAATTCGCATTGAAGATCCTACAGGTTTGAGTAATGTAGTTTGGTCGAGTGGTCAGACAAACGTTGCTGAAATTTTTATTGATGATTTTGAAGCAGAGTACACAGTTACTGCAAATTTCTGCCAGCAGAGTTATACCTCCAATACTGTTTCACCTTCTATCACTACGGAAAATTTTGTAAAATGGCCAAACGCCTTTTATCCAAATTATACCGCAGAAATGGGAACAGACGCGAGGAACAATAGGACATTTGGGCCGTATATAGTATGTCCTCCAGCGGTGGAGAATTACGAGCTGCGCATATATAACCAGTATGGAAATCTAATGTTCGAAACGAACGACCCAACAGAATTCTGGGATGGTACCAAAGATGGTGACGTTGCCCCAGGCGATGTGTATGTGTGGTATGCAACTTACGAAGTGTCTACAATCACGGAAGAGCTCAATGGTACAGCGACTCTGATTCGATAATTAGAGTTTAGACGGATACATGCACTATGATCTTATAATAATAGGCGCTGGTCCAGCAGGTCTTGCTTGTGCTATAGAAGCAAAACGTAATAGTCTAAATTATTTAGTCATTGAAAAAGGAGTGCTTGTAAATTCCATTTTCAATTTCCCGAGCAATATGACCTTCTTTTCCACGTCTAAAAAATTGGAAGTAGGGGATGTGCCATTTATTTCGCACACAGACAAGCCAACGCGCAGGGAAGCATTAGAATATTATAGACGATTAGCAGAAAGCCATGCATTAAATATCCAATACGCAAATAAAGTAGTAGGAGTAGAGAAATCAGATATTTTCAAATTAAAGTCAGGAAAGGGAGACTACACAGCGGATTATGTAATTGCAGCAACAGGCTATTTTGACAATGCCCGCTTATTGGGTGTGGCAGGGGAGAACTTAGACAAAGTCAGGCATTACTATGACGAGGCGCATAGATACATAGGACAGAAACTCGTTGTTGTCGGAGGTGCCAATTCTGCCTGTGACGTTGCCTTAGAGACGTTACAAAAAGGTGCAGAAGTGACGATGGTTATCCGAAGTCATCAACTCTATCAGAAAGTCAAATACTGGATTTTACCTAACATCGAAAACAGAATCAAAGAAGGCTCCATCAACGCCTATTTTAATTCCACCTTGGAAGAAATAAAAGAAAAAACAGTTCGGATAAATACCCCCGATGGAGTGATAGAGATAGAGAACGATTATGTATTGGCAATGACAGGTTATCTTCCCGATTATGAATTCTTAGAAAACCTAGGTATCCAGTTTTCTAATACGCCAGAAAAAATACCTGTGTTTAATAAGGAAACGTTAGAATCCAATGTTCCCAATCTATATTTAGCAGGCGTGATCAATAGTGGAATGCAGACAAGTAAGTTATTTATAGAAAATACTAGAGAAGATGGCAAGCGCATCTTGAAAAGCATTACTAATAATTTAGATAAGGAACTTAAAAGCCCATAGCATTGTATTAGTAGAGTACACAGGAAACCAATTGATCCAGTCAAAATAGGACACTTCACTTTTTTCTTCCTTTCTTATCTTGTGTCTATGTTTTCCACTAAAATGCTTTCTTTTTACAGAAATCTTGACACCAAGATTCGTCTCCCGAAGGGTATTAGTTGGATTGACCCGTTTAGTCCTGAGGTACTTCAGATTAGTAAAGCATACCACAATAAATTCTATCACGATAATAAGAAACGTACGTTTCTTATGGGAATAAACCCCGGTAGATTTGGTGCAGGAGTGACAGGAATCCCGTTTACAGATCCTATTCAACTAGAATCTGTAATGGGAATAAAAAATGACCTACAAAAACGGCACGAACTCTCCTCCATATTTATTCACGAAATGATAGAGGAATTCGGAGGCGTTTATAAATTCTCTAAAGAGTTTTATATAAGCTCAGTCTGTCCTTTAGGGTTTATAAAGGATGGAAAGAATATTAATTACTATGATGATCGTGTGTTAGAAAAAAGAGTAACTCCATTTATTAGAAAATCTGTAGAAGACCACATCAAGATAGGAGCAAACTTAGATCGGGTAGTATGCCTTGGAATGGGAAAGAACTATAAATACTTGAAGGCATTAAATGAGAAGTATAACTTCTTTGAAGAAGTCATTCCCTTGCCCCATCCTAGGTGGATCATGCAGTATAGGAGAAAAGATAAGGAGATGCATATTCAGAGCTATTTGGATGTGTTGAATAGGATATAGCCTAATAGTTTTGAACAGGATTAAAAAGATTAAAAAGATGTTCAGGATTTGAAGGTTCTTAAAAGCTTTAGATTTTAGACACAATGGCACTCATTCAGGGTTAATGTATTATATGATACCACCTCGTTGGGGTGTAAGTTAAGTACAAGTCATAAAAGACGGAAGTTGCATTATAAATTATATGAGTACCTCGAATATTCTAATGCTGAAATAGATTAATACTAAGCGGGCTGCATTGATTCTCACAAGTGGGAGTGGGTGCCAGCATTCGAGCTTGGCATTTGAGAATCTTGATTTTTCTTTCTTTTTTATCAAGGAGTCCACTCTAAAAACTAAGTAATCTTTCAAGAATTGTGTTTTCGATTTTATCTTTTTGTTCAATCAGATATTTCTTATTATCTGGTGATAGCATTGATATAGAACTTTGTTGTCAAAAGTTATCTTTTGAATGATTTATTTGGCAATTCTTGTAAAATTAATTGCGATTGCTGTTAATATCATATGTGTAGATATACGTCTCCATTGTCTGATTCTTACTTTTCCGTCCTTCATCCCTCTCTTCATTTCCTTGATTGTGGCTTCCACATTTGCTCTTAGTGTTCTCTTTTCTTTTGGGATATTTTCAGACCTTAATCTTCTTTGATTGATAAGTATTTGCTTTTCTCCAAAGTAATATGCTTTTTGTTTTCGTGTCCGTTTACCTCCTACTTCCTTGAGTTTACATTCCTCTAAATATGGACATGTCTTACAGATTTCATAATCAAATTTTGCGACACCCTTTTTTACTTCCCCTGCATTATCTAGACTTACATCAGCTTGCACTTCTTGACCTCCTTTACATTTAATTTTATAGATTTTCTCTTCCACTTTTATCTCAATACCACTACCTGATTTTCTACCTCTAAAATTATTTTGATAGATCGATACTTCATTCGCTTTGGCCAGTTTGTCTACCCTTTCGGAGGCGTAGGCCCCATCAACATGATACTCTTTTAAATCTGGCGTCCTTTCTAACATTATAGGAAGACGTTCTTCCAATATTTTCTCGTCACCTACATTGTTTTGCTTTACCACAACATCTGTGATCAAATTTACTGTATTGTCTTTATTTACCGTCTCGGAGATATGTCCTACGTAGCCTTTACTTTGATTGCCTGCTTTATACCTGAAGGTGGCTTCTAAGTCATCAGGGCTCATTAAGGCACTGCTGGTCACTTTCTTTTTAGCGACCCCTCCTCCTTTTTTCTTTTCATTAAAATGTTCCTCGAATACCCGTTTCATTACTTGATATGCCTCTGTTGCCTTATATTTTCTTTTATACTTCTTGAGTAGCCGATAGTACACGTTTCCTAATGATTTTATTTCTTTAGGGAGTTCTTCTTTCTTCAATTCATATACATATTGACTAGATGTATTTTCTACATATCTCTTAAATTCTCTTAAACTACTTTTCTCACGGACACTCAATATCCTGTGAAATCGAACAAGTACTTCCACTAATAATTGCATACGACTATAATCCATAATATTTGATCCTATCAAAAAACTATCTCCACGTTGTATGCTCGTGTCAACATTATAGATGTCCACATATTGTTTATTTAGACCACTTAGCACTTGTGTTATCAAATCCACTCCAGTACTGTTGTAATGGTCAATAAGTTTATTCTGGAAATTATAAATACTTGCAGGTGAAAATACATCTTCATCTATACGATGGATGCCGAGCGCATGACGCGTTAATAGGTTGAAATTTAGGTTCGAAAATAGTTTGTCATATGTCCAGTTATTCAGATGCTTTAAGATTAATGATCCAACCATTTGATTCACGCTCACGTTTGGACGACTTTTTTTATTCGAATACAAGCAACTAAATAGATCTTCGTCGATTTTTTGGAATACTTCAAAGTAAAATTTATGTTCTCGTGAATTCTTCCATAATTTGGATTGTTTAGATCTTAATTTCTCGTCAACACTAAACAGATCACCTTGCTTATAGCCTTCATTTTTCTTAAACATCTCAATTTATATTTTCAATAATAAGATACGAAATTCCTTAGCCATAGTTTAGCTGTTTAATACCTTTTTAGAGTGGACCCATCAAGAAAAAAGGAAAATACTAGCTTAATAGAAGATGAAAAATTCTTATGAAGTAATGGGTTCAAAAAGAGGTAATTACAATTTCTAAATCAATTTGGTTTTGAGAATAAAACTTTTTAAAAGCCTGATATGCGACTGCATAATCCACTCCTAAAACTCCCCTCCTTCAAATTCACCGCCGCCTCCACGTTGACCACGGCCGCCACGCTTACCACGTTTCTTATCGTTTATAATCTTGTAGGTAGCAGTGAAATTAATGGTACGCGCTCTCCATTGGAAATCTCCTAGTTCAGTCAAGTTACCTATCTGGTTTTCCCAAACACGTTTACGCGAGTTAAATAAATCTCGGGCATTGATCGTAAGTGAGAGTTTCTTATTCATAAAATCTCTACTAACTCCTAGGTCTACAGAGACAATTGCTTTCCGTTTTCCCTGTGTGGTATCCCTTGGGCCTCTGTAATTCATGCGAAGCTGAAAGTCCGTATCGGAAAGGGTAGTAATTTTATTTGTCAGTCTGGACGTATAAGTATATGTATCAGCTGTGAATTCTTCGCCTATATTTTGACCATCCGTGATGGATCTAAAAATACTGATATTTCCATCCAATCGCCACCAACTTAGTTTTGAAAAGGATGCATTTATATCTAAACCGTAATCATCCCTCTCGGTGAGATTCTGTGGAGCAGTTATGGTAGTACCATCTCCATTAGAGATTTGTATTCTCTCGATTACATCATAACTGTGTCTCCAGAATAGAGAAGAATTTAATGTAAAACCTTCCCAATACTTGATGTGGCCTATTTCATATGAGTCAGTATACTCAGGATCTAGATTTGGATTTCCTCCATAGAAGTTCCTGTTATCACCAAATGAGAAAAACGGATTGAGGTACCAGAAACGAGGTCTCTGAATTCTTCTACTATAACTAATTTGAAACGCGTTACCTTCATTAATCTGGTAATTGAGGTGTACGCTTGGGAATAATCCAAAATAGTCTCTATCATTTACTTCATTCGTTTCTTCAAGTTCTGTGACTACATGCGAATACTCTCCGCGCATACCTAGTTGGTATGAAAATTTATCTATAGTGTTTCCATATGTTGTGTACAGCGCAAGAACATCTTCATCGTAATTAAAAATGTTATCAAAGCCTATCAGAGGTACCCACACGTCATCTACGTTGTCTTCCACCTTGTAGTCATTATTGATACTCCTAAGGTTGAGTCTAGCTCCAAACTCTAATTTTGATTCTTTGGTCAAAGGGTTAACAAAATCTACCTGAAATAACATGTTTCTCTGTGCTTCCTCATTAGCAGAGCGTTGAAATTCTATTGGAATTAAAGAAGGTACACCAACGGCATCAAAATTCGTCTGTTCGAAGTCTGAGCTCTCTGTTTCAATGTCACTTCTGTACTGGACAGTGGCTGAAAGTTCTTTGCCATCTTTGTTTAGTCGATTTACATAGGAAAGACCATATTCAAGTCGATGCTCTTTTTCTAATTCGTCATCATTTCTAACTATTAATCTTGTAAGTTCTCTGTTTTCAATTCCACTTGTACTCATATAGTCTTCAAACCTAACAACATTGTTATTTTCTTCGTCAGAATTCCTGTATGTAATACTTCCAGTTAACGTTTGTTTTTCGTCAATAGAGAGATCGATGCCAGCTCTAATATTATGTGAAAGACCATCTCTGTCAATATCCCTAATTTGATCAGAGTATATGTCAAAATCATCAAATTCCAATAATTGATTTCGAGTACCACCCCCTGGGTTGTTTCTTTTCCTAAATCCGTAAGAAGCGAAAAAGTTCGTTGCCCCAGTTCTGTAATTTCCAGTATAGTTTAGACCATACGTTTGAGGGACTCCCACAGTGGTCTCAATTGTGGAATTATATCCCGAACGATTTTCCTTTCGCAAAACGATATTTATAATACCAGCCATGCCGTCTGCCTCATACTTAGCAGAAGGGTTGGTAATCACTTCCACTTTATCGATCATATTTGCTGGTAGTTGTCTCAGTCCATTTGAGTTACCACCGCCTACAAGTCCTGATGGTCTACCATCAATTAAAATTTTGACATTACCACTTCCACGTAGGCTGACATTCCCTTCGATGTCTACAGCAACGGAAGGTACATTATCTAAAATTTCTTCAGCAGATCCTCCTTTACCAGCAAGATCTTTACCGACATTGAAAATTTTCTTGTCCAAAGAAAATTGCGTCTCGCTTTTTTCTGCACGAATCTCAACTTGAGATAGGGTGTAAGCATCTGAATTTAAATATATGTCTCCGAGATCTACTTCGCGTACTCCTTTTTCAAAAGGAATCTCATCTATGTATTTTTTCTCATAAGAAATGTACTCAACCACTCCGTAGAGTTTTCCAGGTCTGGTCTCCACAGAAAATGTTCCGTCATCCTCAGAAAGTCCTCCGGCTATTAAAGAAGAATCTTTTTTTGCGAACAACGATATGGTGGCATATGCAAGTGGCAGGCTTGTGCTCTCATCAATTAATTTACCTTTCACTGTGATTTTGAATCCAGGACCGTTTCCATTACCTCGTTTTCCACGGTTAGGCCCGTCTTGTCCAACTAGCCCTTGAAGCATTAAAAAGCTTAGAAAAAGGGTTATGTACGTTGATTTCATTATTTCTGTAATTGAACTTTAAATGTATTAGACAGTAAAGATGAGAATAAGTTTAATCTTATGTTGCTCTTTTTTCAGTTAAACAACACAATCCTAGTATAGAGACATAATTAGTAGATTGCCTGTAACTATTCACTTTCTTAAGCGTTGTACATATATAAGCGTAGCTTTTTGGCTATTAACAAAATTTTATGTTGCTAAAAATACGCTTTACTCACTGTCTTCGTTACATTTACTACATGCGTATAATCTTTATCATATTATTCTTTCCCGTTATATTGTCTTCTCAATCTAGAGGGACAACAGACCCAAGAGTCAGCCAAGAATTTATGGTGGAAAGAATCAATGAACTCCGTCAAGAAGGATGTAGCTGCTCTGGAAGATATATGCCACCTGTAGAACCTATCCGCTGGGAAGAAAAACTTGTTCAATCTGCACGTATACATGCCCAAAAAATGCATGAATATAGATTCTTTGCACACATAGGCCCAGACGGTAAAGATGTCGGAGACCGAATGGAAAGAGTAGGGTATAGATGGCAGTTTGCAGGAGAAAACCTTGGTGAAGGCCAACGCCATTTCATGCAAGTTTTAAAAGACTGGATCAAAAGCCCAAGCCATTGTAAGCTTCTTATGGATTCTAGGATGGAAGACATGGGAATAGCACGCAAAGGAAAATACTGGGTGCAACACTTTGGGAAAGCACTTCCTAAAAATATGTATAGAAAGAATCAGCGGTATTCAGAAGGGATGTAAGTCTAATTGACAATATAGAATTGACAAATGGGGGTGTATCAATTCGTATATCAGTATTCTTCCTAAAAGATTCTTTATTCAAAAGAACTATGAAAATTTCAAAAATGTTAAAACCACTTTTCAGCATATTTAACTTGCTCGTGGTGTTCAATATATTCGGGCAAAGCAATAATATTTCTCATAAAAATGAAGTGAGTTATCAAGGATCGTCAGCAATCGTAGTTGAGGAAGAAATCGTTAAAGAATTTGCAGATGATTTTGAGATGACTATGGAAGACGGAAGTAAAAAGAAATTAAGTGACTTTAAAGGACAGGTCGTTTATCTTAGTTTTTGGGCAAGCTGGTGCGGGCCGTGTATTAAAGGGTTTAATAAATACAGAGGAATACGTGGAGACCTTGAAGATTTGGGTGTTGTGATGCTAAATGTCTCTATTGATAAAGATTCTGAAAAGTGGAGAGCGGCTATAGCTGAGCACCAGCCGAACGGCATGCATGGACATGTACCACACGATGCGGTAAGAGAGCTTTACCAAATGTATAATGTTCCCAGATATGAGATCATTGGGAAAAATGGCCAGTTTCTCTATATGTCAGAAGAAGTTGGTCGAGATATAATAGCAAATTTTAAACAGTTTTTGAGTAGTAAATAGATAAGACAGTTTAGTTCATTTCATTTACTCAGTCAGACGTGCGGAGGAAATCGGCATCAAGACATCAAAGTGTCCAGACATCATATCCTTTCTTCCTAATTATTAATTTTGATCATCTCCGTAGTCAATTGTCCTTTATCAATTTGTAATTCTCTTCAAAAACTTCCAAAATCTAATATCGAGCGTCTGGCGTCTTTAGTCCTCCTCCTCAATACATTTTAAAATTCAATTACGTATCCGACTGACAACAAATTCCTTACCCTCAAAACCAGAGATTAGAAATTGCATACAAGAAAATTATATGCAAAAATTACCGCATCGAAAAGAAATAAATGCGCGGGACATAAGCCTATATTAGTGTCTCATAAACAAACACAGGAGATTCCCCCCTCCTTTAAGTATTCCCCTTTTAATCTGAACAAGCTCTGAAAATCAGAGCGCTTTATTACTTTATTTAATAACCAAAACTCTAAATCATGGTTAAAGCCGATTTAACATGTAAGAGTAAAGTAGTACGCGTATTTAGCTTGTTAACTTTACTTTTATTTTTGGCTTCTAGTTCTTTATATCCTAACTCCAATGAGAAAGGATTGCTTGATGTAACACTTGCCTGTAATGACAATGTGAATGTATCATTAAGTGGAACTTGTGAAGCCGTTATTACTCCGGATGTTGTTCTGGAGGGGGAGGAATCCATACCTGGATATGATCCCGCAAATTATGAGGTTACGATCAATGGAGTAACAGGACCGTCTGTTATCCTTGACGAACCAGGAACCTATGAGGTTTCTATTTATGAGATTCCAACAGGAAATTCCTGCTGGGGTCACGTTACTGTAGAAGACAAACTTGCAC
>ENA-ORXT01006645-ORXT01006645.1-marine-metagenome-genome-assembly--contig:-NODE-6645-length-10667-cov-171.611331_pt1 | contig 10667 bp, 11 predicted proteins | sample MGYA00237868_ERZ511482 | MGnify/ENA metagenome assembly ERZ511482
GGTTATCTGTATTTACTTTTGTCATTATTTTTTACTTAGAATAAAAAATTTTCCACTCAAAAATAGGATAACTTTAGTTACTATGCAACTTTTTCGGTTGCAACAATTTTTGTTATACAGCTAACAAGCAAAAGTAGTGTAAGAAAATCACTTGTAGAAATAAATAAAATTCGATATAACCAAATACCTGTTTCTAATAAGGAAAGTTTAACATGGGTAAATGGTGGAGAACTTTTTTTAACTCCACCAAAACCCCATTTAAACCCCACCGAAAATAATAGTTAGTTTGCAGTTTTAAATTAAACTTGCAAATTCACTTATAAATGAATAAATTTGTAGCCATAAATAAAGTACAATCGTTTAAAAAAGTAACTTACTATACCGTAAGCCTTAATAACGATTTAGATTTATTTACCCAGTTCATTAACAAGTTTTCTTTTAGTAACGACTTAGCTTTAATAAGGCAATTTCTACTAAAAATGGGTAAACAAACAGGTGCTAAAGAAAATTACTTTAGGTTTGAAAATGTTGCAACAGCATTGCCACCCCGTTTTATTGAGTTAGAAAATGCTTTGCGTTTGTATTGTCACCGATTAAACGACCATGTTGTTTTTCTGTTTAATGGTGGTATTAAAACTGCTTTAAAAGTACAGGACTGTAATAATGTAAAACATCATTTTAAATTAGCGAATCAACTGGCAGTAGCAATTGACCGTTTACTAAAAGAAAATGAAATCAACTGGATTAATGACTTTACTGATATAGAATTTAGTACCGACTTAATTATTGAATTATGACAGCAACAAAAAAGGTTATTTCATCTAAAGAATTTTTTGAAACAGAAAGTCCAAAGGATGTAGTTTTGTATGTTGATAAAACGATGGACATAGTAGAACGCATTATGCAACTTCTTAAAGCTAAAAACTGGTCGCAAAAAGATTTAGCCGAAGCCTTAAATAAACAACCAAGCGAGATAAGTAAATGGCTTAGTGCTTCACATAATTTTACTTTAAAAACCTTAACCAAAATTGAAGCGGTTTTAGATGCTGAAATTATTACTATTAAATAAGTATCGTACGATTACAAATCGAACAAGCAAGCCATTTCAGAAATTAAAATTGTATATTTGAACAATGGTACAAACAGCAACATCTAACTGGAAAGCGCAACCCGAAAGCATTAATTTAGCCGATGCAACGGTAAGCCTTATTGTAGATGCTTATCAAAAAGGTAAAGCCGATGGTTACAAAGATGCTTTAACTAACGAAGCTAAGATACTGGCTAAAACCTTTAATCAAAACTTATTGAACGCAATGGCAATAAGTGAAAATTTGAATAGTCAAATTACCAACCTCTATAAAATCGAATTGCCAGAACTGTATTTAAAAATAGAAAGCAAAACCCAATTTACTACTGCTTTAATTGTGCCTTATGAGTTTTACATTTCTGAAAGCTACAAACAACTAACCGAGTTGTTAATAGATGTTGAGTTAGAAAACGAAACCGATACTTTCAAAATTGACTTTACCACCATTCCTAAAAAAGAAAGTTTAAACCGTGATAAGCTATTAGCAGACGGCTTTATATTTAGTTATTTAAATGGAAATGGTTAAACGGTGGGGAACTTTTTTCAACTCCACCAAAACCCCATTTAAACCACCTATTACTTAGTACAATAATTGTAAAAAAAATATAATGCCGAATAATTATTTACAACACGGCTTACACAACGAAAAGGCTGCACTTCATTTACACCAAAGCAACCAATTTAACGATTGAACGGTAACTACTGCTTTTTATGCTGCCTTGCAATTTGTAAAACATAAAATGTTTCCTTTAACAATAGCTGGAATTACCTTTGATAACTTCGATGTGTATGCACAAACCATAAGCAATAGAAGTAAGCACCGCATCGTAAAAGATTTACTACAACGAAATGATAGGGCAATAGCTGGCAGTTACAATAATTTGTTTAGAAAATGCCATAATGCAAGATATGTGAATTATCAAATTACAGACATAGAAGCCCAACAAGCAATAGAGCTATTAGCAGAAATAAAGCGGTATTGTGTAGGTGGTTAAATACTAAGGGCAATTCACAGATTCAGCAAATAGAGTTCCATTATTGTTTACCAGTAAAATCACTACAATATCTTTAAAGCAAATTAATCGTATCATTAAATAAATTACTTACCATTGGCAACCATTAGAGACATAACACAAATAAGTGAGCAATTAGGCATTAACAGTTATAAGGTTCATACCACAACGTCACAGGCTATTGCTACCAACCAAAACATAAAAGAAGTAGTAAACCTTTACAAACAAGCCTTAACTGATTTGTGTAGTTTAAACTATGCCTTAGAAGACTTGTTTATTACAATAAACGAACCTAAGCAACAACAACTTATTGGCCCACTACACACCGCTATAAACTTTGCCTATTTAAATGTAGGTTTAGCAGAGCAATATACCCTGCAACCACAACTGGCCCACATTACAACTGAAATAAAAGAGCAATAAGAATTTACCACCGAGATTTTAAATGATTTGATTTTGGTGCATCTTCAGATGCCAAATGAAGCCTTTTAAATACTCAAAAGAATTTAGAGCAACGTTTGTGTAATGGTGACCAATGAATTACTATTACCTACAACTATTTAAAACCGTTGTAAAGAAACTGCAAAAGAAAAACCACTACAAACAAATTATTAAAGACATCTTACAATTTCTTACCAATAAGCCTAAGCAGCAATTAATACAACAAAGCATTTTAATAAAAGAAAATGACGGCATAGCACTCTACAAATGACGTATAGCAAATTCTTTATCTAATAAAGGCAAACGAGGCGAATATAGATTTTACATCGCTTTTGATGCTTTAGATAGCGAAAAATTGATAGTGTGTTTGATCTATCCGAAAGATGGGCCAATAGCACAAACCAATTTAATCAATAATGGTGCAGAACAATAACTAAAAGCTATTGATACCAAAACCGTAAAACTGGATAGTTTAGATAGCTTAAATAGTTGGTAAAATAATTTGCTCCAAAAAGTGAAAAAAGATAGGTTTTTTAATATTTACGTACACTATAACGGATACTATTTTATTACATATTGATTATCAATACATACGCGAGTCTCGTCCGGACCGCCAACAACATTTAGAGCAGTTGCAAAAATGCTCTTTTTTTATGCCTACAAGTCTTTTATTATTTGCTACAATGGAAACCATAACATTGTATAGAACTACTCAAAAAGTTTACATAAAATAAGCCACCACAAAATAATATTAAATATCTCTAAACAAGTCATCTTTTCGTATGTAAATAACCAAACGCTTATACTTTAAGCAAATCCAATTTTTCGTTTACTTCTTTTAACTCGCGCCAACATTTAAGAGATAAGGCAGTAACACCTGGCAAAGGTATAAAGCCTTTAGCACGGTCTAACCACGAAATACTAATGTCATAATCTGCCATATTGCCTACAGCACTTGAAATAACCGTTTCAACTAATTCTTCAACAATTATAGAGCCACCAAAAGTTTGGAACATAGTAGCCGCCTCTGGTATAGTTAAAGCTAAATCTATACCCGATGAAATAATCATCATTTTTATTAAAGCTGCTTTTTTCTTTTTTAAATAGGCAACAGAATTTTTCTCTATCACTCTTACAGTTGGTTCTGACATAATTATTTGACGATAAATTTACGTAAAAGTAAATTATTATTTAGATGATAGCGCTTTCAGAAAAAAAATTACTTCTCTTTGGTGTAATATTTGGTTGTGGCACAATTTTTTCCTTTATTTAGTAATTAAATTAGTGAATCATTGAACACAGAAACCAAATGTCGGTCACATATTTTATGTACATGTCTTTTCTTATTATACTTATCGCAATTTACAAAAGCACAGGTATATGAAGATCACTTTGGTACAGGTAATTATATTGGTGTATCGGTAACGGCTAGCGATACTCAAAATAATGGGGAAGCAATAAACACTTTATCTGGCTCCGATTTATTTCCTAGCTTAGCTGGAAGTGCACGATTTTTAAGCCAGGCAAGTTTGGGTTATAACTGGGAAGAAATTGAGTATGTCCAAACAAAAGGTATTGTTGATTGGTTAGAAGAGCAATTTTCAATGCCTTACACCACTTTTTATAATAAATATTCTTCTGTTTATCACTATGCCATAGATAGTATTGGGGTAACAAAAAATGTCCATAAAGATGAATATCTTACTTACAGTTTTTATGAAAAAATATGTTATGAAGACGATGCCTTACGGCAAAAAATGGCATTTGCCTTAAGTCAAATTTTGGTGGTTTCAACCAACAATAGTAATATTGAAAATAATGGTTTTGGAGTTGCTGATTATTACGATATTTTGTACACCAATGCATTTGGCAACTTTAACAATATTTTAGAACAAGTTTCATTACACCCAATTATGGGAGTGTATTTAAGTGCTTTTAAAAATGCAAAAACAGATTATGCCTTAGGTACCTATCCCGATGAAAATTATGCCAGAGAAATAATGCAGTTATTTACAATTGGCTTGTATGAACTAAATAATGATGGCAGTTTTAAAAAAGATACCAATAATGAGTTAATACCAACTTACGATATTGTTGATATACAAGAACTAGCAAAAGTTTTTACTGGCTTTGGCATTGGTGCAAGATTAGATACTATGCCAAAATCGTTCAATAACGGTGTGGGAATTACTGATTTTACTGTGCCAATGAAAATGTATGAAAACTATCATGACAAAACTCCTAAAACATTATTTGATGGTACGCAGTTACCTGCAAATCAAACTGGCCTATCTGACTTTTACGAGGTAATCAATAGATTATTCAATCATCCAAATGTTGGGCCTTTTATAGCTCGTAGGTTAATTCAAAACTTTGTAAAATCTAACCCTTCACCTGCTTATGTTAATAGGGTGGCAACTGTATTTAATAATAATGGTAATAACGAAAGAGGAGATTTAAAAGCAGTTATTAAAGCTATTCTGTTAGATCCGGAAGCAAGAATTTGCGCCCCAGTTGATAATGATGTAAAAGCGGGGAAACTCATTCAGCCAATTGAGCGATTTACTCATTTGTTTAAAGCATTTGATATTAGTTCGCCTTCGGGTAAATTGTTTTTTAAAGATTATTCCGTTTATCAAGATAAATTAGGACAGTCATTTTTAGAATCACCATCTGTATTTAATTTTTTCTCCCCATTTTATGCAGAAAACAATTTTGTAGAAGCTAATGATATGGTTTCGCCTGAGTTTGAAATATTAACAACTACTTCTAGTATTCATTATATTAATTTGATGGAAAATGCGATTAAATACAGGCCATTTAATAATCAAACTTCATTAAATGAAAATACTTATGGATTAACGAACAACAGGGAAGATGATCCAAATTTGGATTTTAGTGATGAAATTGAGGTATTGCAAACATTAGGTGTTGAGGCATTAATAGAACGTTTAAATATTTTACTATGTAGAGGAAGCTTATCTACATCAACTAAAGCAACAATTACCAATACCATAAACGAGTATTTTGATAGAGTTGGCACTTATACTAATGAACGAGCTGTTCAAGATGCCGTTTATTTTATTATGATTAGTGAATATCCCATCTTAAAATAAAAAATAAATGGAACATGAGCATTACGATAGAAGAAGTTTTTTAGGAAAACTGGGTTTGGGTTGCGCCAGTATTGGTGCAACAAGTTTACTTTCTGGCATTACCAATATGGGTTTGGTTAATGCAGCAGCCATTGCCAATCAACCGCTGTACGCACCCAAAAACGATTATAAAGCATTGGTTTGCATTTTACTTTCGGGCGGCAACGACTCGTATAATATGCTAATACCAAAAGGTGATGACGAGTACGCCGACTATGCCAGCGTGCGCACTAACTTGGCTATTCCTCAAAACGAATTGTTACCGATTAACCCAACCAATTCCGATGGAAAGACTTATGGCCTCCACCCTAATTTAGGTAAGATGAAAACATTGTTTGACAATGAGCAACTGGGTTTTGTAGCAAACATTGGTACTTTAGTTGAGCCAACAACGCTTTCATCTTTTAACAGAAAAACAAAACTACCTTTAGGTTTATTTTCTCATTCCGATCAACGAAACCATTGGCAAACTTCGCTACCACAAAGTAGAAATGTTAATGGTTGGGGCGGGCGTTTAGCCGATATACTATACACCACAAATGCCAACCAAGCCATCTCCATGAATATTTCCTTAGATGGTATAAACTTGTTTCAACAAGGCAAAAATATAAATTCTTACATTGTTAACCCCAAAGATAAAGGCGCAGTTTTATTAAATCAGTCCGATAATAAAGGCTTTTATCAAACCCTTAAACGCCAAACGTTAGATAGTTTGTTAGAAACCGAATACACTAATATTCTACAAAAAGCATATAATAGCACTATCATTAATTCAAAAAGCAATTCTTTTGAGTTTAATGCAGCCTTGGCAAATGGTAAACCTATTGTCAATACCTCCTTTGGAGAAGATAAATTATCTGAACGTTTAAGCATGGTGGCCAAAACTATTGCAGCAAAAGATGCGCTCAATGTAAATCGACAAACCTTTTTTGTGCAACTTGGCGGTTTCGATACACACGATGACTTTTTGTTAGACCACGGTATTTTAATGACCGAATTAGCCAATGCATTATCTTCATTTAACGATGCTTTGATAGAGTTGGGTTTAGAAAACCAAGTGACTACTTTCACCATTTCCGATTTTGCCCGCAAATTAGTATCAAACGGTAATGGCTCCGATCACGCTTGGGGTGGAAATGCAATAGTAATGGGCGGCGCTGTAAAAGGGAAAGAAATTTATGGTCACTATCCTGATCTATATCTTGGCAACACACTCGATGCAGGTACTGGCCGCATAATTCCCACCACTTCTTGCGATGAATATTTTGCAGAATTGGCACTTTGGTTTGGTGCTTCATCAGGTGATCTTCATCATATTTTACCCAACGTTACTAATTTTTGGACGCCCGTAGGTAATAGTTATCCAATTGGTTTTATGAGTTAAATTAACAAAAATGAAACAAACTTTAATTAATACATATTTTATATATTTTTTTTGGGTAGGAAGTGCATTAGTGCTTTCAAATAAACTAATTGCGCAGTGTGTAGATGAAGGTAATTACTGGAACAAAAGCTGGCGTTCTTGCAATAAAACGGCAAACCCTAATGCTGTGCGAGGCATCAGTCATTGGCTATTGTACGAGTTTGATGAACCGCAAAATATTACCGAAAGCTATGTTTGGAACGCTAATTTGCCCACCACAAGTAATGATGGTGCCAATGAAGTTGTTATAGATTACTCAATTGATGGTAAAGGTTGGACAGCATTAGGAAATTTTGATTTCCCAAAAGCCAACGAAAGTGAAACTTATGAAGGTTTTGTTGGGCCAAACTTTGAAGGCATCTTTATAAAAAAAATATTAATTACCATACTTTCTACACACGGAAATAATACTTGTGCTTCTATTGCCGAAATGCAGTTTAAGGTTAATCAAAACGCTTGTTATGGGGTTTTAGATGAATGTGGTATTTGCGATGGTGATGGCAAAACTACTTGGTATTTCGATGCAGATGGCGATGGTTTAGGCACACCAAATCAACAAGTATTAAGTTGTACTGCGCCTAATGGTTATGTTGCAAATAATGATGATTATTGCGATAATGGCTTATTAGGTTGGAACGAAGTTTATACTGTTTTTGCAGATAATGGTTGTTTAGGATGTCACGGAGATAGTCGTTTAGGTGGCTTACAATTAACAACATACCAAAACTTTTTACAAGGTGGTAATAAATGTGGCGAAAGTATTGCGAATGGAACAACTTTGACAAACATTATAAATATTGATAGTTATAATGAATGTGGAACAGCTATTGGTTTTCCATCAATGAATGAAAGAGTACAAGGAAATATAGATGCAAATGAAATTGATTTACTACAACAGTGGATTGATGCCGGAACGCCAGAAGATTGCAACTGTTTAGCAGGTGCAACTGATAGTGATTTTGACGGAACTTGCGATTATATAGATGAATGTACAAATTTTGATAATAATTTAATTGGCACTACGTGTGATGATTTTGATGCGTGTACCGAAAATGATATATGGATAGCTGAATGTGATTGTATGGGTACTTTAAAAACCGATACCGACCAAGATGGTGTTTGTGATGATTTAGATGTTTCGCCACTAAATGTTTGCACCGCAGATGGCATTGTTGATGGGGTAGAACCTAAAAAATGGACTGCTCGTTTAACTAACGATTGCGATAACGACAATGTATATGCTTCGGATGATATAAACGATTATGATGCCTGCATTAACAATGCTGGAAGTGCAAATACCACAGCTTGTAATTGCCCTACAAATTATTTAGTGGCCGGCGGAAAGTTGAAGGAAAGCTTTAATTTAGGAAATGCTTATAGAGCCGAAGGATTGCCAGATGGCAATTTCACCAATGGAATTTATAATGACAGATCAGTAACTTTAACTTACCCTTATATGCCCGCTGGTGAAGAAATTTGCTTTACAGTTGGCTTTAGTAATGCAAAAGGTGCAGTTACTTTTTCTATCAATTATTATCCTTTTACTTATTTTAATAAAGATACCACGCTTACTGATTTTGAACCACAACAAATATGTATAAAAACTATTCAAGAAGGGCCACAAGAAATTCTTTTATCAGAATCAGGTTCGGGAAGCATAAAAATTGACGGTTCCAGTTATAAATATTGCCCTTGCAGTTCTGGTGATCCTTACTTTAATGCACCCACTTGTAACTGTGTCAACAATACAATAATTACATCAGCTACATACGAAAGTAGCATTGGTATTGGCAACCCCGAACGTGGCGGTGGTTTACCTGATGGTATTCTTACTAATGGCATTAGCGGTACTGATGAATTGGTTTTAAACTTTCCTGCACAAAATACCTTTGCCGAAATTTGTATGAGTTTTTTATTTACAGATGCTTTAGGTTTGGCAAAAATTAGTATTAATAATGAAACACATTATCAATCAAATTATAGTAACGATACTTTACAAACTATACAAGAGTTTTGTATTCCTGCCACAAGTTTAGGGCCACAAACTTTAAAATTTTATGATGCAGGTCCGGGGTATCTCCGTTTTGATGGAGCTTATCTCCGTTTTTGTAACCGTCAAGCATTTTCAGCTTGTAATGCCATTTCGAGTTTAAGTTTTAACAATATTAGCAGTAATGGTGTATTTGCTTCTTGGAATCAAGTTGCAAGCGTAAAACAATATATTGTTAGGTATCGAAAAAATAGTGAAAGTGCGTGGGAAACAGTTAGTACAGCTAACAACTTTATTCAGCTAGGTGGTCTACAAGCTTGTACTGATTATATTATACAAGTAGGCTCTATATGCAACAACAATCGTTTTGGTAGTTATCGCACCTATAATTTTTCAACACTTGGCTGTAGTAATTTATGTGAAAATATCATAACAGAATTTTCTTTTTCTGATTTAATAGGAACGGTGGAGCAAGTTTCCAACTTTATAATGAGTAATGGAAGTGTAAACAATGGAATAAATTTTAAATATAAAGCGGGTAACTTTATTGAACTGCGCAATGGCTTTGAAGTAAAGGCAAACGCCAACTTTGAGGCACTAATTGAAGGTTGTGAGAATTAGATAATACTACGAAAAAGCCCGTTTAAAAAACTATAGTGTTTAAACGGGCTTCTACTAAATTTATGTAAATCTTACATTATAATAAACTTTCTTTTCTTTTCAATTGCAGTAAACTTATTGCACCAAAACTCGTTAATAACAAGGCTAATACAATTAAACCCCATTGCGACAAAGTTGGTATGTTTGGGTTTGCTAAAAATGATACATCAACATTACCATCTTCAATACCATCAACTACAAAACTAATTGGTTCGGTTGAACCAGTTTCGCTATAACAAAATGGTACTTCAGTTAAATCAAAAAATGCAATAGTATAAGTACCACACTGAAACGGCCCACCTGGCACAATAAATGTACCATCAGCAGCAGTAACTACATTAATCATCATTGCATCTGGCGTAATAACACTTAAAGTAATACCACCTAAATCACAATCTTCTTCAGCACCTGCAACTACCCCAGTAATTTCCTCTTCACAAACATTACAAGAGCAATCAGCAGCATAAATGCTTTGGCCGCCATTAGCATCGGTACAAGCGGTACCTGCAATAGCTGCGCCACCACAGTTTCCTTCACAATCATTAAATAAACAAGAACCGTCATCTTGGTTAGCATCAGCATCAAAATTACAAGCGGTATTATCTAAACAACCTAAAATAGCGGTAGCTGGGCAAGAGCAATCAGCAGCATAAGTGCTTTGGTTGCCATTAGCATCGGTACAAGCGGTACCTGCAATAGCTGCGCCACCACAGTTTCCTTCACAATCATTAAATAAACAAGAACCGTCATCTTGGTTAGCATCAGCATCAAAATTACAAGCGGTATTATCTAAACAACCTAAAATAGCGGTAGCTGGGCAAGAGCAATCAGCAGCATAAGTGCTTTGGTTGCCATTAGCATCGGTACAAGCGGTACCTGCAATAGCTGCGCCACCACA
>ENA-ORXT01006646-ORXT01006646.1-marine-metagenome-genome-assembly--contig:-NODE-6646-length-10667-cov-96.979509_pt1 | contig 10667 bp, 11 predicted proteins | sample MGYA00237868_ERZ511482 | MGnify/ENA metagenome assembly ERZ511482
TCGTCGCCGCGTTCCGGATGACGTGGAACCCAGAGCAGCAAGGCTTTCGCTTTTTGGTGGGGTCCTGAAACATGGGCTTTCAAAATCTCGGCTTCTTCAGGCGCATGAGTGCTGGCCGCAAGCCAGACAGGGCGGTCCCCGATGGCGATTTTCAAACTTGCCGACTCGGGCGCATCAAACTCCAAAGCTGGCGCGGCCGTCTTTAAATTCCCAATCTCACTGAGAACATTCCCGTCTAGAAATTTAAGAGCATTATGGGTGAGTGTGTCGGCGGGTAGGATGACATCGAATGTAGAAAAAACTTGCCGCGCAAATTTCCGCTTGGCGCGCCAACGGTCAACCGAACTCTGGTTCATCCGTGCATTAATCAATGCCATTTTTGCGCCGCTGGCTTTTGTTTGCAGAACAAGATTTGGCCAGATCTCGCTTTCGGCCCAAACAGCGAGGTCCGGCTGCCAATGCGCCAGAAAGCGTTCAACAAAATGGGGGCCGTCCAGAGGCACCATTTGGTGAAAGGCGCGGTCCGGCAAGCGGTCGGCCATAATCTTCGCGGATGTTATGGTCCCGCTGGTGATCAGAATGTGTAGTTTGAGATTATCTTCAAGCAAACGCCTGACGAGAGGTAGGAGCATGGAGGTCTCGCCCACGCTGGCGCCGTGCATCCAGATGAGTGTTCCGGACGGGCGGGGCAGGGACGCAATGCCTTTGCGCTCGCCAATGCGGGTTTCGTCTTCTTTTCCGGATTTCACCCGCCGTTGCAAAATATAGCCAGCGAACGGCTCTAAGACGCGCATGAGGTTTCTATATGCGCCTGCCCAACTCATCTCAGATTTTCTGGAGCAGGATCTATAGCCGTGTGACCCAATTCGATATCCGCTTCGGCTAAAAGGGCGTTCATCTCGGTCTCAATCCCCATCCGAATGGACTCCAAATCCGCATCGGATGTATCGAAAGGCACTCTCACAGGGGTTCCCCATAAAATGAGGCCTTTGCCAAAAGGCTTAGGCACAACAAAACGGTCCCAACTGTCGAATTGTTTGCGGCGCGCGACAGAGAATGTGCAAGGCATCAGCGGCGCGCCTGTTGCGCGGGCCAGTCGCAACGGTCCGTCGCCCAGACGTTGACGCGGTCCGCGCGGGCCATCCGGCGTGATGACAACACAGCCGCCGGAACGGATAGCCGTCACCGCGCCCGCCGCGGCGGCTTCTCCGCCCTTCGCCTTACCGGATTTGCGTGCGCTGCCGCGTAGGGTTTGTAGTTTTAGGGCCTTACACGTCGCCGCCACGACTGCGCCGTCTCGGGAACGCGAAATCATGACATATGGAAGTTGAAGGTCAGGCTCCCACGCGGCGGTGAGCATCAGGAAACGGGAATGCCAGGTCAGAGCTATGACGCCTTTACGTCCGGCGACAATCCCGGCAACCCGTTCCTCGTGACGAACCTCCCACCGTGTGGTCGCTTTAATCAGGCGCATATATTGGGCGACGGACCACCCCAATGTGGATTGAAATCCGGGACGCCGCAAAAGACGTTTGAACATGCGCGGCCTCCCTGTTAGCCGTTTCGATATGACTGACCTAAGCGATACGCCGCTGGACCTCAACAACCCGCGCCATAGGAAACAGGCTCGCCGCGAGCTGATGTGGGGCGATCACGGGTTTTTGCGCCTGAGATTTCCAAATCGTCATGATGTGGGCGGCGGGATGTACCGCGAAAATCAGCCCTCGCCTGAGCGGATTGCGTTTTTTGCCGAGGAAGGAATCAAAACCGTCTTAAATCTGCGCGGCGTCTCGCCAAAGGGCTATTACCTGCTGGAAAAAGAAGCCTGCGAAAAACACGGCATAACGCTTATCGATTTCCGCGTCTATTCGCGCGATGTCCATACGGTGGAGAAGATCAAAGCCGCAAAGAAGCTGTTCGAGACGTTGGAATACCCGGCCGTCATGCACTGCAAATCCGGCGCAGACAGGACCGGATTTATGGGCGTTCTCTATCGGCATTTCCATATGGGAGACACAATTGAACAGGCGCTGGAGAGCGAGCTGAATTTAAAGAAGCTACATGTTCGCCAAGGCAAGACGGGGATGCTCGATTATTTCTTTGAGGATTACCTACGCTATGCGGAGGAGACTGATATGAGTTTTATGGAGTGGGTCGAAACGGTCTATGATCCGGTTGATGTGAAGGCGCGGTTCATGGAGCAGTGGAGCGGCAATCCGATTACTGAGATTTTGCGGCGGGAGTAAGTATGAAAACCCCTTCTCCCATTGGGAGAAGGTGTCCGGAGGACGGATGAGGGGTCAGATGTTTAACTCATCAAATATGCCTTCAACGACTGAATTTGTTTCATCAAGAACTTCTGCGTTAGAGAATCGTATAATTCGATAACCGCGTTCTCTGATATGTTTTGTTCTATTTTGATCGTAGCCCTCGCGCCCTTCATGTGTGGGTCCATCAACTTCAATAACGAGCTTCTTCGACACACAAATAAAATCTACGATATAATTATCGATAATGTACTGTCTGCGAAATTTGTAGCCACCACATCGACGCCCTCGGAGTTCTTGCCATAATTTTTCTTCTGCGGCAGTCTGATTCTTGCGTAATGATTTTGAAAATTCTCTTGGTGTCTTAAACATAGGACCCCTCATCCGAGCGCTACGCGCCCACCTTCTCCCTATGGGAGAAGGGATTTGTACGCCCCGCCGCGTTTGCGTAAGGTCGCATCCGTGCCGCTCTCCGCAACGCGCCCGCCGTCGATCACATAGATCATATCCGCATTCTGTATGGTCGCGAGCCTGTGCGCGATGACGAGGGTCGTTCTGCCTTCGCTTAATGTCTCCAAGGCTGCTTGCACTTTGGCTTCGCTCTCCGTGTCGAGGGCTGAGGTGGCTTCGTCCAGCAGCAGGATTGGCGCGTCGCGCAGGATGGCGCGGGCGATGGAGAGGCGCTGTCTTTGCCCGCCGGATAATCCTGCGCCATCTTCGCCCAAAACTGTGTCATAGCCCTCGGGTAATCGCGAGATAAATCCATCCGCGTCGGCGGCTTTCGCGGCATGGATAATGGCGTCTCGGTCGGCATCTAAGTCTCCCAGCGCTATATTGGCCTCGATAGAGTCGTTGAACAAAACCGCCTCTTGGGAGACGACGGCGATTTGTTTTCGTAAGGACGCCTGGTTGACCTCGCGGACATCTTGCCCGTCAATGCGGACACTGCCGTCCGTCACGTCATAAAGACGCGGGATGAGATGCATGATGGTGGATTTCCCGCCGCCTGATGGCCCGACCAGCGCCGTCGTTTTCCCGGCTTCGGCTTTGAGGTACAACCCGTTGAGCGCTTCCGTGCCGTCCGGATAGGTGAAGCCGACATCAAGTAATTCTATTTCTCCGTCTTCAACATCTAAATCAGTCGTAATAATTGCATCCGTTAGGGTCGGCTCTGTGTCGATAACCTCAAAAATCCGGCCAACGGAACTCAGGCTTTCTTGGATGACATTGTTCAGTGTGCCCAGCGCGCGGAGGCGGGGAGCGAGCGCCAAAAGCCCCATAAGAACGCCTGCAATCTGACCGCCGGATGCCATGCCTGCTCCATATTGCCAGACACCAAAAATCACAACTGCCGCAATGACCAATCCGCCGACAACTTCAAGGATCGGATCGACCCTTGCCTGTTGAGAAATCATTTGAAGATAGAGGCGGATGCGCTCGTCAAAACTTGCGTTGAGGCGCGATTGCTGATGGGACTCTAAGCTATAGGTTTTGACCAACTGCGCTGCGCCAAGACTCTCTTTTAGGTCGGATGTCATGTGCCCGATATGTTCCTGCACCTCACGGGCATTTCCGCGCAACCGCTTGGAGATGGCGATGATGGGCCATAGTGCGAGACCAAATACAACCATGAAAACGGAAAGCTGCCAATTCAAAAACAGCATTGCCGCGACTGTAAAAACGACAGTCAGAACATCTTTGATAAGATTGCCAAGAACGCGCACTAATCCGGCGGATATAACGCTGACGTCATTTGTGAATTTTGCGATTAACTCACCAGAAGCTTCAGACTGGCTGGCTGCAAAATCGCGGGCGTGAACAGATTGAAGCATCTGCTTTTGCATTTTTCCGACAGTCTTTAAGGCAATGGTGTTTGTCAGAATGCGTTGGATATAACCGCCAATCCCCGCCGTCAGCGTGAGTCCCAGAATGACTGGTAAAATAATAGCGGCGTAACGTTTGGCTTGCGAAATACTGTCGCCTTCCTCAAGCGCCGTCGCGGCATCGATGATAAGGCTTACCAAATAAACATAGCCCGCCGTGGCGGCCGCGAAGAGCACCATAAAAAAGACGGCCAAAAAAAGCCGTCCCTTTTGAGGCCAGATATAATCTCGCCAAAGGCGCGAGATGCGCTGGCGATCCGTCATCTGTTTAGCCCCCTCTAACCAATGACGCCGTCCCCATCGGGATCCAGCAAGTCATGGGCGTGTAGGATGAAATAGCGCATATGCGCATTATCGACCGTGCGCTGCGCGGCAGATTTCCACGCCTTATGGGCGGCTTCAAAATTTGGATAGGCACCGACATAATCGACGGCAGACAAATCTTTGAACTCTGTGCGGTTCGGATCGACGAGCTCTCCGCCAATGACGAGGTGAAGAAGTTGTTCGGGTTTTTTGCCCTCGGTGGATTTACGGTCTGACATACGGGTCCCCAAAAATTTAAAGTCACGGCCCTTTGCAAATTGGGCCAGATGCGGTTTCACGCGCTCCACTAACAAAGCGTGCAAGCGCGGGCCAGCACAAATGACGCCCAGACCTGATGTGCTTTCAGTATCAAAATGCGGCGGCTCTCCGCGGATGTCAGTGACAATGGCTCCCGCTTCTGTCGCGATTAAAGAGGCCGCCGCCACATCCCAGTCAGACTTAGGTGTGAAGGCGATCGTTGCATCAGCCTCGCCGCCGACGATGAGGCATATGCGGTAGGCCATGGAATTGGCGACGCTGACACTCATGTCAGGGAAATCCAATTTGCGGAATTTGCGGGGATAGCCAACCATCCGAATGCCGTCGATTTTGGTCGGGTCGGAAACAGTCACAGTTTTGCCGTTCAGCCTCGCGCCACCGCCTAAATGGGCCTCATACATTTCGTCTTTCAACGGATTATAGACAACACCTGCAACGGATTTGCCTTTCTCGATCACGGCCACGCAAACGGTAAAGTTCGGCGTGCGGTCAATAAAAGCGCGCGTCCCGTCAATGGGATCGACCACAAATGTGCGCGGGCAGGCATGGCGGGATTGATCGTCTTTGGTCTCTTCGCTCAGCCAACCATAGCCCGGACGTGCGGCGTGCAAGGTCTCCAAAAGGAAATCATTCACGGCAATGTCGGCTTCTGTGACGGGAGAGCTGTCGGCCTTATTCCATCTCTTGGAATCATTGGCGTCAAACGCGGCCTTTGCAATGGCCCCGGCTTGGCGCACGACCTCTCGAATGAGTGTGAGGTCCTCTTCCGGTAAGACGCAACTAGGATCCAGCAAGGGTCAAACCTTCGCAAAGCAGGCTGGGCGCGTTGGTTGCGCTGTCCATTTTCAAATCGCTGGCCGGGATCATAGTTTTATACATATCGCGTAAGTTTCCGGCGATAGTGACTTCGGAGACGGGGAAAGCGCGCGCGCCTTTTTCAATTTTAAAACCTGAAACCCCAACGGAGTAATCGCCTGTATTGGAATTGAGGCTGGGCCCGAACATTTCCGAAATGAGGAAGCCTTCACCGATGTCTGCCATGATCTGCTCGGGGGTTTTCACGCCCGCCGCAATCCAAGTATTTGTGGCCGAGACGCCGGGCGGCGAGCCAATGCCGCGCGTGCCGTGACCCGTTGGCGGTAGCTCTAGTTGACGCGCGCTGGACATATTCAGCAGCCAAGTTTTCAACACGCCATTTTCAATGATGTGGCGTTTTTTGACGGTCAACGCTTCGCCGTCCCAAGGGCGAGACCCGTCGCCGCGCGGGAGAAGCGGATCTTCCAAAACCTGAATATGAGGAGCGAAAATCTCTTTCCCTAAATCCCCTTTCAAGAAGGAGACGCCGCGGGTTATCGCCGGACCGGAAATCGCGCCGAGCAAGGCCGCGAGCAAGCTGGCCGCGACGCGCTCGTCAAACAGGATAGGCAAAGCCGCTGATGGAATTTGGCGGCTACCCAAACGGGCGACGGCGCGCTCTCCGGCGTGCCGTCCAATTTTCGCCGGATCGGGCAGGGCGTCGAAATGACGTGTGCTCTCATAGTCATAATCCCGTTCCATCGCGCCGTCCTGCTGGGCGATTGCGGATACGGATAGGCCATGACGGGACGCACGCCAGCCGCCGCGAAATCCGTGACTCGTGGCATAGGCAAAGGCGCTGGTTGTCCAACTCGCATTGGCCCCTTCGGCCTGCGCAACGCCCGCAATAGACAGCGCGGCGGCTTCCAACTCATGGGCGCGCGTTTTCAGGAGAACCGGGTTCATGACTGTGTCATCCCAGACGTCCAGAGCCTCTGCGCCGCCGGGGGCAGAGAGCAAACTGGCATCAGGTAATCCGCAAAAGGGATCCTCAGGCGCAAGTTTTGCCATAGCAACGGCGCGCTCTGCCAAAGCTTGAATGCTACTTGCCGATAGGTCCGAGGAAGACACACAAGCTTGGCGCTTGCCTACCATAACCCGCAAGCCAATATCGCGGCCTTCGCTGCTATCAACATCTTCCAGCGCATTATTGCGGACGGCGATGCCGAGGCTGCGGCCGTGGGTGGCGACGGCGTCGGCTGACTCCGCCCCAGCCGCTTTTGCCGCCATGACCAAGGCGTCCAACGTCGGGAACAGCGCTTCGGCTGTGATGGGCTCGGATTTTGGAAGGGGTTTGGTCAAGATTTAACCTGTGAAAACAAGGAACAAGATATATCCCGCTTGTCCAAGGAATGTGAGAAGGGTCAATAATGTGCCGACCAAACGTCCTTGGCCAAAGGCTTTAGCCATGCCCATTGCATGAAAAATGCGGCCAATGAAAAAAGCTGCGCCAAAGACGTGCAGTGCAATTGGATGCGCGCTCAACATGGCGAGTGCCGTCAGACCGAGCAGAGCCAGAGGCGCATTTTCCGTGAAATTCCCATGTGCGCGAATGCGCGATAACATCAGTTCATCACCGCCATCGCCGATCTCGATTTTCTTTCCGATACGCACTTGCCCCACACGGTACATCAAGAGCGGCGCGAGTATCATATTAAGCGCGACATAAAAGGCGACGATTTGAAAGAGTGTCATTTAGATTTCCCGATTGTGCTATGTGTCTTGAGGGTCGAGTTTTGCAGCGTCGGCCAAGACTTTGCGGTGCGTTTCCGGTGGCTGCGCGCCCTGCACAGCCATTTGCCCCCCGTAAATAAATGTTGGGACGCCGGACACGCCAAGGCCGCGGAAAAACAGAATTTCGTTTTGCACATCAATCTTATCTTTATCGGAAGCCAAGAGCTCGCGCACCAGCTCCGCATCCATACCGATTTCACTGGCAATGCGGCAAAGTATATCAACATCCCCAATATCTTCGCCCTTTTCCATATAGGCACGGAAGAGATGCTCGGCACAGGCAGGACCGAGATCTTGTCCTTGCGCCCAGCGTATGAGGCGGTGTGCGTTTAGCGTGTTGGGTCGCCGCGTGATGGCTTTGAAGTCAAACGCAATGCCGGCACCCGGTCCGGCAGTTTCTAAATGCTCGCGCATTTGTTTCCAACGCGAGTCCGGTTTATCGCCGAATTTTGTCTTCATATAGTCGCGGTAATCCGCGCCGCCTTCGGGGACTGTGCCGTCCAGCATATAGGGGCGAAAAGAGAGATTGGGGCGTGGTTTGGTTTTATCAGCCGCTTGCATAAATTGCTTATATCCAAGCCAACACCACGGGCAGACAAAGTCCGAAACCATATCGACTTCGACGGCGGTGTTTGTGGATTTGGAGGATTTACGTTTAGCCATTGCCAGCGCTCTACCGCGCAGGCTTCGGGATGTCCAACTCGCAAAGCCAGCGTTCGGCCCCGAAGGTGAGGCTTACTCGGCCGCCTCTTTGTAATAGGCTTTCGCCTCACTGCATCTGAGGGCAAAATCTTTGTCTTTGGTCAGGGAGCGTTCCATGTCTTCGACCAGGTTGATTTGGGCGGGGCTGACCCCTTCATTTTTGAGAACGTTATGTAATGCAGTCCGATTTGCGGGTTGACCATAGAGGCGCGTCGCAGCTCGGTGTTCAGCGAGTGTGAGCTCATATTTCATGATGTGGGTGACGCAGAGGCAGACGTGTTTATTCTGACCGGATTTTCGGCAAGCGGCTTCTATGGTTCGATCCGCTTCAAAGGTGTCTGCATCACGCGCCAGCACGGTGTCTAAGGAGATTGCGGGGTAGACTCGCGGGGCGCGGGCTTCAGCCTGAGCGATCAGGGCCGTGCTCGCGCTCACGACGAAGAGCGCCGAGACTGCACTAAACCCAATGCTGGCTTTAAGATTTAGATGTTGCGCCACATCCACCTCCCGAGATTCAGCCACACGGCTATCATATTTAATTAAGGCAGAAAAGAGGTAGATCGTGCCCCTGCGGGCGAAACCTGTCTTGCGCGTTATTTTGAAACGGTTTTTTTCTGCACGTTTCCGACGGATTGCGATAAAAATTTCATAACGGCGGCGGTTTCCGCTTCGGTTAGCCCCTTGGTGAGCTGCGTGTTAAAGTCGCGAAAATCTTCCATGACGGCCTCGCGAACGGTCCAGCCTTTATCTGTCAAATGCACCGTGCGCTGCCGCCTGTCGCCATAGGACTGCTTGCGGGTGATGAGCGCAGCGGCTTCCATGCGGTCGACAAGGCCTGTGATGGCCGCGTTTCGGCGGCCTGTACCTTCCGATAGCTCGGTCAATGTGCAGCCGTCGTGATAGCCGAGATAGACCAATACAGCGGCCTGCGCGCGCCCAATGCCGGAGCCTTCCGATAGGGCAATATCTGCGGCCTGTGCGATCTGGAGGAATGTTCGATCGAGAACGAAAAAGAGGCGGCGATCAACGGTGCGGGCAATGGCCATGAGGGCTTCCAAAAATGGTGTGAGGCATGTGTGTGGCGCATCTCGAATATAAACACAATAAAACCCGGAGCGCAGTATGACGCGCGCGACGCGCCGAGGAGCAAAAACAACAAAACCCGCTTCACAGTATGAAGCCCGCAGGTCACAGACCTGCAAAAACAACAAAACCCGCTTCACAGTATGAAGCGGGTCCTATTTGAAGTTTGGGTCTCGTCAGGCGCAGTGCCTGATTTCAAGATAGATATGTCTTTACCCGCGTTCGTTTTTTACGAAGGTGCTGATCTAACAGCTCAGGGAAGACCCCTCAAAACAGATAAACAAATTACACCTCCTTTACAAAACGCGGCCCCACGATGGGACGGCTAATAAAAGATATGTGGCGCGCGAATCGCGTTTTGGCAAGGGGGTAAATTTCATGAAATTCACGTCATAGATGGAATTTGGTAAGACTTATTTTACCGGCGCGGCCCGATACTTATGGACTGCTAAGACTATGACGACTTTTTCGCATAAATGCCTAAGCCACACTCAGAGCCAAAGTTTCTGAACGCCGTGTCGACAGGTGGGAGGAACAAAGGCTGATAGTCTTTGCCGCGCGTTTTCACTTCAACTGTGTCACCGCGTATTGTTGCATTGTAAAGTTTCGCTGCGCTGGATCTTTTGCCCGCGCGGTAGACGCCCAATTTTGGAATATAAACCCAGTCGATACGTTGTTCTACCTCGCCGTTTATTTTGAAGTCCAACCTTTTGCGTTTATAATTCCCTTTGGCGACTTTACCCTGTGTGATGATGGAAACAAAATCGATCGGGTCAGGGGCGAAGCTTGCGGTGAAAGACCCGCCTACGCATGTCAAAATAACGCTTCCGGATGTATTTGTGTCGCCGGAGAAAATAGACTCAGCAGGTTTGATGACGCCGCGCATCTCGCGCTTGATTCCGCCTCCGGTATATCGAATCTTTATGTCGAATGATTGCCAACCTTCGCTTGGCGCGGAGGCTTCCTCTGCGAAGGCCGCTTGCGGGGCGAGAATAATGGCTAAGGCAGCAACTAAGTATTTCATGCCCCTTTAAGCGCATAAAAAAGGTGTTTTGTCAATTTGCAACCGTAAAGCCAGTGGCGCTAAGCCTCAACAAAATCCACTATGCTTCAACGAAATCTAGGGCGACGCCGTTGTTGCAATAGCGCAATCCCGTCGGGGCGGGGCCGTCTTTGAAGACATGGCCCTGATGCCCGCCGCAGCGGATGCAGTGATATTCCGTCCGCGCCATGAACAGCTTGCGGTCAGATTTGGTCCCGAGCGCACCGTCAATTGGCTGGAAGAAACTCGGCCAGCCTGTGCCGGAATCAAATTTAGAGTCTGATGTGAAGAGCGGCAACGCGCAGCCTGCACACACATATGTGCCGGTGGCTTTGTTGTCATTCAGCTCGGATGAGAACGGACGCTCTGTCGCTTCTTTGCGCAGAACCTTGAACTCCATATCGGTGAGCTGCTCTTTCCACTCGCGCTCGGACAAATTTGCCCAGTTTTTTGCGTTGATCTCGCTCATTTTCATCTCCGAGGCATCAGCCTTACTGGTCGTTTGTGTGCAGGCGGCTA
>ENA-ORXT01006648-ORXT01006648.1-marine-metagenome-genome-assembly--contig:-NODE-6648-length-10663-cov-118.011241_pt1 | contig 10663 bp, 15 predicted proteins | sample MGYA00237868_ERZ511482 | MGnify/ENA metagenome assembly ERZ511482
GTGCATCAATGGCCGGCAAGTTTAATTGCTTTATTTCCGGATATGGCTTTTTCGCGCTCATTTATCTAAAAAAAATATTTGCAAAGGTAATACATTGAGCGCAAATTTTTTGGGTAGATGGGTTTAAGTTTGTTTGGGGTGAAATTTACTATTTATTAGATGAGAATGTTGTTTTTTTGAAGCGAAACGGAATTGCTCGAATTGACTTTAGGTCCCGCTTTCTGCTCAAATGTTGTTGCCAACGCTTCATCAACTGCGCTGCAAAACAACATAACCGCGCCAATCGGGGCTATTTTTCGGGCGGCGGTGGGGCGTTGGAGGCCTTTCCATTTGTTCTGCCACCCGAAGTGGAGGTGAAAAATTTGGAGACTTAAAGTTTATCAACAGTAACAAACGCTTGCACGTTTGAAGAAAAAAAAGTTACTTTTGTTTTTATATAAAAGAATATATCCGTATTTGTGTATATAAACAAGTTAGCCACAAGAAAAAATATAAAACATATGAAAAGTATAAATATATGGATATAGTCGAAATAGATCAAGGCAAGTTAAAACAAGCTGGCTTCACAGAGTCTGGGGTTAAGAGATATAAAAATACGATCGAAGAGTATTCTACAATTTTGTTTGACAAATCAAAAAAGATTGGGGAGTCAAGAAAAGCAAATGATTCAGCTGTTGAAGTTAATTATGAAAACGTCCAATCAGCTGTAAAAATAATTTCAGCAAATTTTGGCACGGAAGAAACACCAACTTGGAAACTTTGGGCTCAAGCTGGCGAATATTTGTTAACTGCAGCTTGTGGTTATATTGGTTCTCAAGCAACTCAAGAAAATGCACCCACATCATATACTATCTGGTTTGTTATTGCAGCGGTAGCAGGAGTTGGCCTATTTATTTTTAGAAGAACCTCAAAAAATTGATATAATGCAAAAGAAAATAATATATACAGAATCTGCACAATTGAAATTAGAGAAATCTATTTCAAATCTCAGGAATGAAATAGAAGTTCAAATTAAATCTCAGAAGAATTTTCCTGGTGAAGAAATTATTGAAATAACAGCTTCAGACATAGAAGACGCTTTTGATAGAGTAAGATTGAGACCACTAAACTCAAATAACTTATTTCGATCAAGAACTATGAAGGTAATATTACCTATTTATTTTGTTTTCGGTGTTTTAATAACATTATACGGGTTTTTCTATGATACGGTAAAAGAGTTAATACTTAACGATTCGAAAAGACTAACTTTTGTATTAGTAGGATTTACGATTTCTTTAACGACTGCCGCTATGTACTATATCTTAAAGCAAAGAGAATTGGAACGAAAGAAGGAAGAAGAAATTTTGCGATATCAACAACGAAAAGAGGAGTATAGAAATGTCATAGTTGAAGCTAAAAAGAACATCAATTACGATGAATAGTGAGTCATTGAATTCCTATGACTAACATTAGATATCAGAGAATCTTCCCTTTGGTCAGACTCTCGATATCATTATACGTTACTCCCCTATCGTCCTCGTTTGCAACGAGGGCAGCCGAGAAAAACGTCTCTGAAGTTTTAGTGCATTGCAAATTCACTTCTCATGCATCCTCGTTGCAAACGAGGACGAGGTTGGGGTGCAAACATTCTGCAGGCTATTTCAACTAACTGATTATCAAATAAATATAAAATATTTGCAAAATTTATAACTTTGCAGTAGAAAAAACGTTATTATTGACTTATGAGTAAGTTGCCAAATGCGCCATTAAAGGAAGTATCTGCCCAATTAACATGGCATTTGGGACAAGAAGATTTTGGTAAGTATGGATTTTTGTCAGGTGACTACTATAGCATAATCAAAGAAAATTATCCGTTAAGAGAAACAATAATTCCAGATGGTGTGCCTTTTCAATTTATAATAGATAACCCAACTCATAAGTTTAAAAAAGATGAAGGTAATTTTCCATTTATAGTCATTGGGCCTGGCGTTTTAGGAATTAATGTAGATGATGGAAACTACTTCTGGAAAAATTTTCGTGGAGATATAAAATATGCTATAAAACCAATTTTTAATTTAATCCCAAAATTAAGTGAGTTTGAGCATATTCATTTGTCTTTAGAGTACATTGATTTTTATGAAATTGATTTTGAAAGGCAAACTGTTTTTGACTTCTTAAATGAAAATTTGAATTTCAGAATAGAGCAAAATTTCTTAAAAACACTTAAAAATAAAAGTGTTGACTTAAATTTTAACTTTGAAGATAAAGATATAGGAAGTCTTAAATTTTCTTACACAAAGGGAAAGATTAAAGGGAACAAATCTGGATTAATCGTAAGAACGTCAGCTGTATCGGGTATTTTCCATTCGAGTTTTGAAGAAAGTATTAGCTGGTTTGATAATGCGCAGGAAAAGTGTAGTGAAGTTTTTAAAAACATGACAAAAGGAAAATTATATGAATCATTTTGCTGATATTTTACTCGAACATGATGAAAATAAGCACCGTGAAGATAGAAATGTTTTAATTTCAGAAACAATTGATGAAATTGAATCTACTGATTGTATAAATAGATATCTTTATTCAACGGCAAAGTACAAGAAATTCGCAAGTATCAGTTTGGCATTTGGTTTAATAGTGACTCCATGCTCTTTGGATGAGATAGGTAAAAATAATAAATATAATTCACAAATACAATCTGAATGGATTTCTTCTTGTGCAGAAGCAGTTAACAAATATACATCTTTCAATAATGAACATTCTTTAACTGAAGATGAAGAAATTTCAGTAGCTTCATCATTTATCGATGAATTCAAACGTATTCCAGCTAAGGGCTCAAAAACAATTAAGGTCAATATAAATTCAGTCAAAAAAGGTCGACCGTCAAGAATTTAAAAATGAATCAATGGTACAAACAAATAGAGGCTGTTGAAATTTTGCAGCAAGGAGATTTTTTATATAATTGTCCAATAGCTAAGCCATCAGATTCAAAAAATTGGGACACTATAGATATTGAAAATTATGATGTTATTATTATGAGCCAATCATGCGATCTTAAAAATAACAAAATAGATCTTGTATTGGTATGTCCTTATTATACTCTTTCCGAATTCACAGATATTAATAAATCATTTTCAGACTACAAACTAAGAGAGTCTGCAAGACAAGGTAATCTTCCAGGCTATCATCTTTTAAATTCTTGTTCATTTCTAAACCATGAAGAAATTCTAATTGTTGATTTTAAAACGATATTTAGTTTAAGCTTTGAATTCCTCAATACACATAAATTAGAACAAGAAAAAAGAATAAGTCTGTCCTCACCCTATAAGGAACATTTATCCCAAGCATTCGCAAGGTTTTTTATGAGAGTAGGACTGCCTTCAGGTATTCCAAAATTTGTAAAAAAATAAAAAACTTTCTTTAACAACTATAGCATAGTTGTGCCAAGAAGATCACTCTCAGCAAAATTTAAAACCTCTTCACATTTTCAACACCGCCACAAAAGCAAGCACTTGTAATACGATTATACTACCGCTACCAATATTTATTTTAACCACATTTGCATATACAAATCCCTAAACCATCATAGCAAAAAGCTATAAAATAAAAGAAGAAGAAGGAGTTTACTTTAGGAGCAATGAGCGTTATACATGTCGATTTAATTATTGGAATCATTAATCACATTACATAAGCTTGCCTACTTCCAAGATTACGGAGGATATAAGTATACGTTCTACACAAGCAGAAAAAAGCAAAAATTGTAATATCTTGCTAATCCATTACAAAAAATAAAAAGTAATAAACTATGAGCGAAAAGAATATTACGAATAATAAAAAAAGCCTATTCGAACAAATAAAGCACTTTGATGAAAATGGTATAGAATATTGGCAAGCCAGGCAATTATCAAAAGCATTAGACTATACCGACTTTAGGAATTTTATTAAAGTTATACAAAAAGCTGCCAAAGCCTGTGAGCAAAGTGATCAAGTGCTCTCTGATCATATCGTTGAGTTCAACGAGGTGATCGATGCAGGCAAAGGAGCTAAACAATCATATCCGAGCTATAAACTATCAAGATACTTCTGTTATCTTATCGTTCAAAATGCCGATTCCTCCAAAGAAATAGTCGCATTAGGGCAAACGTATTTTGCAGTGCAGACTCGACTTCAAGAACTTGAAGCATATAATAATCTTAATACAGAAGAGCAAAAGAGACTTTTTCTGCGTAACGAAATGAAAAAGCACAATATACAGTTGGCGACCGCAGCAAAAGACGCAGGGGTTGTCAAGCCGTGGGAATATGCCGTATTTCAAAATCCTGGCTATGAGGGCTTGTATGGTGGATTAGGCGCGTAAGATATACATAAAAAGAAAGGGTTAAAAAAGAGTCAACAGATTTTTGACCATATGGGAAGTACGGAATTAGCAGCAAACTTATTTCGAGCTACCCAAACAGAAGAAAAACTTAAAAGAGAGCAAATTAAAGCAAAAGCAAATAAAACGCATTACGAAGTTGGCAAAAAAGTACGTCAAACTATCAAAAATATTGGGGGCACAATGCCAGAGAATTTGCCTGTGGAAGATAGCATAAAAAAGGTCGAAAGAAAAGAGCAGAAAAGACTAAAAGATTCAGAAGAATAAAAAAGCCATCACGCTCGGCGAGAATTCAAATTTCGACGAGCGTTGATTAATTAGTTAACTTTACTATGTGATTAGTAAAATTGTTTCATTGACTTTTATAGGGCGCAAGATGAAAAGGTGCAACAGAAAATCGGATATGTTTTAGATTTAGTTCGATTTGAAAGACAAGTGCCTAAAAAATTCTTTAAGGCACTGGAAGGTACAGACGGAATTTATGAAGTTAGGGTAATTACTACTTTTAAAAGCATAAGGATTCTATGTTTTTTTGATGAAGGAAATTTAGTTGTATTAACCAATTGCTTTGCGAAGAAAACTCAAAAAACACCGAAAAAAGAAATTGAATTAGCACAGAAATTAAAGAAAGAATTTTTAAACCATAGAAATAAGTAAAATGGAAAACATAACAGATTTCGAGGATATATTAATCGAAAAATACGGTAAAAAAGGAACAGAAAGACGGGACAAGTATGATGCCGAATCTCTTGCTTTCAGACTTGGAATTATGCTTAAGGAAGCTCGTAAAGAAGCAAAATTAACTCAAGAAGAACTTGCAGAGAAAACAGGCACAAAAAAAAGCTATATATCCAGAATTGAACGAGGTTTAAGTGACATTCAGGTTTCTACTTACCACAAACTTATTGAATTAGGTCTTGAGAAAAAGTTAACTATTTCAATTGGATAAAAAGAAGGTATTTAACATTCAGCAAAATTTTAAATCTCGCTGCATTGTCAACACAACCGCAAAAGCAAGCATTTGTAAGGCGACTATATTACCGCAACCAATATTTATTTTAACCACATTTTCTTATATTAATCGCTAAACCATTATGGCAAAAAGCTATAAAACATAACAAGCAAATAAGTCTTGAAAAGATTCATAGATTTTTATCTGATGAAATTTGGAAAAAATTAGGGGTAGAAGGAATTATTTATGATGATAAACCAGTTAATTCGAGAAGGTCAGATAGAGTGTATTCTGAGATACCTGATTTATATTACAAGAAAAGAATCCAAATAGTGTCCTTTGCGTTAAACAATATTCATAAATTTGTATTACATTTAGAAGAACAAAATTAAAATTATGTTGAACTATAAAGAACTTAGTGAAAAATTTACTGATATATTAAGTGAATTTGATGAATCAAAATTAAACCAATGGTTAGAGTTCGATAAAAAAAGAGATTTGTATAGTCGAATAATTAGTGGAGAAAAAGTTAAGATTGATTTTGATATTAAAAAACCAATAGTAATCGTTGATCCAAAAGAAATTATTAATTATTCAGACAATCAAAATTATTCTTTAGCTGCTTAATGGATATTCAAGTTAAATTATTAGATGTTCAAATCACAGAAACTGTTTTTAAAGTAAAAACTTATGACAAATCTGTCACAAATGAACTTGAAACTCAATTATCAGTAAATACGGGTTTTAATGATGATAAAAATACTTTTGCCATTTTTTTTAAAATAGTTTTAGAAAATAAAACCAAAAATTTTTATCTAAAATTAGAGGCTTGCGCTCACTTTGAAACTAATGTAGAAATTGATGACGAATTTCAAAAATCTCCATTTATAAAAGTAAACGCTCCTGCAATTGCTTTTCCTTACGTGAGAACATTTATTTCAAACTTCACATTAAATTCTGGTTTTGACCCTATTATTTTACCTTCTTATAATTTCGTAAAATTGGCTCAAGAACAGAACGCATAAAAAGCAACATACATAACGCACGAAAAAATTCGGCTACAAAGATTTGCGTTTTTATTAAAATTTATAGTTATCCAAAAAACAGGCCTTTTGGCGCGCTACTTTCAGGTATAAACCGTTAGCATCACAATTTATTAAGCACGGCTTTGTTTCCTGCTTTTTTAAATGTTGCTATATCACCTTTAGTTTTATTGGTAAAATCTAAAATCCATTTTATAAACCTAAAAATGTTTTTAAGTTTGCTTTCTCTATTCGGGTTACCATGCCATTTTTAGCTTCCCTTCTGCTTTCCAATATTTTTTCAACAAATTCAGGAGCGTATTGTTCTATATTTGAAATCTCGAATTTAATTTTAAGTGCCTCCATAAAAGCTTTCAAGGCGTTCACTTGTTTCGCAGTTTCTGGCTGTGCAATAAATATATCTTGTGATTTCATTAGTTTTAAATTTTTCAATTACAACTGCAAATATAATTAATGATCAACCATTTAGGGAGACTCCCTTTTCATAGCTGCTCCTAACTATGCGAGGTGAACAAATGATCTATATCACGATAAAGTACATGCTTTTTTGCTTTTTGTAAGAAATACTCATCAGCCAAAATAAATCAGTCTTGTTGGCTAAACTTGCAGTCGTGGCACAAGTATTTACGAAAACAGGCGGCTCGTAGATGGTTGTTAAATAATTAACAAATTAAAGCAGCTTTAATTCAAACTTCAGTTTGAGGAAACTTCCTCTAAACAAATGACCGATGAGGAATTTTTAAATGAAATGGAAGTTTCTTTTACCCCAATATTTGTAATGCAGAATGTGGAATCACGTCTAAATATTTGTTCCGATACCATACTAAACATTCCTAAATTTGAAGAATATATAAAGCCTAATTTTTGTAGTCGAAAAGTATCGTTTGACGCAAAACAGCAAGCGTTATGAGATTTTTTTAATTAACAAACGTAAACTGAACTAATTGACCGCAATATTGTCTTCGTTGTCGCTCATTTAAACTCTTGTAAAACTGCTTTTTTATTTCCAAATTTTCAATAACCATATATCTGAGTCTATTTCCAAATATATTTAGCGTTCGTGAAGTTATTTTTTAACCGATATAAAGTTGGGTTGATAAAAAAAAGCAACCAGTATTTATGATTGCTTTTTTGAAATTTTACATTATAATTAAGTGCTTATTTTGAATAACAACCTTATTACTGTGGTAGTTGAATGAAGCTTTAATGCCCCGTAAATCATTAATAATAATGCTAATGAAATTAAACCCCATTGTGATAAGGTTGGTATTTCTGGATTTGCAAAGAAGAATGGACCGTCATCACCATTACCTTCGCCATCAACGGTAAATATAATTGGATCTGTTGCACCTGTTGTGGTGTAACATACCGGAAGGCTTGCAGGGTCGGTAAATGCAGCCGTATAATCTCCACAAGGAAATGGGCCGCCCGAAACAGAGAAGATACCGTTAGTATTGGTAGTAACAATAATTGAAGTGCCATCTGGAGCAAAAATAGTAATATCTATTCCGCTAACATCACATTCTGGATCAGCCACAATAATGCCCCCGTTTATTGCTTCTTCGCAAATATTGGTACAAACTACTAGGCTTACCTCATCAATAGCTAACTGCGCTGGGCCGGTAAAACTTTCTGGTATAGTTTCAACAAAACAAACCCAAATTGATTGGCCTGAAAAGGCAGATAAATCTACCGTTACATTATTCCATCCGGTACCTGTTTCAACTGTGCCTGCCATAGCAGTAAAAGTATATGGTATGGCTAATGGCGCACCACCACCAACAGGTAGCACCTGTACTTCAAATAGACGGTTGAGATTTGCACCAAATCCCATTAAATCATAAGCTACCCACCAAGAGAATGTAAAATCGGCTGAGTTAGCATTTGTAGCAATAGTTACTTCTTGATGTAAGGTTATAAAACCAGGTCCATTACCATCAAAACCATTTACTGCCATGCAGCCACCTGTTAATGGATTAATGTCGCTAAAGCCAAAACCAGTATTGAAATTACCATAACAATCAACAGAATTTGGAAAAAAAGGATCATATAAATCTGTAAAAATCCAGTTGGTGAAATCTCCTGTTTCAAAGCTGCCATTTAAAATAATATCGTTACAGCCGGGTGGAAAAGTACCGGCACAAGCACAATCGGTATTAATCATATCATTTTCACTTGCGGGGTTTCCATCGTCACATATTTCACCAATATAACGACAAGAACCATCATCAACACTCGCCTGAGGCGTAAAATTGCAGGCATTTGTATCAGTACATCCATCAATTACAGGAATAGCCAAGCAAAAATCGCAATCGCTGCTTCCGTCACTGTCATCCCAAATGAGCAACAAATAATTATTGCCTTGTATAAAGCTTGTTAGCAAACCATTTGTATTATTTAAACAAGATGCAGGTACAGGAGTGCTGCAATCTGTTTCATAAACATCAATACCAATACTACAATTTATTCCTCGATCCCACTCTAAAGTTATGGGGTCACCAGCTGCAGATATTATTGGTGCAGTAAAAGTAAACCAGCCTGTTGCATCTCCACTATCGCAAGTAGCAGATGGGCTTAAGCCACTATCAGTATATTGGCTAAAATCATAACCAGTAACGCAGGTGCCGTTTACTACATCACCAGGGTAAGGAGTTGCGCCTGTACATTCATCATTTGGTGGTGGTGGTGGGGCAAGTGACAAACAAAAATCACAACTAAAATCTCCTGGCCCATCATCCCAAATTTGTATTAAATAATCAACACCTTGTACCAACCCTGTTACTAAACCATTGTTGTTTGATAAACAATTACTTGCGGGGCTTAAGCAATCTGTAGAATAAAATTCAATACCTATATCACAATAGCCAGCATCAAAATTTAAATTTATTGGCTCTCCTGCTGCTGATATTATTGGAGCAGTCCAGCTAAACCAAGCATAAGCATCACCGCCAAAATCGCAAGTAGGTAATGGGCTTTGGCCCGAATCTCCAAAAATTGAAAAATCATAACCAGCAACGCAAGTACCGTTTACTACATTGCCTGGATATGGAATAGGGTCAATGCATTCATCACCAGGAGTTGGTGCGCCGGTTGTAAAATTTAAAACCACGTTATCTGAAAAGCTATAACCTTCAATTGGGGCACCATTAAGACTATCATTCCATCCAGTAACTGCAGGCACACCTAAGGGGTTATCTAAAATTTGATTTGTAGCGGCTATCCATAGCTTTAATGTAAAAGTTTCTCCCGTATTAACGCCTTCATCAACATCAGGAGTTGAAGGATCGTCTCCATAAATTTGAAGGTTGCAAAATGTTTGCCCATAATACGCTAATAACTGAACAGCACCTGCACAAATATTATCTTCATCAAATGCGGCAATATAGTCCAAGTCTGACGCTGGTATTCCATTTACCTGTACAGTAGCTATTAAACCTCCAGAAATATTGTTTGGTGTATAATCAAATTCAGGAGGTTGAGCTAAAATTGGAATTGATAGTAGTAATAGTAAATAAATTGTTAAAGTCTTTTTCATTACAGATATTTTTTTAATTAATAAAGTTTATGGAACATTTTTTTAGGTAGTTCTCTAATTTTGGAATTTTCAATTGAATAAACAGCATTTAAATTTTGAAAAACATCATCCAATTGATTTTTTATGACTTCAAGTTTTGTAATTACATAAAGTCCTTCGGGTTCCCATTGAAACTTTAAAATGAAGTCTTTTTCCCATAAACTGTTTGGTTCAAATCTATCTTTTTCTTCAAAAATAACGAGAAAGGTTTTAACTTTAACAGTTTCATCTTTTGCTAAGGATAATTTACAAACAAACAATATGCAAAATAGCAGTATTGAAGTTTTTAATAAAATAGTGTTCATATATAAAATGTTGGTTTAATTTAATAATGGTATTGATGAGCTATAGCAGAACTGAATTTCTCAATTTTAGAAATAGAAAATGTAGGTTGCAGATGTTTCATCAACTGGTTTTTAAGCTTTTGATAGTAAAAATAAATAAAAAATTGGTTCTACCACCATCTTTATGAAGGTTTATAATTTTTTTGGATATAAGTCAGGTCAGCCGTGAAAGAATAAAACGGCACTTCTAAAGCCCTCAAAGGTTCAGTTACCTCTGCTGATTGTTTTAGTTTTTTGTATTTTACCGTTTAGTATTTCTGCCATTGTGGTGTTATATTTTAACGTTAATATTAACCGCTATCTTAATATCATCCTCTTCAATACAACCACAAAAGCAGGTATTTGTAATGCTACTATATTACCGCTACTAATGTTTATTTTAGCTACAGTTACGTATAT
>ENA-ORXT01006649-ORXT01006649.1-marine-metagenome-genome-assembly--contig:-NODE-6649-length-10663-cov-2.317400_pt1 | contig 10663 bp, 11 predicted proteins | sample MGYA00237868_ERZ511482 | MGnify/ENA metagenome assembly ERZ511482
GACGATGTTGTTGCCGGCGCCTTCATCGACCCCGCGAGCAACGAGCTCGGCTGTGGCTGGCTCGCCAGTGGGGGCCGATGCCGAAGAGGCCAGCGCCGCCATCACCGAGAGGCCAGCGATGCCAGACACGATCAACCGGGCAGAGCGCCAGAGGCCTCCGGCCGGCGGGAACTTGCGACCAAGATGTCCAAGGCCGAACACGAAGCCGACAACGACCACGGTTTCGACGAGGATCTGTGTGATCGCGAGGTCGGGAGCACCGTGGACCACGAAGATTCCCGTGATGGCGAGACCCACAAAGCCGAGCCCCAGGGCGGCGCCGAGGCGTGAGCCAACAGCGGCAGCAATGACGCCAGACGCCACAGCGATGACGGCGAGCACGGCCTGGGCTGGGCGGTCCCACCGGTAGATGGCGTCGGGGTCGATCGACCACCAGAACGGGGTGATCGCGACCGATGCCGTGACCGCCATCGTGGCGACATAGACCGGGAGCGAACCGTGCTGCACACGACCGGCAATCTTCTTCGAGATCACGATGACGCTGTCGACGATGGCGTCGACCAGATCAGCGCCGATGGTGCGGGGCACCTTGATGGGCGCCTTCGCTGCAAGCAGTCCGACCACGACACCCGCGATCACGAGCCCGACCGACACCTGGAACCCGGTGGTGAAGCCAGGCCACGCCTTCAGTGCGTACGCAGTCGCGTCGGGGTCGACCTGTTCGGCGGCGGGCCGGATGAGGTCGTTGACCCAACCGAGGGTGAAGAAGAGGACGAAGCTGCCGAGACCCAGCAGCGCAGAAGGCACGGCCATGGCGGGCCGCAGCGAGCCGACCTCGATGCTCGGGCCAGGTCCGAACACACCGATCATGAACCGAAGCGTGTAGGCAACGGTCAGGGTGGCACCGCCGACGATGAGAGCGATCAGCAGCGTGCCTTCGGTGCCATCGACGAGCAACGCTCCCTCGACCGCAGCCTCCTTGGCAGCAAAGCCGAGAACGGGCCCGGCGCCGGCCATCGAGAGGCCAGAGACCACAGCGACACCGAAGGCCAGCGGCATGGAACGCGCCAGCCCGCCGAGCTCGCGTATGTCGCGTGTACCGGTCCGGACGTCGATCTCACCAACGACCATGAACAGCGCCGCTTTGAAGATGGCGTGAGCGAAGACAATCGAGATCGCAGCGAACGTGGCCTTGCCGGTGCCCATCGAAAGCAGTGTGATCATGAAGCCGAGCTGGGAAACAGTGCCCCACGCCAGGATCAATTTGGCGTCGACGTGGCGAAGCGCCCCGATCGCACCCCAGAACATCGTGATGACACCGAGCGTGAGCCCGATCCACTTCCATCCAGCGGCGCCGTCGAGCACCGGGGCGACCACGGCGACCAGGAAGACACCGGCCTTCACCATCGTTGCCGAGTGGAGGTAGGCCGAAACAGGTGTGGGAGCGGCCATGGCGCCGGGGAGCCAAACGTGGAACGGGAATTGCGCCGACTTGGTGGCTGCAGCGGCGAGCAGGAGAGCAGCAGCAACCGTGGCGCCGGTGCCCGAGATCGGCTCCATCTCGCTGAGGACCGCCGTGCCTGTCTGGTCGACCAGCACCACGAGCCCGGCCAGCAGGGACAGGCCGCCAGCAACGGTGATGACAAGCGCCCGACGGGCTGCGTATCGAGACGCCGCGTAGGTGTTCTTGAAACCAACGAGTAGGAACGATGTGATCGAGGTCAGTTCCCAGAACAGGAACAGCGTCCAGACCGAGTCCGACCAGACAAGCCCGAGCATGGCGGTCGAGAAGGCGAGCAGCGTGGCGGCGAAGCGATTGAGACCGTCGGCGCCCGGAGAGAAGTAACCGGCGGCGTAGACGAAGACGCCTGCGCCGATCCCCGAAACAAGCAACGTCATGAGGCCAGCGAGAGGATCGACTTCGAAGCGGAGGCTGAGGTCGAGACCCGACACCCAGTCCCGTTCAGCCGTGGGAGCGCTCGCAGCCCCGAGCGTGGTCGCTCCCCAGATCACGGTGGCCAGAGGCGGCAGAGCAGCGATCCCAAACACCCAACGACCGAGCGTGGCCGGGGCGACAGCAATGCCGAGAATCACGATGACGTGAAGAAGCAGCAACGTCCAGATCACGTGAGTTTTCCGTTCGGCATGATGGTCTCACCCGGTAGTGGCTGCGTTGGCAAAGAATACGAAGTCAGGGTCAATACAACAACCTCAATAGCTCTTTTTCAAAGGGGATGTTCTCTAGGGTACATCGAACGGCGTGCACAATCGCTTGCCGGCCGGGCAACACCTCGAGCGAAACACTTGACAAAATACCCCATTTCCATAAGGTCTATTCCATGGACGGTCAGAGGATGACGTCGCAATGGCGATCCTCACGACCTCAACCGGAAGGCCACCTGATGATCATTTCGTTTCTTGTCCTCACGCTCTGGATCGCCATCGGCATCGTTCTGGCGGTCCGAACAGCGCAGCCGGGCGAGCCCCGTTTCGCTTGGGCACCAGTCGCCATGATCCTCGGACCACTGTGGGCCCCCGTCGCGTTGGATCGTCGGATGATCGCTGAGGACGAGCGCATCACCTCCCGAACCGGAGGCTGACATGGACATCGACCACCAACCGCTCGACCCCGCAGACGGACCTGGTTCGTGGACTTTCCTCACCAACCACGCCCATGTACTCCTTGCCCTCCATCGAGATCCCGACCTCCGCCAGCGCGACATCGCTGGCCTCGTCGGCATCACCGAGGGTGCCGTGCAACGCATTCTGAACGAGCTCGAGCACAGCGGGTTTCTCAGCATCGAGCGCGTCGGACGCAGGAATCACTACGACGTCAAGACCGACGCGCAACTGCGACACCCACTCGATGCCGGCCACACCGTCGGCGACGTCCTCAACAGCCTCAGGCCAGTTGGCCCGAACGACCAGCGGCAGAACGCCGCCTGATCGTTGCCAGCCACTGCGACACCCGAAGGCTCGCGAAGCGAGGCCAACACCGTCGCTCCATCACCGGCACTGAATTACCTATACTCCAGCGATGTCGTTCCTTGATCCGGAGTTGGACCTTCCGAGCTGGACCTTCCTGACCACTCATGCGCACGTGCTGATTGCGATCAGCAGGAACCCCGAGCTTCGCCAACGCGACATCGCTCATGCCGTTGGTATCACCACCGGCGCCGTACAACGCATCATCAACGAGCTCGAAGCTGGCGGCTACCTCAGCACCGAACGTGTCGGTCGGCGCAACCGCTACTCGATCGATGCGAGCAAGCCATTGCGGCACCCGCTGGAAGATCAGCACTCGATCGACGATCTCATCTCATCTCTCGATCAGTGATCACCCGCACGTGACGTTTGCCTCCTGATCCGATGATCGGGATGATCGACGCTACTTTTTGGTGATGGCCCCGACCGCTGAGCGCGACCCCTTTGCCGTTGCGGCGTTGGTCGGCGCCGGCACCCTCGTCGGCCACGAGGTCGGCTACCTCGCTGACGCCAGCGCAGGCAACGGCCACGAGTACTTCGCCCTGATCGCTCCGCTTGCGATCGTCGGTGTGGTGATCGCAGTGTGGGCTTCGGCAGTCTCGGTTCTGCGACGGGGCACCGCACGGGCACCCGGCGTCGCCAGCCTTGCTCTGGCGCAATCGGTCCTCTACGTGGGCTTCGAGGTTGGCGAGCGCACCATCGGCACAACGGATTCGCCCATCCTGAGCCTGCCGGTACTGCTCGGACTCCTGGCCCAGCCGCTGGTTGCATGGCTCGCTGTCTCGGCTCTCAGGCTCAGCGCCGCTGTCGTGGCTGCAGCTGTCGGTTCCGCTCCGCCCAGTCTTGCTGCACGCACCGGTGCGCTGGTCAGTTCCACCACTTCTCCGCCGACAGTCCTGTTGGGGACTTCAGCTCCGGCTCGAGCTCCTCCGTTGTTCTTCTGACCTCATCAGAACGAACAACCATCACAAACGGAGAACTCACCATGAAGCAGTCAGTGACAAAACGAACAACCCTAGGCGCCGCTGCACTCTCACTCGCCCTGTTCGCCGCCGCTTGCGGCAGCGAGGAAGCAGCAACCCCCACCACCGAAGCCGAGTCGGTCGCAGACGGCATGGAGGGCATGGAGGGCATGGAGGACAGCACCGACATGGACGGCATGAACATGGGCGACGCCTCCGCCACCCGAGCCGACGAGGTCGCAGAAGCCGCATTGGCCACTGGCGAATTCGCGCTCCTCGACACTCGACCCGAAGGCTTCGATGACACGAGCGGCAACGCTTGGATCGCTCGGCACTCCGCCGGCACGACCGTCACGGTCGAGCTCGCTGGCCTCGTGCCCGAAGCTGACTACATCTCCCACCTCCACAACGACGTGTGTGCCAACGATGGCGGCGATCACTATCAATTCGAGGTCGGTGGTTCGGAGATGCCACCGAACGAGATCCACTTGGCGTTCACCTCTGATGCCGACGGCAACGGCTTCATGACGGCGGAGAACCACCAGATCGCCGGTCTCGACGCCGTTGCGTTCGTGGTCCACCCTGCCGAGCTGATGGACAACAAGATTGCTTGCGTCGACTTCGTCGAGATCGACGAGGGCGCCGCTGCTGCCATGATCGAACAGGGAGCCGATCACATGGACGGGTCGATGGAAGACGACTCGATGAACATGGACGACACCGACATCGACGCCGATTCTCTGGAAGACGACTCGATGGAGATGGAAGAGTCCGACTCCTAGTTCTCTGGCGGTGTCGGGTCAGACACTGGCCCGGCACCGCCGTAGAGCTCGGTGAGCTCGCCAGCAAGGCGATGGAACTCCGTGAGCAGGGCCAGAGAAGGCTCCATCACCTCGAGGGCCGCACCAAACCCTGCCAGCTGGCCGGCGAAGGACTCGTCTGATGTGTCAGTGAGGATGAGCTCAGTGCGGCCGTCATCGAGCATTCCTTCAACCGTGTGGCGCCCAGAGTAGAGCCACGTCAGCGCCCGTAGCCGAGACGGCTCCACTCTCACGCGGAGTCGCTCCCCTGATTGCAGGGTTCGCACATCTGTCACGATGGCCTCCCAGGCTGCGTCGAGGTCGAAGTCATCTGGACGAACCACGGGTAGATCGAGCACGTCGACACCTCGAACCCGATCGAGCCGGAACGTCCGGCGCCCGTCCGCCTGCCCGGGCGGATCAGAATCGGCAACGAGATACCAGACGTTTCGCTTCGTCACGAGGCCGAGCGGGTGCACCACCCGTGTCGACAGGCCCGACCGCGGGCTCTGGTAGATCAGCTCGACCTGTCTCCGCTCGACCACTGCGGTGGTGAGCGCATCGAGGTGGGGAGCCCGCGGCCCCGATCCGACACTCGACCAACCAGTTGCGTCGATCTTGACCGCCATCGATGCGGCCTCGGCGTCAGCCCGAAACGTCTCGGGGATGGCAGAGCCGAGCTTGCGCAGTGCCCCCATGAGTTCTGGCGTGCTCGCCGCCGCTGGCCCGATGGCGAGAAACAACGCTCGCGCCTCGTCAGCCGACAGTCCGGACAGGTTCGTGGTGGCTCCGCCGATCAGTTGCCATCCTCCCCCGCGCCCATGCTGCGAATAGAGCGGCACGCCGCTCATCGCCAGCGCTTCGAGATCGCGCCGTGCGGTTCGCTCACTGATCTCGAGCTCGGCTGCCACCTCGGCTGCAGTCACGCGTTCGCGCCGCTGCAGGAACATCAGAAGGGAGATCAATCGGTCGGCTCGCATGTTTTCAGTTTCTCAAACAAAGTGGTCACTTGGTGGCCACTTTGACTGAAATGGTGAGAACATGAACACCACCCACCAAGACACAGACGGCTCGAACCCCGGCGAGATGCCTGATCCTCGCCCCGGCCTCGCTGTTGCCGCCAATGCGGTCCAAGCCCTTCTGAAGAAGGTCGAAACCACAGATTTCGCCAAGCCCACACCGTGCAACGAGTTCGATGTCCAGAGCTTGCTCGACCACCTCACCATGGTCTTGCGACGCAGCGTCGCCATCGGCAGCGGCATCCACTGGACCACCGTCGAACAGGACCGAGTTGGCGCAGACATCGACACCTACATCGCCGAGATCACCCGAGCAGTCGAAGCCCAAGAGCAGGCGTGGAGCGACCCCTCCCGTCTCGGCGCGATGGTCGAGGTGCCGTGGGGGAACATTCCTGGTGGAGCTGCAGTCGCGATCTACACCGCCGAACTCGCCACCCATGGATGGGATCTCGCCACCGCCATCGGCGAGGATTTCACGATCCCTGACGATGCGCTGGCCGTCGCCCTTTCCGCCGTGAAACAGATTCCGGCTGAGGGCCGCGAGGATCCAGAGATCCCGTTCAGCGACGTGGTCGACCCCGGCCCCGATGCCTCAGCACTGTTGAAGATCGCTGGCTGGGGTGGCCGACAAGTGGCCTGATCGCTCACGTACCTCGAGACAGCACGCCGCCGCCGAGTGTCGAAGCCTTGGTGGCGGCCGTGCTCTTCTTCGCTGCCGTCTTCTTCTTGGTCGCCGGCTTCTTGGTTGCCGCCTTCTTGCGGGTCACCGCCTTCTTCTTCGGCGGTGCCTTCTTGCTCGCCGCCTTCTTCTTCGCAGTCGGCCGTGTCCGTTTCGGCTTGGCCTTCTTGTTCCCGGAAAGCTCAGCAAGCGCAAGGCCACTCACCTCGACGTCGCCGGCCAACGACTGAATGCGCTCACCGGCCGCGAACAAGTTTCCCTGCAAACGACTGAGGCCCACGCCCGCATCACCGAGGGCAGAGGAGATCGCTGACAGGTTCGCTGCGCTCTCACCGATCCGGCCAGCGGCGCCACTTGCCAGCTCCGTCGATCCAATGTCGATGCCGGACACCACACTCAGCCCCATGACCTCGCTTCGTTCGATGTCGAACGTGGGGATCTTGATCTCGGCGATCTCGTGGCCAACGCGTTCGAGCAACGGAACCACCGAACTCAGATGCTGCTGCACGGTGTCGATTGCGGTCGCAACTGCACTGGCCACGTCGGTCACGTCGAGACCATCCCCGGCATGCAGAAACCCGCTGGCTTCTGCTGCAGCCCCCGCAGCAGTGCCCAACGCGTCACCGGCGCGCTCGAGGATGTCAGGCAAGCGGCCAAGCAAGTCGAGCAATCCGTCACCGTGCTCGCCGATGAACTCCATCACCTCCAGCAAGTTGTCGCCATGATCGGCGACGAATCCGATCGCTCCCATGAAGGCGTCGGAGTTGTCGCCGATGAGGTCAGCGACCTGCACCAGCTTTGCTACCCGGTCGCCACCGACGGCATTGATGAGATCATCGAAGTCCATCGAAGGATTGTGTCAGATCCGAACTGCATCCAGATCGCCTGACATCGTGATCGGCTGATCAGGCCCCCGCCCACACCGGCATCGAGCCGGGACCGCGGGAACCGAACGAACCCTGGCGAGCGAGCTCCTGAACAGCGCGACACATGGCACGCTCGTTGTCGCTGGCATCGTGGCGCAGAACCGCTGTCCACATCACCGGGATGTGGGCATCCATCAGCGGCACGACGCTGAGGCCATCGAGCGGGGCGGCCTTCACCGCCAACGCGGGTTGCACCGTCACGCCGCCAAAGGTGCGCATCAAACGCAGGATCATCGCCAGCGACTCGACCTTGCGCAGCCGCAGCGGCCGCACCCCCGCTGGCTCGAAGAACTCATGGTGCTCGAAGCCGTGGGCGGGCCGATCTCCTGCGGTGAGATAGGTCGCATCGGCGATGTCGGCCGGATCGAGTGCACCCCGTTGCGCCGCCGGGTGATCGATCCGAACAACACCGACCAACTCATCAGCACAGACGTCGGTCGCGCTGCTCTCGAGCATGAGGGAACTGGGCGGCGACACGACCACGCCGAGATCAGCCCTCCGGCTTTGCACCGCTGATGCAACATCGCTGAAGCCAATGCGGATGAAGTCGACATCACAGGGAAGATCAGGGCTGCCGATGAGCTGCTCGAACCACGGCGCGGTGTCGTAGAAATCCATGGCAAGACGAACCGCCGGGCGGTCGGCTGATGACATCCACCGAGCGGTTTCCTCCGCGGCCCGCAACGCTTCCCTCGCCTCACCCCCGATCTCGGCGAGGTGCCGACCAGCTGAGGTGAGTTCGACCGAACGCCCCTGCACCACAGTGAGCGAGACGCCCAATCGACGCTCAGCCTCCTTCAGCCGGTGGCTCGCAGCCGATGGGCTGAGGTGGAGCGTCTCCGCCGCCTTCCCGAGTTGCCCGGTCTCGAGGAGTGCGACAAGAAGGTCGATGTGCGAACGATCCAAGGACTCATGCATGACTTGCATTCTTTCACACCAAACCACGCGCTAGACGAATGAGACGTCCACCCCCACGATGGATGAGTGCCTCTCTTCTCTTCACCGATCCGGCAGCGCCCCTCGAATTCACGCCTTGCCAATTCACGCCTGGCGAATTCACACCTCGCCAATTCACGCCTCGCGAATTCGCACCGCTCGGGTTCGCGGAGCGCCCGGCTGGCTGCGCGGTGTGAACACCTGACCCCAGGCGGAGCAACGATGCTCGTCGCCGTTGCTTCAGTCGGCGTGGGTTCGGCGGCGCTGTTCGTTCGACCCCTCCGAGACGCCGGCATCGCGCCGTTGCCTTTGGCCTTCTTCCGCTACGCCATCACCGCCCTGATCTTGGTTCGCACGCTGGACTTCTCAGGCGAGAAACGCACCGCCACGATCTGGGGTCTCGCGGCCGGGGCCACTGCCGGACTCGGCTGGATTGCTTACGCCGATGCACTCGGCACCGTCGACTTGGCGACCGCCGGCGTGGCATACATGACCTATCCGATCTTCTCGCTGCTGGCATGCCGGCTCGTGTTCGGCAGGCACCCCGGCGCTCGTTCGACCGTCGGCGGCTTGCTCGTGGTCCTCGCTGCAGCGGTCGCTCTCGGGCCAACAGCGCTACTCGACGTCTCTCCAATGCTCTTTCTCGCTCCGGCTACGTTCGGCTTCAGCATCGCTGTACTGACCGAGCGACTGGGTGTTCTGCACCCGTCGGAACGCCTCGGTGCCGTTGCCACCGGAGCGACGCTGACGCTGGGTCCACTGCTGCTCTCGCTACCAACCAACCAGGTATTCCCATCGACTCCCGGCTCGTGGGCGTTGCTGATCGGCGTCGCCATCGGGTGCGGTTTGGTGCCGATGTGGATCTACGGCGCGGCGGCACCTCGCATTGGTTCGGCGAGAACCGGGGTCGCCGGCGCAGCCGAGCTGCCAACGATGTTCATCATCGGCGCACTGGTCTTCGGCGAAGCCATCAAGCCCCAACACCTCGTCGCCGCTGCGATCATCATGGCCTCGATTGCTTTGACGCCATCGATCCGAACGAGCGGATACCGAGAGGTTCACCAGACCGAAGCCCTCTGAAACGCTGACGTTGTATCCTCGCCTGGTGATGTTTCGGTGAAGCGGGCGATCGCGAAACTGTTCCTTCGTTCGACCGGATGGACCTTCGAGGGAGAGATCCCCACACAGCAGCGCTGTGTCCTGATCGCTGCCCCGCACACGTCCAACTGGGATCTCCCGTACATGCTGGCCTTCGCCTGGTACTGCGGCATCGACATCAACTGGATGGGCAAACACCAGATCTTCGCCGGCCCACAAGCTCGTTTGATGAAGGCCCTCGGCGGTGTGCCCGTGCGGCGAGATCAGAAGAACGACCTGGTGAACCAGATGGTGCAGACGTTCAACGAGAGAGAGACGCTCTTCCTCACGATTCCTCCCGAGGCAACTCGCAAGCGAGCCGAGCACTGGAAGTCCGGTTTCTACAGGATTGCGCTCGCCGCCGAGGTGCCGATCATCCCCACCCTGCTCGACTACGGCACCAAGACCGGCGGCTTCGGCCCAGCCCTTCATCCCACTGGCAATGTCAGCGAAGACATGGACGTGCTGCGAGCGGTCTACGCCGACAGCGAAGCCAAGCACCCGGAACTCTTCGGCCCGATCCGCCTCGCTGAGGAAGACGCTGCATCCACCGACGGCGACTGAGCTGAAAAAGAAAGTGGCCCGGCACCAGTGTGAAGCTGGCCCGGACCGTGGAACCAGTCTTGACAAACCGGAACGGGGACAAGCTACAGGCGGTCGGCGCTCGCCAGACTCACGAGCACGCCAGCCTCACCAGTACTCCTCATAGTGGACGTTGCCCGGTGAGGTGCGCTGGTCGACAGTGAAGCCGCGCTCGAGCAAGATCTCGACGGCGCCCTTGGTCTCGGGGAAGACCTCGTTGCCGTCAGCGTCTTTCTCGGCCAAGCCGATCATCGACGGATTGCCGCACAGATAGACGTGGGTGTTCGCTGCATCGAGTTCGACACCGAACGCTTCGGCGAAACCGTCGTTGGCCAGCACGTCCTGGATGTAGCGCTTGGGCACGTCGTCTTCACGAGTGGGAAGCGGCAGGTAGTGATAGTTCGGGTAGCGCTCCTCGAGTCCTCGATGGATGTCGAGGTAGCCGAGGTCGGCCCAACGTCGAACCGAAATGGCCGACACGATCGGGCCAGAGTGCCCCTTGCGGAGGAGCTCGATCAACATGGCGTTGTGCGGAGCTTCACCCGTCCCGGTCGAGAGGAACACAACGGTCATCGATGGATCATCGACCGCCTTCAACGTGTACCGACCAGCGACCTTCGGGCCGAGGTAGATGCGA
>ENA-ORXT01006650-ORXT01006650.1-marine-metagenome-genome-assembly--contig:-NODE-6650-length-10661-cov-6.738001_pt1 | contig 10661 bp, 3 predicted proteins | sample MGYA00237868_ERZ511482 | MGnify/ENA metagenome assembly ERZ511482
CCCGCACCCGACCCCCGCGCGTGCCGCAACGGCGGCGGCTACGCTACGCCGGGACCGCGTCGGTGCCGGCGCCGGCGCGCGGGGCGGGGGGCGGGCGGGCGCCAACAGGCGACCGCGCGCCCGGTGGGGCCCGCCCGACCCCCGCGGCGCGGTGGCGCAAAGGGGCGGGGCAGCACGGACCGATGGGTGCGGGGGTGGGTGGAGGTGGACGTGGCACGTGCGCGGCGCGGGCGCGCGCGACGGCGCGCGCCAGCGCAGCGTGGCTGCCGCCAAAGCGGGCGACTGAGGCGGGGCGGTCACCAACACACAACGCAACGTTTTTAGTAGTGAGTGCGACGGCCAGCAGCCGCGGCGACCCGCTCGCTCCCCCCTATTCCTCGTGGCAGCCGCGAGCAGCCAGCCGCCGCCCCCCCGCACGCGCGCCAGCCGCCGACGGTGACCGGCTGCCGCCACGGCCAGCCGTCGTGCTGGCATCCACGGGCGCCACACACGCCACCCCGCCCCCCCCCACCCACGCGGCGGCAGCCGTCGACGCGCGTGCGCCCGTGCGCGCACCCTCTGCCGAAGCGGCCGCTGACGCTGCCGCGCGCGGGCCGGCGGCGGGCGGGACGGTCGGCGGTCGCCACGCGCCACGCCGTCGCCACCCGGTTCGAGTGCCACTTGCGGCGGGCCGGCGGCCCCTCCCCGCACGCGTGGATGCCGTCCACCCTGTGGGGAGCGCCGCTTCCATCCTCCCCGTCCTCCTTGCGCCGTCGTGCCGCGTCGCGAGCGGCTTTGGTGGGGCGCTGCGGGCGGCTGCCTCAGTGATCCTCTTTGCCGTCCTTGACGGGGACAATGTGGGAGTACCACTGCCGACGCGCCGAGGCCTCTTCCGCCTCACACGGATGGACGCCGTCACACCCTTCGGGTAGCGCCGCTTCCTCCTCGTCCTCCTTGCGTCGCCGCGCCGCGTCGCGTTCGGCTTTGGTGGGGCGCTGCGGGCGGCCACCGCCGTGCTCCTCGTTGCCATCCTTGACGGGGACAATGTGGGAGTACCACTGCCGACGCGCCGAGTCGTCCTCCTCCCCACACGGGTGGACGCCGTCGCAGCCGTCGGGGAGGTCGTCTTCCTCGTCATCATCGTGCACGCTGCCGTGGATGGACGCGGCTGCGGGGGTGTACCCGGCGCCCGACCGTGTCGCCACCGCCGCCGCCACCGCCGTCGCGGGGACGACCGACGCGGCAGCCAGCGACGTGGCTGCGGCCAGCACCACCAGCGTGGCCGCCAGTGTCGTGGCAATCCCCATGGCGGGAGCGAAGGGCGATCACAACGCGGGGAGGTTGGGGGGGAGGGCACAACGGCCTGGTCGCCGTCGTGTGAGGGTGACGCTCGTGTGAGGCGGGGCGGGGGGGGCGGAGGCGTTTACGGCCGTGAGTACACCTCGAGGCAGCCAGGTACCGCTGCTGCCTCTGCAGCGCCCCTCTGACCAGCGGGCGCGTGCCAGGGACTACGAGCCGAGGCGATGCCCTCTCTCCGCCTCTGGCAGGTGGCCGCAGGAGGGCGCTCGCCTTTGGGGCGTGGGGCGCCCTGCCGCGTCACCTTCCATCTCTGCACGGCCTGACCGTCCAGGACGCCGCAGGTAGGGCGCTCACGGACAGCGCCGCGGCCGCCCAGTGTTGCCGGTGCGGTCGGCGGGCACGCGCGCGGGGATGCGCCGTCGCGTTTCCCCGTGTCAGGGGCGGCGGCGGCCCCCACCGATGGCGCGCGCGCGCGCGGGAGTGATCTGGCAAAATCATTGCCCGTGATGGGGACGCGGCCGCGGCGGCGGTCCGACGCGTCGGGCGCCTCGGTCGGCGCGCCAGCTCACACGGTCGTCGACAATCGGACCAGGATGCGTCCTTTGTCCATTGACGTCAAAGTCATGACATTGGGCGCTTCGAGCGGGCCGCGGATTGTCAGGGCCGGCGGCAGCGCGCTGTCGGCAACCGTTGCCGACCGTGACGGTGAGGCCTGACACTTCTGGCTTTTTAATGGGGAGTGGGCAAAATCGGACATACGGATCGGACGATCCGCGGCACGAGCGTCGAGGCTCTTGCGGTCACGGTCGAGGCAAGGCAGACAGAGAAATTGGCGCAGTCTCCCCGGATCTGCCCTCTTTGGCCTGCACTCAGGGGGGCCTCTGCAGCTCTTGAAACTCAAAAGATTTATCGCCACGTGGCATTCCAAAGCAGAAGGTAGAAAAACCTTGACGTGAATAGCGAAAAACTGTTTTCCGACAAACTGCGTATGTTTGCGACCTCTTCGGTGGGCCCAGCGCGGCCGCGGTCACGCCGGCTCTCTCCGCATCCCTTTGGTGTCTGAGATCCCCAGCGCTTGCACCCTCTCCGTGTGCTGCGGCGTCCCCTCTCCGCCCCGCCGCCATCGACCTGCACCTGTCTGTTGCTCCCGTTTAGCGCACTTGATTTCTTCCGCACCATGCCGTCTCTGTCGGGGGCCTTTGTGCCCCCCACCGCCCTGGCGTCCCAGGCGGCCGCCGCCTGGGCCAGCGGCGGCGCCCGCCGCGTCGGCGCCCGACGCGCCGCCGCCGTCCCCGCGGCGGCCTCCCGACGCCACGGTCACCGTTTTCCGCCCACCCCGACCCCCGCCGCTCCCCCCCTTCCCCTATCAACGTCGATGGCGACCGCCGCGGGCGGCGATGGGGGCGCCGTCCCCCCCCCCGCGCCCGCCCCCCTCGGACGCGTGACGCTCCTTGACTATGGCGCCGGCAACGTGCGGTCGTTGGAGAATGCGCTCACCGCCCTCGGCGCAACCGTCACGTGGGTGCAGTCCCCCGACGACATTGCGTCGGCGGAGCGCCTCATCTTCCCCGGCGTCGGCTCGTTTGGGGTGGCGATGGACAACCTCGTCGCCCGCGGCTACGTGCCGGCGCTCAAGGCGTATTTGGGCAGCGGCAAGCCCTTTTTGGGCATTTGCATCGGGCTGCAAAGCCTCTTTGAGGGGAGCGACGAGTCGCCCGACGTGGCGGGGCTCGGCGTCTTTCCGGGCCGCGTCCGCCGGTTTGACTTTTCGGCCGCCGCGCCCGACGCGGCGGGCGGCGCTGGCGGCAGCGACGGGGGCGGGCGCGGCTTGAGCGTCCCCCACATGGGGTGGAACACCGTCGCCTTGGACCGCCCGTCGCCGCTCTTTGCCGGCGGCCTCGCCGCGCAGCGCTTCTACTTTGTCCACTCCTTTTACGTGCCGCTCGACGCGGCGGGCGACGGCGGGGCGCTCGCAACGACCACCCACGGCCACCCGTTTGTCGCCGTCCTCCAGCGGGGCTCCGTCATGGCCACCCAGTTCCACCCGGAAAAGTCGGGGGCGGCGGGCCTCGCGCTCCTCCGCAACTTTCTCACCGCCGCCGACCCGGCGGGGGCGCCGCCCGAGGCGGAAGCGGCCGCCCAGCGGGCGCTGGCGGCGGCCGTGCGGGCGGGGTCGGGCGACGGGGGGGGGCTCGCCAAACGCATCGTTGCGTGCCTCGACGTGCGGGAAAATGATGAGGGGGATTTGGTCGTCACCAAGGGCGACCAGTACGACGTGCGGGAGGCGCCGGCCGCCAATGGCGACGGCGGGCCCGGGGCGGTGCGGAACCTCGGCAAACCCGTAGAGCTGGCCGCCCGCTACTATGCGGCGGGCGCGGACGAGGTGACCTTTCTCAACATCACCTCCTTTCGGGGGGCGCCGCTCGCCGACGCGCCGCTGCTGGCGGTGCTGTCGGCCACCTCCACCCGCGTCTTTGTGCCCCTGTGCATTGGCGGGGGGATCCGCGACTATACAGACGACGCGGGGGTGGCCTACTCGGCGCTCGACGTGGCCGCCCGCTACTTTCGGGCGGGGGCGGACAAGATTAGCCTCGGCTCGGACGCAGTGTACGCGGCCGAAGCGTATTACGCGGCGGGGCGGACGGGCGACGGGACGTCGTCCATCGAGACGATCAGTAACGTGTATGGCGCGCAGGCGGTGGTCGTCTCCATCGACCCGCGGCGGGTGTGGGTGGCGTCCCCCGACGATACGCCCCACGCGACGCTCACCCCGCGGGACGGGGCGGTTGGCCCCGCCGGTGAGACCCACTGCTGGTACCAGTGTACGGTCAAGGGCGGGCGGGAGGGGCGCGACTTGGACGTTGTGCAACTGGCGGTGGCGGTGACGGCGCTGGGCGCCGGGGAGCTCCTCGTCAACAGCATGGACGCGGACGGCCAAAAGTCGGGCTACGACCTCGACTTGATCGCGGCCGTCCGAGCCGCCGTCTCCGTGCCGGTCATTGCGTCGTCGGGGGCGGGGTCGCCGCTGCATTTCGGGCAAGTGTTTGACGCTACGGACGTGGAGGCGGCGCTCGCGGCGGGCATTTTCCACCGTGGGGAGGTGGGGATTGGGGAGGTCAAGGACTGGCTGGCGACGGAGGGCCGAGTGCCCGTGCGGGCAGTAGGGGGAGTAGGGGGGGAGGGCGTCCCCGTCGGGGAGGTTGGCGTGTAGGGGGGCGGCTGGCAAGCTTTCCGGCCGTGGACGTCGGCTGCACCCGGCACACCACGGCTTGAGCGAAGCAGTGCTGCTTCGCGCTTTTTTTGCGCACCGAAAACGATATTAGGACCACAGCACAACGCGTTCTGTCATGGACGGAAAAAAGAAAAATGATCGTCGAGATGATCGATTAATCGATTGATTAATTGATCAACGTCAGGGGCGCCTTCCCGATCAAGACGGGGATTGGCCAAAAGGATTCTAGGCACATCCCTGCATCAGAAGAAATACTGTAGCGGCGCTCTGACAAAGATGCAGCAGCCAACGGTGCCGTCTGGTGCGCAGCAGCGATGAGCTCATCGCTCCCTCATGAGGGAGGGCAGTGTCGGGAACAAACAATATCATAGGCACAGTGGCACTTCAAGGAGCATTCAGGGCCCCGATTTTCATATTGATGACCATTGTACACTTGCCTCAAGAGCTCAGACCCTGAGTATGATATCATAACAATTATTTAAGATGCAGACCCTTCCAGCCACGTTGCGACTGCCAAGAAAGATATTGATCGGTGGTCGACCAATAGGATACGCCACCACCAGTGCCGTGAGAGACCGTTGACTGCTCGGATCGTTTTTCACGAGATTCCTCGGCATCGGCCGCCTCGGCTGCGTGCGTGTCCGCTGCAGGGTGGCGATCTCGTTCAACGCGCCGCCGCGGCCGCGGTGGTGGCCTGTCAGAACCGGCTTTTGGAATCGGTGTGGCGCCAGTGCTGGCGAGAACGCGGCCGGCGGTCTGGGAGAACACACAGCCCCGGCCGCGCTGGCAGCACAGCCACAGCGCTGCGGTTTTGACCCGTGGAGCAAACGCCCCGCCCAGCGGTGCTTGCGGGAGGGGTGCGGGCCCGAATCGCGTCCAGGGCAACTGTGAGGGCGGGTCGCGTGATCGAGCGTGCTCTCACAGCAGGGCCACAACCACGCCCGCCACCGCCCCGGTGCCATAGCACTTTTTGCACGCCCGTTTTGAATGCGCGCCCTTCTCCACCGCCCCCCAACCGCCTGCGCGCTCATTTCCGGCTCGCCACCCCGTGTACTACCGAGCCGTCGTGGGTATCTTGACTGCTTGACCGTGCACGCTCGTCCCTCTTCCCCCTTCCCCGTTCCCATCCTCCCCGCCGCTCCGCGACCGCGCGCGCACCCACACCCCGCACCCGTCTCTCTTCCCCACCTTTTTTTTTTCTCTTCCAAAGCCTCCTTCTCATCCTTTATCCGCAATGGAGGCGGCGTTTGTCACCGTCCCGGTCGGGGCCGTCCGGGCCCCCACGGCTGCCCGACCCGTGTTGGCGCCCAATGCGACCTCCCTTCGGGGGGCGCCGGTCCGTCTCGCCCGCCCCTCGGCCCGCCTGGCCGTGGGCGGCCGCCGTTCGTCGTTGACGCCAGAGACGACCGTCATGGCGGCGGCCACCGGCATCAAGCGCGCGCCGTCGCCCCAGCCCCGCACGTTTGCGAACCACGTGTCGGCGGCCATTTCTGGCGCCCGCGTCAAGCTGCTGCCGACGCCGGCGGCTAAGGCCCCGCGCGCGGCTCCAAAGGCGACGCCAGTTGTGGAGGAGACGGCCGTCGAGCGCGCGCAGTCGTGGGTTGACACGACCATTGGGTGGCTCGAGGCCGACGTGGCGGTGCTCGAGACGGCCGCGAGCCGCCGGGCGCAGCTGGAGGAGATTGACGTCGTCCTGGAGGCGACCGTCGACGCGGTGCTGGCCGAGGCGACGGCCCTCGAGGCGAACTCGTCGGTCGACCTCGACGACGGCGAGCTGCTGCGCTTTGTGGGCGCCGCGGAGCTCGAGACGGACTCGGTCACTGCTGTGTGCGCGGCGCTGTCGGGCGAGGACGGGTCGCCGCCGGACCTGGTGAGCCAGGCGGCGTCGTCGGCTGTGGCGGTGCTGTCTGTGGGGTCGGCGACGCACCTGGGTGTTGGCAAGGCCAACGGCCGCTTTGCAGCTGTGTCGTGCCTCATGTCCAAGGCCGAGACGCTGCTGGAGACGCGCGCCTTCCTCCGGCGGACGGTGTGGGGTTCGGTCGAGGACTGTGAGCAGCGCGCGGAGTCGCGCGCGGTCGCGTCGGTGCGCATGGCGTCCGAAGCGGCGGCCGACCTCGAGCGCCTGACGGCGGCGGCGGTGTGAAGGGTCTCGGACGTGCCGCATGGGTCCCGCAGATCTCTGTGAGGGGCGTGCTTTGTGTTTTGTGGACCTTTGTACGCCCCTTTCTCTCCTCTGCTGCTATGGCAGCGTGTGGTCAGTGTTCGGGGCTCGCTTCCGGTGCGTGGCTGGTGCCACGGCACCGGCACCAATATGCGCTCCTTGTGTATCTCCCTTGTTCATCCCTTCAATTGTTTCGTTTCGCCGATGTGGACGCGGACTGCGGAGGGTAGTGCGAGAGGGTCTCACCAGTTTTTCTTTCCCCCATTTTTGTTTTCTTGGTGTGCACTCGTCCCTCGTCAAAAGCCTGCCGTACACCCTGCTTCGGTGATTTGTACTGCTTGACTAGACTTGCGGAACAAGGGGAGGGATGCCAGCGACGGAGGTTGTGGCGGAAGCGAGCTTGTCGCGGCGTTGACACCTGTGGGTGCTTGTTCGTGGTTTCGCCGTGGATTGTGCGGATGGCGGCGACGCGACAAGTGGGACTGTTGTACGGTGACGCACACCGTGCGCCTGCAGGCGGATATCGAAGGGGCTGGACTGCGTACCGCCCGGGCTGGTCCGCATAAGTTGCATGCCGAGCCCAATTTCCGGTGACACATCGCGACGGAGGTGTGGCGCAAGAAGACGAGGACGCTGGTCTGGAGGTTGAAGACGAAGGCCAGTCCGTCGCCACACGCCCGCACTCCAACAAGAGAGCGCTTGACAGGTGCGGCCAATGGTTCGCAGAGCTACGCCGAGACCTCAGCCTGCGACGCAGGGACTGGCAGTGCAGCTGGGGTCTGCCCACATGCCGTGTATCAACGTCGTGCAACACTATTGTTGCCTGCACGGTATCGTCGATGAGAGCACAGCGAGTCGACCATTGATTGATGTGTTTAAAATGTACATGTCCCTAGCTAGTCGCGTGCAGGGACGCCTCATACAGTACATGGTGCGGACCCCCATAGCCAAGCGTGCCGCCAGAATTGAAGTTTCTCTCGCCGCGCGTGAGGTACCGTGGTGACAACCGCGTCGCGCGGCAGCTGCTGCGCGCTCAGCATAGACGAGCTGCTGGTGGCCACTCCAAGGACGCACGTGCTCACAGTGTGGGGCGCGACCGGCCACCCTACGAGGCTCATAGGAGGCTCGCACTATACTGCCCGACTCCCCCGTGCTCTTGCTTTCCAGTGGAGCACACCACCAACTGGTCAGATCTCGGTTCGCGATGCAAGACCAGATCAGAGGACCAAAAAAAGGGGGCTCAAAAAGCACTTCTCGTATTTGGCCAGGACGGACTGGGGTGTCTGTGACCCACTCTTCAAAGATATAACAGAAACTATCACACAAAGAGATATTGATATCACATACTGGAAGCATCGTAGACGAATACAGTTGTCGGAAACTCATGACAGTGTCCGGAATGTCTGGTCGAAGAGGTACATGTGACAGCCATACGCTTGAAAGCGAGTCGTGTTTATGGTACTACCACTCCCCCTCGCCACCCTCGCCGCACCTCGCCACCTCCCTCGCCCCTCGCCACCTTCCTCTCCCAATGCCACCTCTCTCTCCCAGCACCACCTTTTCCTCCGAGCTCTAACTCCCTCCCCCCTTGCCATCCCCCCCGCTCCCCCCACCCAGTCCCTGCTTCACCAGATACTGACAACGACGTAGGACGTCGACTCCAGGAACTGAGCCATCATAAGGTCATACGCTCGACTGATCATGCAAAACACATACAAGGCCAGGGACCAACACAGCGGAGAAGAGTTAGATAAAAGGGACGAAGACAAAGACCAGCTGCAGCGTCGGCAAAAATCGCAGTACACAATAAGCGAGTCACCACCGCACCCCACTATACACCGCAAGTTACTCGCCAGAAAACCAAGCCTCCACACGCACCGCCACTCCGCGCGGTCTACAAACACCTCACGCAGAGCCACGCCACCGGTGTCACCAGCAAGTCACGCACGCACGGCACAGCGAAGGCCTGTGCGCGCAGCCATCACGGCATGATACCTGACCCGCTCTTGACAGAGGCGGAGGTCGTTGCCGCAAGCCGCTCTTCCTGATCAGCTCGCCATGATGGCGAGCAGCGCCGTCGGCTGCACGGGATGCGCCTCCCCGCACTGTGAACTGGCAGCGACTGACAGAGACACCGCGTCACGTGACGCGGTACCGCGACAGAGACACCGCGGTGTCTCTGTCAGTCGCTGTGATCACACGGGTTCTGAGAGGGGGGTCCGCCGTCCAGGGATAGCTCGAAATCAACAACCTGTGACATAGCCCTCATCACGCAGTAAAGTAGCACACCTCCTCCACGAAAAGTATCAGCTTTGGATGATCATGTGTCTCTCACTGGCGCTTACTGTGCCAGCAGGAGCTTGAAAGACATTATTGCCCTGACCGAGCTATGTCTGCGTGACATTGGGAACAGACAATATTGTCCCGATCTGGCCACAAAATGTCTTCAGCTGGCTCAAGACACAGTTGGGGCAAAAATCTGAGATTCGATCGCTCAGGATAAATCTTCCTGTGCTGTGATGGCGGCGTGATTGCAGTTCCACCGTCACCCCGACGTCTGCTGGCTCTTGACTCAAACCCGGATGCTGCGAAAGCCCTTGATCCGCGAGTGGCCCGCACGAGAGCGGCTGGCCGCCATCAACCATCAGCTGGAACGCTGTCAGCAGTCGCGGACACCAGCGGGAGAAGTGATTGGGCGTGCCGGCAACGGCGGGAACCTGCAGGAGTCGTCGTCGTCCTCTCGATGCGGCCATCAAAACACGGGCTGGTGGGGCGAACACGCCGCCGTGCCCACGCCAAAGTTTGACCGTCAGCCCCTGGCGTCGCCTGTGTGACTGTACTTTTCGTATGCCACCCGCGCTGGTCCTGCCCCAGCCGATCGCCCGACCCCTTTCTTTGTCGTTTCTCCACTCGCCAGGTCGTTCTTGCTGGTGTCCTTCCCGTCTGCCACTGCACTCCTTCCCCCCCCCCCTCTGCTCTCCCGCTGTCGCTGCCACGATGCGTGTTCGGCCCTTTGCGGCGGTGCGCCCCGCCGACTCGGCTGCTGCCGGGCGGGTGGCGTGCCCCCCCTACGACGTGGTGTCAGCGTCTGAGGCTATTGCCGCCGCCGCCGCTGCCCCCGACACCTTCCTCCGCGTCGTCCTCCCCGAGTGCGGGCTCCCCGACGGCGGCACCGGCGCGCCCGCCGCCGCCCGCCACGAGGCGGCCGCCGCCGCGCTCGCCCGCCTCACCACGGACGGGCTGCTGGTGCGGGAGCGCACCCCAGCGCTCTACGTGTATGAGCTGCGCGTCGCCGACGGCGGCGGCGGCGGCGACCACGCGCAGCGCGGCCTCGTCGCGACCGTGTCGGTCCGCGACTACGCGACGGGCGTCATCCGCGTGCACGAAGACACGCGGGCGGTCAAGGAGGCGGAGCGCGCGGCGCTCACCGACGCGCTCAGTGCGCACACGGGGCCCGTCTTTTTGACCCACCCCGACGGCGGGGGAGTGGGCGGCACCGGCGCCGACGCTGCCGGCGGCGGCGGGGCGGCGCCCGGAGGCGTCACGGCCGCCCTCGACGCGGCCGTCGCGGGCGCGGGCCCCCCCCTCTTTTCCTTTACCGCCGACGACGCGTGCGGCCCCGTCACCCACACCGTGTGGCGGGTGGACGGGGCGGCCGCAGACGCCCTCGGCGGCGTCTATGCCGCCTGCGTGCCCGCCGCGTATGTGGCGGACGGGCACCACCGGGCGGCGTCGGCGGCGTCGGTCGGCGCCGCCCGCGCGGCCGTCGACGGCGCGCCGACGGCGGCGGACGGGGAGGTGGAGGCGGCCTGGTTCCTCGCCGCCCTCTTCCCCGTCTCCCACATGCGGCTGCTGCCCTACCACCGGGTCGTCCGCGACTTGCCGGGAGGGACCGACGCAGACGCCTTTCTCGCCCGCCTCTCGGCCGTGTGCGACGTGGCGCCGGCGTCGGCCGACGCGGCGGCCGCCGCCGCCGCCGCACCGGCGGTG
>ENA-ORXT01006651-ORXT01006651.1-marine-metagenome-genome-assembly--contig:-NODE-6651-length-10661-cov-3.920351_pt1 | contig 10661 bp, 8 predicted proteins | sample MGYA00237868_ERZ511482 | MGnify/ENA metagenome assembly ERZ511482
ATCGTTATTGCCAACAACGTCAACCTTGCCGGTCACGTTGTGCTGGACGATTACGTCATCATCGAGGGCCAGGTGGGCGTACAGCAGTTCGTTCGCATTGGGCAGCACAGTTTCATTGCTGGTGGAAGTTTGGTGCGCAAGAGCGTTCCTCCTTACGTTCGCGCAGCGCGCGAACCGCTGAGTTACATCGGTGTTAACCGCATCGGCCTGCAACGGCGCAACTTCAGCATCAAGCAGATCAACACCATCCACGAAATCTACCGCATCCTTTTCGTCAAAGGCCTCAACATCACCAACGCCGTAACGGAGATCGAAGCCTCGGTGCCCGTTTGTCAGGAAAGAGATGATGTTGTACAGTTCATCGCAAGTACGGAGAAGACCGGAATCATTCGTAGTTTCAACAGCCTGAACGACACTACGCCCGTGTAGACAGTATAATTTAAGTTCTCACCTCTTATGCAGCCCGAAGTTTCTGTTCCTACAATTCAGCTTACTTTAACGGGCGTTGGCAAGCGTTTCGGGCGTAACTGGATATTGCAGGACCTTAACGAGCAATTTAGCGGAGGCGAGCGCATAGGCATCAAGGGGCGTAATGGCTCGGGGAAATCTACCCTGCTGCGCATCATCTGTGGGCAGCTAACTCCTTCGCGTGGTGCAGTGGCCTTAAAGATCAACGAAGAAGAAGTATCCGTAAATGATCTCTACCGATACGTCAGCTGGACGGCCCCCTACCTGGAGATCGTTGAAGAGCTAACCATTACGGAGTTTTTAGCCTTTCACTTCGGGCTTAAACCACTTCTTCCGGGCTTATCGCTAACGGACCTTCCCTCCCTGCTCGAACTCAACGATGTACGTAAGCGTAAATTAAGCGCTTGCTCCTCCGGCATGCGGCAGCGGGTACTATTAGGCAGCGCGCTTTACGCCAATACGCCACTTCTGCTGTTAGATGAGCCAACGGTTACCCTAGACGAAGACGCCATTGACTGGTTTCACCAGCAATTAGCGGACTACTGCGGAGCACGATTAACCCTCATTGCCAGCAACGAAGCCTCTGATTTACAAGATTGTCAGCGGGTACTGACCCTGAATTCAGCTATTTAGCGGATATTCGCAGCGGCCCAAATAGCGGATCTAACCTAATGCAGTTTAATTACTCCGAAAAAAACACCCCCTTTGTTCTCAGTCCGGAAAGTCTGGACTGGTACCTCGGCAAGGGGTGGTACCGCATGGGAGCAACCATTTTTACCACTCATTTTCTGTACTTCAAAGGCAGGCCTTACTCCGCCATCTGGATTCGGGTCGACCTTAAAGACTTCAAATTCTCAAAGTCTCAGCGCAAATTAATGCGCCGCAATGCCGCGCTTTTCAACACCTCCATTTCCCCAAGAATTATTGATAGTGAGCGGGATGAGCTCTACAAAATTTATGCGGAAGACTTTGACGGCCGGCTGTCTCCAACCATTTCTGACAGCCTCGAAGACTACAGCGGAGACACAGTGTTCAACACCTTCGAAGTCTCCGTCCGTGAAAAAGTAAGCAACCGTTTGGTCGCGGCCAGCTATTTTGACCTGGGCGCTGAGACTGCCGCAAGCATTTTAGGCATTTACGACCCGGCACTAAAGTCATTCAGCCTGGGCTACTACACCATGTTACTGGAAATGGAGCACTGCCTGGCGCAGGGGATGCGCTATTACTACCCCGGTTACGTCGTCCCTGGCTATCATCGCTTTGATTACAAGCTCCGCCTGGGCGAAAGCCAGTATTTCGACCTAAAGTCAGACAGCTGGCTTTCCTATGATCAGGAAACAGTAGAAGAAACCGGACCCGTTGAATCTCAACGGTCTTTCCTTTCCGCTCTTGCCGGAGCACTGAGGAAAAAGGGAGCCAATACCGAGCTCTATACTTACCCGATGTTTGAGGCAGGCTTCTATGATATGTGGCACGAGGGCTACGTGCCCTACCCTTATATTCTTCCGCTGGGCCAGGACCCCGAACGTAATGTTATCATCGTAATTTTCGACCCCCGCGAACAAGAATTCCGGCTACTAAGCTGCATTCACATGGCCGAAAACCAAATCATGTTCTCCCCCATAAGCCAGGTTGAAGATCGGCAGGGAAAATATTTTACGAATTTGCTCTCCATAAATACTGTCCTTTTTCGTTCCGATTCGGCAGGCACCATCACTAAGGCTTGTGCCGCCATTCTAAACCTGTAAACCAAACCATAAAATTATAACCATTCATGAGACACGTCATCACTCCCCTTCTTTTTTTCTTCTGCCTCCTCATGACTGCCTGCGGAGGCAACGTTGATTCCGCAGCGGCCGAAACTCCCCCGGCAACAGAACCCGCCCCCACAATCGCCCCGGCCTTTGAACCAGCTGCTGAGGCGCTGGCCAATGGCGAAGGAGTCGCCAAAACAGGTAGCCTGATGATGCAACGCTTCAATGCCGTAAGCGATGCAAAAACGGGAGCCCTTGACATGGAAGCCAGTAAAAGCTTCGTCTACCTGGCGGAGCAGCTGGCGAATAAGTTCCCTAAAGACACCCTCGCTGCGCTGCCTCTTTACCGTGCAGCCGAAGTCGTCCGGGCCATGAACGACCCCAAAAAGGCTGCCGCCATTTACGAGCGGGTCCACAACAGTTATCCTAACTTCAGTAAGGCTGCCGAATCCTTATTCATGCTGGCCTTCACCTACGATGAAGACCTCAATAATATGGACAAAGCCAAGACGACCTACGAAAAATTCCTGAAGCTTTACCCCACTAACTCCTTTGCTGACGACACACAGATGTTGTTAAGTAATCTCGGAAAAAGCGACGAAGAAATTTTAAAAGAGTTGGAAGAAAAAGCTAAAATGCAGCAGTAGAAAGCAGGCTATTGTAGCATTATAAACATTGCTTTTGTAGCTCTCATTTCACACATTCGACCCTGCTCAGTGCATCGCCCGCGATCGCGCGCTGAATAGCTATACTTAAGCCGGGAAAAAGAAATCTTCGGCTATTTCACCTGCGGCATATCCGGCATCTTGCAATCTTCATCCGGGTTCTTGCCACAGACCTCACAGCTTCCTACCTTGTTGGTAAGCATGGGGTTGTTGCTGGCACAGGTGCCCCGAAACTCGTTACCCGTCACCAGGTGGCGGATGTTGATCAGGACAAAGCTCAGTGCAAAAACACTGAAAATGACGGCAAACAGATACAGGAAATTGCTCATTAGTTGGCAGTTTAGAGGTGCAAATATAACACCCTCGCTCCAGGATAGTTGCTTCTATTTGCGCTAACGATGTGTCAGGGCAAGACCATTTGGGCGCTTCCGCTGGTGCAATGGGAGGTTTAAAAGCAAGGATTAATTCTCCACCGCTTAATTCAAGACTTCAGCATGAAAAAGATACTCTTCGCTCTACTGGGACTATTAGTCGCTTACCTGATCTTCTATCCTGCACCCATTGATCCGGCGGCACTGAACTGGCCGGAGATGGAGCCACACGAGAGTAGCTCCATGCCTGCGATTGAAGTACTCTTCCCCCGTACCTGCCAGGACTGCGAAGACATCTCCATCGTTGACGATTATCTCTACACCGGCCACGGAGACGGCCGCTTACTACGCTTCCCTCTGGCCGGCGGAGTCCGGCTCACCGAAATGGTCCGATTCAAAGGGCGGCCACTGGGCCTCGAAGTCCTTGGCGACAGCCTCGCCTGGGTCTGCGTGGAGCAGGAAGGCCTGGCGCGCGTTGACCTGCGTAAGCGCACCTACGAAATCCTCGTCAATAGCTATAACGACACGACCTTCCAGCTCATCGACTACCTCGATGTCGCCCCCGATGGAGACGTGTACTTCACCGATGCTTCGGATAAATTTGGTGACGATGATCTCCAGTACGACGTCCTCGAAGGCCGCCCCAACGGCGCCCTCTACCGCTACAATGTCGCCTCCGGAACAACGGACCGGCTGAAGGACAACCTCTACTTCGCCAACGGCGTGGCCGTCGCCCCCGACGAATCCTACGTTCTCGTAGCCGAAACCGCCGGTTTCCGCATCCAGAAGCTTTGGTTAATTGGCCCAAAAGCTGGCAGCAGCGAAATCTTTATCGAAGGGCTCCCCGGCTGGCCGGATGGCATCAGCCTCGGTTCTGATGGTTTGATTTACGTCACCCTCATCAGCCCCCGAACCGCCATGCACAACTTCATTCTTCCCCGTCCCTGGACGCGGAGACTGGTCACCAAGCTCCCCAAATCCTTCCTGCCCAAGCCCGTGAAGTCCAACCGCATTCTCGCCCTCGACAATCAAGGCGCTATCGTCCACGATTGGGCGGACGACAGTCCCGTTTTCTCCAGCATCTCTTCCATTGAGCGCATTGGTAATTTACTTTACCTGGGGACGCTGGATGAGGCGGGGGTTGGGCGGATGAGGCTGGAGGAATAAGCGCAGTAACATAAGTTTATCTGCCTTTAAGGTACGGACGGGGCTTGCCCCCGTCCGGCTAAGCCCCAAATCGTTCCAAGCCGTTCGCTTAGCGAACGCCCCTGAATTATCTTACATTCGCAGGGGCGAGGGCGAGCCTCGCCCCAACAAAAATTTCACGCTTCTACCTCGGCCCCGCCGCCACCACCGCTTCCTCCGCCTCTTCAGCGTAAGAAGCGAAGTTGTTATTAAACAGCTCCGCGAGTTTTTTAGCAGCAGCGTCGTACTCTGCCTCATTACGCCAGGTATCCCGTGGGTAGAGCAGCGCATTGGGTACGTCCGGGCAGCTGCGCGGAATGGACAGACCGAAGTAAGGGTCTTCCTGATAATCTACCTCATCGAGGTCGCCGTTCAGGGCGGCTTTGATCATGGCCCGGGTGAAGGTGAGTTCCATCCGGGAACCGAGGCCGTAGCCTCCGCCGGTCCAGCCGGTGTTGACGAGCCAGACATTGATTTTCTCGCCGCTTTCAGCGGCGGTGGCCAACTTGGCGCCCAGCATCTTGGCGTAGACCGTCGGGTGCAAAGGAATGAAGGGCGCACCGAAGCAGGCGGAAAAAGTAGCCTGCGGTTCGGTGATGCCCGTTTCGGTGCCGGCAATTTTTGCCGTGTAGCCGCTGACGAAGTGATACATCGCTTGCTCCGGTGTCAGTTTACTGATGGGAGGCAGGACACCGAAGGCATCACAGGTGAGGAAGAAGATGTTCCGTGGAAGGTCTCCACGGGAGTTGTACATGATGTTATCGATGTGATAGATCGGATAGCTTACCCGGGTGTTCTGGGTGATGCTGCTGTCCGCGTAATCAGGCGTGTGCCCGTCTTCCTGCAGGCCGATGTTTTCCAGCATCGCCCCGTAGCGGATGGCGCGGTAGATCTGTGGCTCTTTGGTTTCGGACAGGTCAATCACTTTAGCGTAGCAACCTCCTTCGAGGTTGAAGACGTTGGCCTGGCTCCAGCCGTGCTCATCATCACCGATGAGGCGGCGGTCGGGGTCGTTACTCAGCGTCGTCTTACCAGTGCCGGAGAGGCCGAAGAAGAGCGCAGAGTCGCCCTTTGAGCCAACGTTGGCGGAGCAGTGCATGGAGAGTACTTCCCGTTGGGTGGGCAGCACGAAGTTGAGTACGGAGAAGATTCCTTTCTTGATTTCACCGGTGTAGGCTGTTCCACCAATGATGATGGTTTGCTTGGTGAAATTGATGATGGAGAAATTCTCCTGGCGGGTGCCGTGTACGGCGGGGTCGGCCAGGCAGCCGGAGAAGGCGTAGATTGTCCACTCATCCGTCTGTAGGCTCTTGAACTGCTTACCGTCGGGGCGCAGGAACATGTTGTAGGCGAAGAGGTTTTGCCAGGGCTGCTCGGTGTAGACCTTGACGTTGACCCGGTATTTCTGGCTGGAACAGGCGTAGGCATCGCGGACGTAGACGGTGTCCTGTTTTTTGGCGTAGGCCAAAATTTTGTCTTCCAGTACATCGTAGCCTTCCTTGGTGAAGGGGATGTTTATATCGCCCCAGTCCACGGTTTCCCGGGTAATATCATCCTCTACGATGTAGCGGTCCTTAGGGGAACGGCCGGTAAATTTTCCGGTATTGACAATCAGGGCACCGGTATCGGAAAGGCGACCCTGCCCCGTTTTAATGCTGGCTTCCACGAGGGCAGATACGGAGAGATTAGACTGTAAGTTATGGTGTTGCATAATCTTAATTTGGTAAACAAAATACGCATGGCGGAGGCGCATAAGAATGTGGTGGGCGCTGACCGCAGGGTGCAAAGTTAGTAGTAAAGGGTAAGGTTTTCAGCTCTTGTTTGAGGAATTATCAAAAACCACAACTCTTTTTTGTTAACTTTGAAATGAAGTAAAGTATGGAGTTCGAAAAACCAAGACTGGCCCGCCTGACCGCAATTCTGACCCAGCTACAGTCTGGCCGGCTCATAACGGCCCGCACGCTGGCGGAACGGCATGGTGTTAGCCTCCGGACCATCTATCGGGACATCCGAACGCTGGAGCGTTCTGGTGTTCCCGTCGTCACTGAAGAAGGAAAGGGTTACTCTTTGCTCGATGGTTACCGCCTACCACCGGTGATGTTTACCGAAGCCGAAGCGAATGCACTGATCACGGCCGAACGGCTATTGTCCGTCAACAAGGATGGCTCTCTGGCCACCACCTACCATTCCGCCATCACCAAAATAAAGGCGGCCTTGCCGCGTGCTGCCAGGGAAAGAAGTGAGCTACTGGCTGATCGACTTCAAACCCGTGACAACCCCACCAAAAAAGCCACTAGCGACTTATTGATGCGCTTCCAGTCGGCCATCACCAGTCAACAGTTGGTGGACATTGACTACTTATCTTACACCGATAAGCCAACCAAACGACAAATTGAGCCCTTCGCCCTCATCACCACTAAGGGTAACTGGGTGGGTATTGCCTATTGCCGGCTCAGGCAGGATTTCAGGGCATTTCGCCTTGACCGAATCGTTTCGTTTCGGGAACGAACTCAATCGTTCAAGCCACATGAAATCACTCTTGAAGAATACTTTGAGCGCTCCCGCAAAAAATATATTCCGACCCTTGACATACCCTTGTCACAAGCTGCCGCCACTTTTGCATTGTCAACAAAACAAATGACCATGGAAAAGCTAACACAAGCTCCCTTTAAACTGATCGGTATCACCGTCAGAACCTCTAACGCCAAGCCCGAGCAAACCGCCAAAGACAACGGTGCCCTTTGGAATCGGCTGATGGCCGAAAGCCTCATTGCCCAAATACCCAACAAGGTGGACACTACGGTGTACTCCGCCTACACCGACTTCGAATCGGATCAAACGGGCGAATACACAACACTGCTCGGTTGCCGGGTAAATTCGCTCGAGCAGGTTCCCGAAGGAATGGAGGCACTTGAAGTAGCCGGTGGGTCTTTCCAAAAGATGATCTGCCGGGGCGATCTGAGTCAGGGCGTCGTCTACGGAGCCTGGGCTAACATTTGGGAAATGGACCTTGATCGTAATTTCGTCACCGACTTTGAAGTGTACGGCCCTAAAGCCCTGAACCCTTCGGATGCGGAGGTGGAGATTTTTGTGGGGGTAAGGTAGATAAGGCTAGCCTTGCCGGCCCATAAAAACCTCTCCCTCGGTCCCCAGGGCTAACGCATCATGCTAAATCACCATATGTAAAGACCTGTAAAATTCGTAATCGGCGGCTTCGACAAGCTCAGCCACCGACCGATCGCGGTGGGAACCGTCCGAAAATTCGCCTTGGGCGAATTTTCGGACGGTAATTATACCCAGAAATCGGTCCCTGAGCCTGTCGAAGGGGCCGAAATCATATTTGCAAATCTATGATGCGTTAGCCCTGGAGGGGTGGGGGCCAGGGCTAACGCATCATAGAGCTACATTTTCTTTACAAGCATCACCCAGTCCATTTCCGGCTCTGAAGTTGGATAGGGAAGATCGATATAGCCATCTTTTGGCCTCTCCGCCTCGGTGACCAGGCTGTATTCCCCGGTCCGGGGATTGAAGAGTTGAATGGAGTATTTACCAGCGGTCACAAGCAGTTCGTTACGGTTATTCTCTCCCATCTTAAGTAAAACAAGATATGCTTCTCCTTTTTTAGCCAGAATCCAGTCATTATCGGAAGTACTCAATTCATTGGCGGGAGACATCTCCTTCAGCGGCAGATCAGCCTTGTCCATGAATTCGAGATGATACCGCACCTGGTCCCAGAACTTATCCCGGCTACGGAAATCTTCGCAGGAGAGATCAGAATGATCATGCTTATAACCAAAGTACCATTCAGAGCCCCAGCCTCCGGCCATGATGGCGCCCCATAGAGCGTTCTGGCGGGCGTTGTCGTGTACGCCATCGTCATCGGCGTCCGGGACGAGGCTATGCTGCGCATCTCCCGGTTCATCGATGGCAATGGCCCATTTTACTTTCTGGTTTTTGGATAAATCGATCCACTTACGGATACTTGGGTAAACCTGTCGGAAGTCAGTCTTGCTCGTTTGCAAAGACAAGCCGGTGTACCGACTCTCCGGCCCGAGCAGATCATAGAATTGCTGGCCGTTGTGAATGACGACGTGATGGCGATACGGATCGTTTTCGTAAAAATAGCGGGCCATCGCCAGCCGCTGGGTCGTGTTTTGCCAGGGAGTCGTGTGCTTCTTCATCCAAAGGCCATTCTCTTCGCCGACGTTCCAGTTGAGGGCAAGGTGGTGGCCGAAGCGGGCCATCAGCTCCCGGTAATAGAGTTTCCTTTGCGGCCCCAGGTCTCCACCATCGAGCAGGCCCTGGTTTTCTACCTCCGCCATTTTGAAGTGGAGGAACATTCCCAGCCGTTCGCCGTGGGTGAAGACGATCTCCCACTGGTCCATTTTGGAAACATCGATGCGTTCGTAGTTGTGGTAGCTTACGTAGGGGAAGACGTTTTTATCGTCTCCGGCAATGTTGTTGGTCAGGAAGCTGAAGGCGTTGAGGCCCTCGCTGGCGAGGTAGTTGATGGCGCCGATGAGCGCTTTACCCTTGCCGTTTTTCCAGGTGGGGTCGCCGGCCTTCCAGTCTGACAGGTGGGGTGACCAGGTTTTAACGAGCTTATCCTTCATGCCGTCGTCGTGAAAGGTGCCGTCGAAATCGGCGTAGGAGAGTAGGTTCTCCGGCGCGTCCGTACCGGATTTAATGAAGTACTCTCCGGTTTCGGCGAAGACGGGGTACTGGCGGCCGTGGAAAAGCAGGCGGCCTTTGGCGCGAAGGTCTTTGCCGGTTTTATCCGAAGGAGCTGCCGAAAATTTTCCGTGCAAGCCGTCTACTCCATCGACAACCTCTCCGCTATTGGGGTTGTCGTTGACGGCAACATTGATGCCATTGCGGAAACTTACCTCCCAGGTCCATTCGCCGGTGTGGCCCGGGGAGAAATGTGCTCGCCATTTATTGCCTTTATCAGCGCTGGTATTGCCGGCGTTCCCATCAGCGGCGTAGTAACCAGGAACGACGTATATGGCAGAGTCATGCCGAAAGGTTACGTCCATCCGGTAATGCAAAAAGGGGTTGTAATCTTTAAGCTCACTGGTTTCAGGGCCATCAATGGTGAGCGAGATCTTGTGCCACTTTTTGAGCTCTCCGCTTACCTCTGCTTGTCCGTTCAGGGAAAGACTTCCAATTAGCATAACGGTTATAAACAAGTATTTCAGAAAGGAGTGAATTTGCATAATGACGATGTTTTTTCTATGTTGTTATGACGCATAATATAGTGATAAAGCAGGCAGCGTCTGGTTGTAAGCTAAGACACTCATCATTGACGGGAGTAAGGCCATTGCTCTGAACACCCTCCACTGCACCTGCGGACCCCACTGAGCCTGCCGAAGTGTCCGCGCCAAAGATGCTTATGGTATAGGAAAATGAACATTAATCCTAACCTTTATGAATCTGTCTTCCAGCAGTTAATATTCTACTGTTCATGGATAAATACTGACCATCTCTCGCTGGCCCCATTGGCTAGTTTTGTTTTACGCACAAAAGCAGTATTCGTGAAAATAGCTACCGTAGAAACTTACCTTTTATCTGATCAATTAGAGAAATCTTTTTTTTTCTCACAGTGGGCCTATGATGAACGAAGAGTTTGTATTGTAAAGGTGACGACCAGTTGTGGCATCGTAGGGTGGGGTGAAGGCTACGGACCCGCTGATGTACTGGAGGCTGGCATCAAATTACTGAAACCGATATTGATCGGTAAAAACCCATTGGAGCAGGAAACCATCTGGTTTGACCTGTACCGTAAAACGCTCGACTACGCCCGTCGTGGTGTTCTGGTAGCTTCCATAAGTGCCATTGACCTGGCGATGTGGGACATCAAAGGAAAAGCCTTCAACCAGCCGGTAAGCGTTCTGTTGGGTGGCCGGCACCGCGAACGGATCTTGCCCTACGCCACGGGCCTCTACTTTTCGGAAGGAGAGGGCCTTGCCCGGCGGCTGGCCAATGAAGCGGTGTGCTACGTAGAGCAGGGCTTTAAAGCCATAAAAATGAAGGTGGGGCTCACCCTGGAACAAGACCTTATTAACGTCCGCGAAGTTCGCAAAGCCATTGGAAGCAATGTCAAATTGATGGTTGACGCCAATCACGCCTATTCCCTGCGGGAGGCAACGGAGCTCTGCCGTAAGATTGAACAATACGACATTGGCTGGTTTGAAGAACCCATCTCTCCTGAATTTCAT
>ENA-ORXT01006652-ORXT01006652.1-marine-metagenome-genome-assembly--contig:-NODE-6652-length-10660-cov-9.250213_pt1 | contig 10660 bp, 13 predicted proteins | sample MGYA00237868_ERZ511482 | MGnify/ENA metagenome assembly ERZ511482
GTCGAGGCCGTCGTCGACGTCGGCGTGGGCGGGGCGGTGGGGGAAGCTCGACCGGAGGACGCACCCGGCGGACGCGCGCTCAATTGACGATGCGCCACCGCTTGATGATCATACACATGGTCACGGCCGGGCTGACGTACAGCCGGGTTCGTCGGGAGCTTCCCATCAAGGTCAGCTACAACGCCGTGCGCAACACTTGGTACCGGCGCGCCATCTACCTCAGCGTCTTGCAGCTGGGAAACGTGGACCTGGACGCTGTACGCTATCGCCCGCCCACGTACCCGCAGCTGGACGCTGCGCTATTGCGGTGGTTCTTGGCGGTCCGGGCGTGCGGTAAGAGGACGGTTCCCGTAACTGTCGCCATGCTAAAGGAGCGGGCCGGCCAGCTGGCATCACAAATGGGCATCCAGGATTTCCGGGCCTCGACGGGCTACACCTGCAGGTGGGTGAAGCGCAACGACATCAGGAGCATCTGCCTCGTCGGCCAGGGTGCGTCGGCAGATCGGGCAGGCTCGGCTGACCGCATAGCCGAAGTGCGGGAAACACGACAAGGTGTAGCCCCCGGATTAATCTACAATATGGACGAGACCGGACTTTTCTACCGCTGTCTGCCACACCGCTCGTACGTGTCGGCACGAGAGCGCCGGACGGCGCGCGGGTCCAAAGCCATGCGGGCGAAGGACCGTGTGACTGCTGTGCTCTGCGTGAACGCAGACGGTTCCCACAAGCTCCCTATCACCGTTATCGGTAAGGCCGCGAGGCCCCTGTGCTTCCGCCCCCCGCACCCCCCCTGCCCCGTTCCCTACTTCAGCCAAACAAACTCCTGGATGGACGGGCCGACGATGGCGGATTGGTTCACCTCGGTATTTGTGCGGGAGGTGCGGCGCGTGACCAGCGAGCCCGTGTTCTTGGTAATGGACAACGCGCCGTCGCACTGCAAGCTGGAGGCCGACGGGGTGACCGTCGTCTGCCTGCCCCCCAACACCACTTCCCTGGACCAGCCCCGCGATATGGAGATCATCTCAGCTGTCAAGCGACGGCACAAGGCGAGGCTGCTCCGACGACGCTTGCGGCAGCTGAACTCCCTGCTGGGCGCCGGCAGCGCGGCCTTTGGGGCACCATCTCGGCCAGGGCATTCCCCCCCCGAGCCACCCACTCAACCACATCCACATCCCGAACCAGCTGCCCCCGGTCCCTCTCCCGCCCCGCTCGCTCCGTCATCCCGGCTGCCTCACCCCCCGACCGCAGGTCCTCCTGCAGGCTCCCCGCCAACCTCTCCACTACCGCCTTCCCTTCGACCCTTGGCAGCTACTGGCGCCGCGCCGTCTGCGCCTTCTACGTCCTCATTGACCCCCCAGCGGCCTTTTATCTTCCTATTTCCACGGGTCGCACCTCGCCCCGTCGCTCCTCTCGCGCCCCCGTGTCGGGGTGTAGCCGACCCTGTCGACGGCAACTCGCCCCCATCGGCCGCAGCCGCTGTCGGGGAGACGCGGTTAGCGCCGGTCTCTGGCATATAGTTTCACGCCCAACTCTTTGCCCTCCCCCCCCCACCTCCTCGACGCACTTTCGTCGGACCATTTATTGCCAATCAGAGGGCACCTGCGACTGTACCTGTGGTGGAGGTGGCAACGGAGGTCGATCCTGGGGGCGACGACGGCGTAGACGACTCACTCAACTTCATGGACGTCTGCCAGATGCTCAAGGCTGAGTGGGAAGCGGTTTCGGAGTCTACCATCGCGCAATGCTGGCTGAAGGCCGATCTGCTGCGCGCAGACGTGGCCGCGACGCTCCGGGGTCGCTGTGGTTGGTATCACCCTGGGCTTCTCCGCATGGACGAGAAGGTGAGTGAGGTTGTGAGCATGATGTGGGAGACATCGGCAGGGGAGGGGCCAGACACGGGACAGCGCGCAGTGGAGCGAGCGATGGACGCTGCGGAGTGGCTTGCGGTAAAGGAGCTGCCCGAAACTGTTTTAGATACTGCGATGCAGAGCGAGAGCGAAGAGGTGGAAGAAGATGAGTAAACGATGTTTGTCTGGACATCCCACAAAGCAACCACGCCCCCCCCGCACTCGCCCGTGCACGGGCGAGCACACGTGGAGCGGACCGTCATTGACACCTATACGGCACCCTCATCCCCCGCTAACGTGCCCGTTCACGCGCTGGTCGGCCAGCAGCGACCAGCCGCCAATAACCCCCCAGTGCAGACTTCCCTACCACACACGCCCTTGGACGGACGAGCTGGAATGGAGCGGACCGCCACCAACGCCGACACCGCGCCCGCATCCCGCCCCCACATGCCCATGCACGAGCGGGCACACGCGAAGCGGACCGGATTCGCCGCCTACACGGCTCCCAAGACCTATCGAGACACGCCCCTGTACGGCTTTGTCGGCTTGCTACCGCCCGCCGCCACAACCATCACGGCACCAGCGTCCCCTCCCCACACGCGCATGCAAGGGCGGGATAGCGCATGACGGACCGCTGCAGACACCGACGCGTTTCCCTGTATCCACTCCCATCCGCCCGTGCACCGTCGGGTGACGGCGTTTGGACAGCCGCAGGCGCCTACGGGGCGCGCAAATCCCCCGCCGCACCCTAATCCCCCGCCCACTTGCCCATGCAACGGCTGGTCGGCGAGCAGTCGACCGCTACCGATTGCGACAGACCGCATGGGTCCCCCCCCCACTCGCCAACACCCAAGTCGGTTGCCGGGCAGCCGACAGGCGCCGGCGCCAGCAGGGCGCGCAAATCCCCCCCTCCCCGGCCAAAACACGGTCGGACGGCGCACAGCCGACCGCCACCGACGCTGACATGGCGCCCGAGTACGCCCCGGACACACCTTGGGTCGGGCCTGTAGGTGAGGTGCAGGCCGCCCCCGACGACGACACAGCGCGCGACTCCCCGCCGCACACACGAATGCGCGGGCCGGTCGGCGGGCAGCCGACCGCCGCCGACGCCGACACGACGACTTGCTTCCCCCAGCACACACAGACACACTGGCTAGTCGGCGGGAAACCGACCACCGCCGGCGCTGGCACGGCGCCCGGCTCCCCCCCGAACGCGCCAATACAAGGGCGGCCAGGAGGACAGCCGGCCTCCGCCCGTGGCGACACGGCGCCCGAGTCGCACCTCAGCGTCCCCATCCATGGTCTTGGGGGCGGCAGACGACTGCCGCCGACGCCGACATGCTGGCCGACTCCCCCCTCCACGCGCCAATACATGAACCCCTCGGCGGGCAGCCGACCGCCGGCAACGCCGACATGACACCCGAGTCCCCCGCGCACACGATCATACATTGGCAGGTCAGCAGTCAGCGGACCGTGGCCGATGCCAACACGGCCCGCGACTCCCCCCCCTGCACGCCAACAGACGGGCCCATCGGCGGGCAGCCGACCACCGCCGAAGCGAACACAGCGGCCAAATCCCGCCCCCACTCTCCCATAGACAACCTGGTCGGCGGGAAGCAGACCTCCGCCGACACCGGCTCGGCGCCCACGCCTCGCCCCCACACCACAATGCAACTGCCATTTGGCGGGCAGGGTACCACCGCGCAGGCCAACACGGCGCCCGATTTTTTCTCCCACACGCCCGTGCAGGGGCGGGTCGGCGGGCAGCCGACTGCCGCCCACGTCGACACGGCGTCCGAGTCACTCCCCAAGGCTGTCGCTCGTTGGCCGGGCGGCGGGCAGCAGACCGCTGCCGCCGCCGACACGGCGCGCAACTGCCCCCCCCCACACGCCAAACAAGGGGTCGGTCGGCGGGCGACCGAGCGCCGCCGAGACAGAGACGGGCCTGCGTCCCCCCCCCACTCGCCGACACGAGGGCCTGTCGGCGGGCACCCCACAGCCGCCGACGCCGACACCTTGCCCGCGTCCCGCCCCGACACGCACTTGCACAAGCTCGTTGGCGCGGCAAGACGGGGCGGGCGTCGGGGGAAGGGATTCGCTGTTATGAGAACGATGTTTCTGGAAGACATGGGACGCACGTGGCAGTCGTTTTATGGACATGGCCACGGTGTGTCGAAAGCGGCGGGAGTAGCAGACAAGTACGTGCCTGCCACCATTATGTCTTGTATTGTCATCGACTGGGTCTCAATACCAGCCCGACTCTAATACGTTGTGCCGGATACCTCCATCTGCTATGAACAGTGACCACCACGAAAGAGGCACTGACCACGAAGAAAGAGGCAAATGAATCACATGTGTGTCGATTTGCAAGTCGAATGACTTCTGACAAAGGGCATCTCGCTGACCCCCGCCGACCCCACCACCGCAGCGTCCTCCACCCTTCTCTCTACAACTGTACCCACCATCGCCGTGGACGGCCACGCAAGAACATCACACCGCTGGATGGGGGAACTGAACGAAGAGGCCCCCGCCACCTCCGCCATAAAAAAACCATCAACGAGTCACTCGCCACCACCACCTTCATCACGGCCGCCGGCCTCTCCATTGTCCCACGTTCCGACGATCAGCCCGTTCCTTGCGTGTGCTCAATGCCTCAGGCTTCTCCGTGCGACAGATTTGCTCTTGGTCTGGTTGCCTAGGATGAGGCGAGAAAAAAACATAGACCGTGAGCATTACGCAAGGAATAGAAAGGAGCAGGGAAGGCACAGAAGAATAACCCGACCGATGATGATTGACAGAAAGAAGAACAGAAGAGATGGGGACACATGCATGATCCGTAAGTGACTTCGCTTGAAAATGAAACAGGGGAGGACACCCAAACAACGGAGGGATAGCACGGGACCCACGTGGAGAAAAAACAAAAGAGCACGAGATACCACGGCAGTGCTCTTCAACCATACGTACAGCGGCTAGTGATGTCCGGGCGACAAAATCAGGTGCTGTCGTGACGATACAGCGGCCACCTACGGATGGCAAGCCACAGGCACCGTCAAACACATGACAGCACCCACGAGCAATAGGGAGGAGAGGAGGGAAAGGAGGGTTGTGGTGGGAGGAAGGGCAGCGAGAAGGCGACGTGGTGGGGGGGACGAGACACAGACCGCTTCTGCGTCGCAGACTTGCAACGCATGGGAGCAGAAGTCGACCTGGCGTGGTGGCGGTTTTGGTGACCAGCTGTGAGCGAGTGCGACGTTCTTGGCAGGCCCAGACTCTCACAGTCAGCACTTGCGACGAGGCTCCAGAGTGGGCTACAAGTTCTGGAACGAAGCGTGTTAGGGATTATTTGACCACGTTTTAGCTCATTTGCCCGCTATTAAGGCAGCAAGAAGGACGCCTGTCGGGACAACCTCATCCATCCACTCAGTCGATCTTGAAGACCACTGACCGAGACCCCATCCCATGACCCTCTGAAGCCCACACCTTCGGAAACGGAAGAACGCTGTTCCGGTCGACTGTCGCAGGTGGAATATCGGCGCACAACGATTTCCCGGCCATTTTGCGCCACAGGGGTGCCCTACCATCGGGGATTGACTGTAGTTTGATGGTGGGGGGATGGTGTGCGGTGCGGTGGCGGCGAAGGCTGTCTCACTGCATGACAACGCGGGCACATACTTTGTGTCTGGGTCAGCAGTCCCATGGAATAACGTCGCTGCAGTGTGTTTTATTGCAGTCCGGTCCGGCTCGTTTATACGACCCGGTCGTATAAACAAGCGCCCTAAAGTCCATCTCATCTGATTAGTCCTAAGCAAAAACAGCTCGGGTTTCGGCACATGCACACCAATCGACCCCAAACTTTGTAAAGGTATCAGAGGGTGGCCCTCGGGTCCTCAGAAAAAATAACGGAGCACGAAGCGCAGCACATCCCACCCGTTGATGCCCTCTTCCGCATTCGTATCGATCAGGAACATACGATCCGCCCGATTCTCGACAGCACCCGATTTATCACTGACCAAATCGGGAGGAACGCAAGGACAGGGAGGCAACGTTTTCAGCCTCGTGAGCCCAATGTTCAGATCTCGTGATGCCACGGGGATAAGGAGAGGGGACGATGATGGCGGACCAAAGGAAGATACTTCACCGAGAACAAGTACCGTACAGTCATTGCGCATCTTTATGTGTCCCGCTTATAAGGTACTCTGCTTTACAAGTGAGCACACCTCGATCGCAGTCCGATGCGATCGACCCCGATGAGGTCTCTCGATCGCTTCGGATTGGTTAGATTTTGTAGTAGACACGGTCTGAATATTTGTAATGAGCGGTCCGTCGTCGTCGCCTGGTCACAGCGGGTCACCGCAGTGTGCCGTCCTCGTCCCCGCATCCCCCACCGTCACTGCCAAAGGAGCTCCCGTCGACTGCTCGCGTCCTTCTTCCCGGGCGCGACGGTGTCCCGAGCTCCTGACCCCCCGTCGCCACTCACACCGCCACCCTTGACTCCACCCTACCACCCCCAACCGCCATCCACGGCATCCGCCGCAGCCGTGGCTTCAAACAAGATCATCGGGCCTGCCGCGACTCGCCCTCCGCCTCAAGCCACGAGGGGCAGCGCTGGTACGATGCGCAAGCCGCGTCAATCGTTAACGATCGACGAAAAGCTCAAGATGAGATGAAGGAGTCGGGCGAGTATAGGATGTTAGCAGATATCAAAGAAGCATTTCCCAAGTCCGTCTCGGAGTCGGCCTTTCAAGATGCGTGGCGTCAACGTGACACCCTCAACACGCGGTCTAGGGAGGAGCCCGGGACCACAAGGCGTCTCCGACAATCCACTTTTTCGGACGCCAACCTTGAGTTACGGCGGAGGTACAACATTTGTGCCGGGCTGGAAGCAGTATCTGTGACCCTAGCGGGCTTTGCGCGCCGGTGGGCGAAGCGGCGCAACCCCGTGAATATCTTACTCTGGGGTACCGGTTGGTCGGCAGCGGCTGACTTGGAGGCCTCACGGCAGCGGATGAGAGAGATCTGGGGTCAACTCTAGGCGTTCGACCCGGAGCAAATTGATAATATGGACGAGGCCGGTCTCTACGTTCGGTTTCTCCCAAACCGTGCGTACGCTTCGGCGGGCAGCAGACGACGGGCTAGGGGCAGCAAGGCCATGAAGAACGAGGATGGCGTGACCCTGGTGCTTGCAGTCAACGGTACGGGGTCTCACGAGATCCCAGTGGCAATCATTGGCAAGGCGGCGATTCCCTTGTGCTTTTAATCCCCACGAGCCCTATGCCCTCTTCTCTACTTCTCTCAACCGTCGGCCTGGATGGATGGCGGCGTGTACCACAAATTGTTTAACACCGTCTTTGTACCGGACTTCCGCGCAAAAATACGGCTACCCTGTGTCCTTGTCGTCGACAATTGCGAAGCACACGGCGAGCTCGAGCACCCCTAAGTCGCTATTTGCCCTCTTCCACCCAACGATACGTCTGTGCATCAGCCTTTCGATGCTGGCATTCTCGCCGCACAGAGGAGGCGCTGCAAAAGACTTCTTTTGAGTTTGGATCTCGGGGCTCTTGAGCGGTCGAGGCTGTCGCCGATCGCGGCGGCTCGGGAGAATGGGCCTCTCCTGGACTACCAGGGGAGGCCCATTCTCCCGGGTAGGCGTGGGTGCCCCGTGTCGGTGGCTGGCAGCCCTGGATCCACCCAGACGGGGGCGGCGGCCGGCGGTGTTGCCACGGCGGGCAACGAGGTCACTTTACTCTCTCCTGCGCCCAACTGGAACCCGGCATGGCTGTATAGCAAATGGTGACGGTGCTGCCTCGTGCCGCTCGAGGAGCAGTGGCGGCCAGACGCCGGCCGGTAGAGCAGCGTGCGCCCCTCTTGGCCGTGTCATCTGTGGTGATAGCCCAGGCACCACCGGAGGCTATGCCGCCGCACGTGAGGCTGGCGCAGCACCACTCGGGTAAGCAGGAGGCAGCGGCACTGCGACGAGTTCAGCCGCTGCCGCGGCCTCCCATCAAGAGATTGGGGGCGCCGATTTTGGAGACGCCACAGCCTTGACCCCGAGTACTGGCCCTGGTGGCTCCACAAGCGTGCTGCTTGAGCGCTCCGAAGAGAAGGGTGACACGGGTCGCGTCAGTTATGCGTTTGGGGGCGCCCTGGGTGAGGCAGCTGCCTGGACGGAAGCAGGGGGTGCCACGCTGGCCGCGGAATTCCTCCTAAGTTCGGCGCTGACAACGCCGCGCTTCTCCAGAAAAAACACTTTCTCGTTGGGGGAAGCGCCAGTACTCCCATTGGGTGATATGGCTGAACCTAGCCCCAGTATCTCATCTGGGGTGGGACCGGTCGGTCCCGGATCTTTGTCGGGGGGGGCTTCTCAAGGCGGTGTGGAGCGGGGCAATCAGTCGGGCGTCTCCGCTGCATCCCCCGAGGGTGCACCGGCGGGCGAGCCGGTGAGCGCTGTGGCGAGCGCACCAGCGGGTGCCCCAACGACCACCTCGCAAGAGGCACGCATCTCGTGTGCAACTCGCGTGGCGGGCGGTCTTGGTGGATCCAGTGTCGGCCACATCTTGGCCGCCGCCCCAATCTACACGCCTCCGACTGTGGCCGGGCTACCGGCTGACCCAGCTCCCCCGGTGCCCAACGTGTGGACCGCCGCCTTCGAGACGCGCATTACCCTTCACCCCGCTAGTAGACGGAGGTTGCGTCCGGCGCGGGGGCGGGCCGCCCCGCCGCGACCAGGACATGTCCGAGATTGCCCGAGCGGAATGAGAGGCGATGGACCCAGCAACAAGTTCACACTGCTGGGTATAAGCACGAAATTTACCGACGGTAATGGAGGCATCGGTGACGGCACTGCACGGGTCGTATCGCCTTTTTTACGGTCTGTCGGACAGGACATGGAACGAGTGCTGACAAACATGTAGGGCTGCTCTTTGGGTGCACGTTGTTTTGGTGACGCTGGGGGGGTGGAGCGCGCGCGTGTGGTAAAGACGTGGCTCGGGTTAGAGTGTGACGTAGAGGCCATCCTAGACACTGCCGACGCCGATCTGTGGGCAGTGTCTTCGGCGGGCGAGAAGGACGCTGACGCTGATAATGAGCCAGAGGAAGAAGAAGAGGACAAAGGATTAAAAGACAAAGACGTTTACGTGCAAAGGGGTGCTACGGCTGACATGTCAACGCATGCTCGGACATCGTAGATTAGGAGCATAAGATAGTTCACGAGCCGGCCTCCAATCTTAGTCCACGAAAGAAGTCAATAACAGTCGTCTCCCGCGAAGTAACGCACAATCGGTCGTCCCTGACAAAGTCTGCCGCAAGCAGGCGTAGTTGACGATCTAAAGCACATGCGGGCGTCCCGTGTAAACCCAGGCACCAGCAGTCGTTGCCTGTGACGTAAGGAACAAACAGTCGCCCCTCACAAACTCAGACACAAGCAGTCATCGCTGACCAAGACAATACACAGGCTGTCGCCCCCTAAAACCTCAGGCATAAGCAGTCTTCACCGACGAACTGAAGCACAAGCAAAATCTGCAGTTCACTATCTGATCAACCGGAAGTCGTCATCCGCAAGCTAATGCACCGGCAGTCGTCCCCCGCAAACTCAGGCACGAGCAGTGGGGTCCAAAGAACTGAGGAACAAGGATAATATGCAGTGAGACCAGCTCATGCATTGAGTAGGAGGTGCGTGGTATGCATCCGGCGTGGCGACCGTCGCTGCAAGTCAGTGGCAAGTTCTTTGTGAAGTGGCTCTCGTCCATGCGCAATGGCGGCGAACCGAAAACTCGCGTGTGTGACGGACACGGTCGGTGCGGCGGTGATCGCACATCCAAGCAGCAACGACAGGAAAGTTGTCGCACTCCGCACCATATGTGGAAAAGAAGAGAAGCCACACGCTGCGCTTCATATCGGGCGGATCGTGACGATCGCCGACCCGACCCCTTCCCCCTCCCCACCCCCCCCGACACCCAATCAAGCAAACCATTGGCAGTCCAGTAGACAGACCGGTGCCAGTGACTACCCCGTCCCACTCTTCCCACCCCTTCTTGATCCATCTGACAGAAACATTTGGCAGCGGTTACCCTCGCAAAATGGAAAGAAAAACGTCAAAACTCAAACGCTGGGGAAGGACCCTGTCAGGAGACAAAGGTGGAGGAGTGGAGAGTAGAGCTCCGACGGGGCATGTTGCCACCTCGGCGGGGGGGGGAGGCATGGGGATTGCGCAAGGCTGGAAGACGCACTGGCATCGAGAAAGTGTACAGGAGAACGAACAGAATAACAGATACACAATTGCACAAGCACGGCATAAGCAGCAAGAAAAAGTCGAACAAGACAGGTCAGCGTCCAACATATGCACGGTTTGATGAATAGCCTCAATGTAATATCAGCTTATGTGCTCCTTGCTTGGCTCATGCCTCATGCACACCTCTGGCAGAAATGCACCATGCCAGTAGATAGCAGGCCAATGCAGAACCCAGACTCCCTTGCACAATCGAGGGGGAGCGGTACGACGCAGTGGACACGATGTATCGGTGGGGCGTGCGGTGGTGCTCCATACCGTACGGTGTAGAGTGTTGACACTCGCAGGCAGGGGCTGTACACTTACAGTAAGTGCTGCGTGTAGCAACGTGGAAACAAAAACCCCAATGAGGGCTTTCGTCCAAAAATACTCCTTGTGCCTGTAGTCGCTGCCCCCATTGCTGTAGTCCTTTCCCGCCGCGTGGAGCGCGGCGTCCTCGGCCGCACTCTTCCGGGCGCTAATCCTGCCGCTGCCGCACACCTGTCGCCGTTTTGGTAGCCTTTCCAGCACTAACAGCGCGCGGTAGACC
>ENA-ORXT01006655-ORXT01006655.1-marine-metagenome-genome-assembly--contig:-NODE-6655-length-10658-cov-10.601739_pt1 | contig 10658 bp, 14 predicted proteins | sample MGYA00237868_ERZ511482 | MGnify/ENA metagenome assembly ERZ511482
CGAGGAGGAGCTCGCGGAGCGGCAGGCCGCCGCGCGTGCCGACTCGCCCGACGCGCCCGACGGCGGCGGCGACGGCGGCAAGGCCAAAGCCGCCGCCGACGGCGACGGCGGCAACAACGGGGCGCCCGCAGAGTTGTCGGTCGAAGACCGGGCGACGGGCAGCGTCGGGTGGGCCGTAGTCCGCCGCTACGCGGCCGCCGCCGGCGGCATCCCCGCCGTGGCGCTCGTCGTTCTCGCCTTTGCGGCGGCGCAGGCGACGCGCCAAGTCGCCGAGTGGTGGCTCTCCCGCTGGTCGAGCGACGCGGGCGGGCGCTTTGGCGCCGCCGGCGCTGCCGCTGCCGACGCGGCGACGCGGTCGTCGGGCAACGCCTACTACGGGGCGGTGTTTGCGGCGCTGGCGGCCGGCACGACGGGCCTTGCGCTCGGGCGCGCGGTCGTCTTTTCCGCGCGCGCGCTCGCCGCGTCGCGCACCCTCCACGACGCGCTCATCGTGCGGCTGCTGGCGGCGACGGTCGCCTACCTCGACGCGACGCCGTCGGGGCGCATCCTCAACCGCGCGGCCAAGGACGTGGACAATGTCGACGTGCTGTTGCCGATGACGCTCGCGGACCTGTTTCAAATCAGCGCCCTGACGGCGGCGACGCTCGCGACCGTGGCGGCGGTCGTGCCGTGGTTCCTCCTCCTCCTCCCGGTCTTGGCCGTCGCGTTTGTGCATTACCAACGCGTGTACGTCGCGAGCAGCCGCGAACTCAAACGCCTCGACGCGGTGTCCCGCTCGCCCGTGCACGCGGCGCTCGCGGAAGCGGGCGCGGGCGTCGTGACGCTCCGCGCGGCGGGCGCGGCGGGGGTGACCGCCGCCCGCTTTGGGCGCCTCCTCGACGCCAACAACCGCGCCTACCACGCGTTTATCAGCTCGGGGCGGTGGCTCGGCCTCCGCCTCGACGGCCTCGTGGCGGTGGTCGTTGGCGGCACGGCGGCGCTGGCGCTCGCGCTCGCCCGCTCCCTCCCGGCGGGGCTGGCGGGGCTGGCGCTGTCGCAGACGCTGCTGCTGACGGGCATCCTCCAGTGGGGGGTGCGGCAGGCGAGCGAAGCGGAAAACCTGCTCGTCAGCGTCGAGCGGCTGGTGGCCATGGCGACGACGCCCCCCGTCGAGGTGGCCGTCGCGTCGCCGCCGCCGGTGATGCCGCCACCCGGCTGGCCGTCGACCGGCGCCGTCACGTTTGCCGATGTGACGCTGCGCTACCGCCCCGAGCTGCCGCCCGCCCTCCGCGGCGTGTCGCTGTCCATCCCGGCGGGCGCGCACGTGGCGCTCGTCGGCCCGTCGGGGGCGGGCAAGTCGACCCTCCTCGCCGCCCTCTCCCGCCAAGTCGAGTTGTCCCCCGCGGCGGGCAACGCGGGCGCCATCACCCTCGACGGCGTCGACGTGGCGCGGTTGCCCCTCGACACCCTCCGCCGCGCGCTCGCGGTCGTGCCGCAGGAGGCGTCGCTCTTTTTTCCGACCCTCCGCGCCAACGTCGACCCGGGCGGGGACGCGACCGACGCGGCCGTGTGGGCGGCGCTGACGACCGCGCACGTGGCGGGGGTGGCGGCGGCGCGCGGCGGCCTGTCGGCCGACGTTGGGCCCGACGGCGCGCGCCTGTCGGCGGGCCAGCGGCAGCTCGTGTGCCTCGCGCGCGCGCTCGTCCGCGCCGCCCCGCTGGTCGTCCTCGACGAGGCGACGGCGGCGGCGGATGCGGCGACCGACGCGGCCGTGCGGGCGGCGGTGCGGCAGTGCCCGACCGTGCTCATGGTCGTCCACCGGCTGCGCGCCGCCGCCGAGGCGGACGTGGTGGCGGTCGTCCGCGGCGGCCAAGTAGTGGAGGTCGGGCCACCGGCCGTGTTGCTCGCCGTTGCGGGCGGGGCGGGGGGGGGGTTTGCCGACATGGTCGCCGCGCTGCCGCCGGCGGAGCGGGCGGCAGTCCTTGCCGCCGCCGCGGCCAATGGGGGTGCAGACAGGCGGCCGCGGAGCGTGGGCGGCCCACCGTGAGGAGGTGGGTGGGGGTGCATAACAAGGAAATAAGTGCAGCGTGGCTTGGGGGCTCGATGGCCTCATTGCCAGACGCGGCGCCGCCGGTGGAGCGATCCTTCACCCCCGCCCGGCTGGTGGGGGTGGTTGGCCGCGCCGATGGTATCACACCCATCATGCGGCCGACTCGTGCGCCAGGTCGGCACTTCTCGTGGTTGCGTACCCCTCTCCGTGGCGTCGACACACAGAAAATATATTTAACATTGATCGCGATCACATGGCGTACCGCTGCGCGCGCCGTATCTACCGGGAGAATCTGTCTGATCGTGGATCTGGACCCGCTGTGCAGGGCCACACAACGACGGTACGACCCCTCTTTTTCGGGCGTCCGGAGCACCCCCCGTTTGTATCCGTAGCACAATGGCTGCGATATCACCCCAGAGTAACAAGACCTCTCTGAGTCCGTTTCTGCTGTCAGAAGGAGCGTGCGAGGCCGGGAAGCACGAAAAAATTGGTGCCAGAAAAGTGCATCAAATGATGCCCAGGGCATCAAATGATGCACTCGGTAGAATAGACAAGTGTCTACTAGATGCCAGGCCTGCTTCACTCAGTCGTCTGTACGGCGCAGACTCTAGATTTCTGCCCCTTTTTGCCGTTGACTTTGTTCGAAGCAGGCAGAAAGGTGGCTCAGGAAGCTGCAATCGGCTGCTTACAGCCGGGTCAGTCTTTACGCACCCGGTCAGTCATATGGGCACCCTCCCGGTACGGCGCGGTGCGGCGCGTCCACCTGTCCGCGACCACACCGTCACACAAACAGGTGGTTGATGAGAGGCGCGTGCTGTCCGCAGCGATTGGAGGGGATGCGTGCTGACCGCAGCGATTGGAGGGGATGCGTGCTGTCCGCAGAGATTGGAGGGGGTGCGTTCTCGCTTTGGCACGGACGCCCGTGGTCGCTATTTTGGACCGTGATGAGCGGTGGGGGATGCCCCTGTGAACGAGGAAGACCGCACTGGGAGTGGCATCCTGGATGCTTGATGGACGGGCGTGTACATATGTCGTAGCATTGATCGGCTGGGAGGTGTAGGTCAGTTGCAGAGTACCCGGCGATGGAACACCATGTGTTGCTCCTCCCTCCACCAGCCGCCCATGCATCGCAGACGGCCTGTTGGTACGCCCATCAACCGCTCGGGCACTCGTACACAGGAGCGGCGCAATCTCCCCCGCCGCTTCTTTTCCGCGGCAGCGTGGCCGGGGCCTCCTCGCTATCACCGCTGCCACGCGGGTGGCCCAATCACGACACGCCACCGCCGTGGTTGGTGATGCCCCTCGGAGCACTTGGTGGAGGGGCGGATCAGCAACCGCTCGCCCGTCCTCAACGCTGCCGCTGCGCCTCTTCCACAGCCGACCACACGACGCGGGGCCAACGGCGTCGTGGTCCCCGCCCGCGCGACCATTGCTCCGTCAGTGGCGCGGACGCAGCCAGCGGCGTGCGCCCACAGGGCCCCGGTGGGCCCCAACACATGCTCCGTCGCCGCAACCGCCGCCACGCCACGTGGCGCGCTTAGAAGGAATCCGCCGCCCGACGCAACGCCCGCTCCGTGCACGCATGGCGCAGCCACGTGCGTCACTGCTGTCGTCCACTTCAATCGACGAGCGCGGCGTTCGCGCGGTTAAATTCGAGTGCGGCGTGGCGGCCTTGGCCTTCGCCGCACTAATTCGTAGAGCGGTGGGAGCATGCAGGCCAGCGTGTCCGTCAACGCCAGCTCCGCCAATGCCATCATGAGGGCATTGCCGGTCACAGAATAGCGGTCCGACGGGCCAAGCGGCAGCGCGTCCAACGATGCTTTCTGCGTCGCGTGACCCTTTCGGCCCACCGGCTCGATACTCTATAGCAGGCGTCACCTTCCTTGCACGAGCAGGTCTCGATATGGTAGCGGCTAGCGCCAACTCTTCAGACGTCACCCACTGTGCGGCGCACGTCCACGCAGAGCTCTGCCAATCACCCCCACCGTGCTGGACGGCTGGCGTGTGTATGACGTTGGATCGATCAGCCACCTGGTGTCAACCCCACTCTGTTACACACCTGCATGTCACATCGCTATTGTGCTTCTCACAAAAACTGGACCTCGGTGCATCAGCTTCCGTTGCAAAATCACTGTTTCATTGGCTCAGGGGGCGGTTCATGATGCTGAAGCGGATGTTGCGGATCCAGTTTTTGTGAGAAGCACAATAGCGCGCTGACTCGAATCAGCTTCAACCGTTTTGGTGGTTGTATGATACCTTCGGTCGCGTCAATCTGGTTCATCCAATCCGGCCAATTTTCGATTCAAAGTGGCCCCACGATTCGGCAAGATCATCTTCAATCGTCCCTGTCTTTCTCTTCTCTGCTGTATGCGTCTTGGCAGGCCCTGACTGGACTTTTTTTCAGGTAGGAGACTGCATATACAGGCCAGTACGAATTCATGTGTTGCAGAAGATTCTGGTGGACACGAAGCGCCTCGCAGCTTCTTTTCAATCGTGGAAGGGCGGAGACAACCACGCAGAGAAAGGCTGCAACGCATCTCGGCTGAGATCAGCCGCGCCTTTGGGGCGCTTTTCAATGGCCTGGTGGTCCCTCATTCTGCAACACAAAGGTCGGGTGCATCAACAGGAATCAGGTTGCCCAAGGTAAAACTGATATCCCCAAAACTGTTCTCGGGTGACTAAAACAGTGTGATAGACTCAAGAGCCGTTTCGTTCCGCAGCGCCCAGTTGACAAACGTCTGATGACCCCACGGCTGTGTCTTGATGGCCGGCTTCGGGTTACAGTGCAGCCGCAGCGGATCCGCTACTGTACCAGAAGCCAAACGCTGGGGCGCACCCACTTTCACTTTCTGAGAGTTCCCCGACAGTCTTGATTGACAGAGCGGAGAGACTTCCATCTGATGGATTGGGAAATCGTGCATGTACGTGGCCGGAATGTTCATAGCAATGAGCCGCTAGAAGCGCCTCACACGTGCTTTTGACCGTCAAGCTTGCTTCTGCCCCAGTCCCTTTCTTGAGGAGCGCGGCGACGGTGAGGGGGGGGACATCATGCATGATGGGAACGGTGCTGGGCGGGAAACGGTTCAGCGGCTGGAAAAACTAGTGGAAGGGCGGTTGCGAAGTTGACAGCCGTCACCACGCTCGGTCTTGGCGACAGCAAACGGCACCGGCCCTCCCTCACCCGTATCTGTGTGTCATGGGCTCTTCTGGCTCTTTCGCGTGTACAGTCTGTTGTGGTGCCTGGCACTGAACGGCGCAAGTAGAGGAACAGTTGTGGCAAGAACTGTTGTGTCTGCCTCGTTTTGAACCGTTTACGAGCCATTCGATGTGCCGTCGCTCGTATGCGAACAGCCAGTGTGTTCTGACCAATGCGGCAAACACAGAACGGTAGCTGGGAAACCATGACCGTTTGGGCAAGAAATCATTCGTTGAGTTGTGTGTTTACTTGTGTACATATGACACATACAGTGTTTATCTCAATTATAAACCATATGGTAACTGTATTGCAACTGCTCTGTTGCGAGGTGGCAGCGTCAGGTAGTCAACGTCCGGTCTCCGGACCGACTGGAACGCCCGCGTGGCGCCTCAGTAGTGGCGCACCACAGCATTAGGCGTCGCCGAGAGACCGATGCTGCGAGGTCTGGGCCTGCCACTGGCTACTATCGCCGGCCTGAGCGGCAGCCATATGCACCACTCGTCTTTCGTGGCCGTACTACTTGGTTCAAGTGACGGCTCCTCGCCTATGTTCTGGTGCCATCCGGCCGACGCAGCATGGACTCCATCCGTCGCGGCTGCCCCGGCCGCCCCTCGCCCCTTTGGGCCCATTTTGGGAGCGAGGTGTGGCTTAGTGATGCAGCAGACATATTGAGCCCTTGCAAGTCGCGGGAGGCACGACGGGCATCCCTTCCACACGATTCTAGGTCGTGCAGCAAAATGGACGCTGACGGCATCCCGCCGTCGACCGTCCGCCTGGGGAATACCCCATCACCGGCTGCGGCGAAGGGCTTCTCTTCGCCGGTATGCATCCCAGTCCGCCGGGGCGGCACGACCACGCGCCCCCAAAGCGGGCCGCTCCGATTCCGCAGGCGAGCTCGGCGGCCAACTGGAGCCGCCGCTCGCGAGTCGTGCTCCTGGGCGTTCCACTGGACCCTGTTAGAAGGCCGGACTCACACGAGCAGAGGCGGTTGGTCCCGTGCACGGGGCCAGCCCTCTGAAGGGGGCCCGTGCGGCAGCTCGAGTATCCCATCGGCCGCTCAGGCGGTCCACGATCGGGTCCCGAGGCGGCGGCTCCAGGGGTGGGGGAAGGCCGTTGTGGTGTGTGGTTGCGGGACCACAACGGCTTCTTGCCGCTTCCCCGCCTGCGCCTTCCGCCCCCCCCGTTTGGTGAGCGCCCGCGCACCTCATTGGAGGCATCTTTGTTGGCGGTCCAGGCGAGCGGCGCCGTCTGCAGACGGCCGTGCGCCGCGCACGGCACGCCCTTGAGAGAGGCGTGCTGGCTCAGAGGCCACGCCTCTGTCCTCAGACTCCCACTGGCAGCGGCCGCGCCACGCGTCTTGGCACGGCCCCACGCCGGCCGTCGCGCAGTGACGCGCAGCCATCGGTGGACGACGCGTAGCATATGAACAGATATGGACGAACCGCGTGTCGTCTGGCCGGCACAATGCCGCCCAGCCGCACCTTTCTGGGTGGGGGGGGAGGGGGTGCCTGTGGCAGGGGACTGCCAGGCTGCTCCGTGCTGCCTGCAGTTGGCCTCGCGCGCGCACGGGGCTTGCTACCGGCTTCTCACGCTGACCCCTGCCTGAACGAGATGGGCGACGCGGGAGTAGCCTTGGGAGCTGTCGACCGACTGAGATGGGCCGCGGGCGCACGCGGCGGCAAGCCCCTCGCTGAGCGAATATCAGGACCCGTCCCCCCTGGGGCGCCCACCCAGCCGCGGGCGGCCGGCCGCTGCCCTGTATCTTGGCCGCTGGGCTGCGGCAGTGAGCAGCTGCCGGCCGTCTCTCGTGCCTTACAAAAGACCCCCGACGCTATTCACCCCACTCCGGCCAGTGGTACTCCCCCCTTCCAGACGCCCCTCACAGAGCTTTTTATGTGCCCGCTCACCAACCCGGGAGTGTCAGTGCCGACCCCGCACCTGACGCCGTCGTCCCCTTCTAGTGTGTGACCTTCGCGCCCCCCCTCGTCCCCAAGCGTTCCCTGGGATCAACGCCATGGTCGTCCCCACCAAGCACGCGGAGGCCGTTGGGCGGGCGCCCATCCCCGCTGTCGGGGAGCCTATCCGCCCGTGGACGGGGGCCTTCCACCCGCCCTCTGCCGGACGGGCTGGCGCGGTGCTCCCGCCTCCCCCTGCCTCCACCGCTACCACGTACGCCGACTCGGCCTATGCCGGCGTCTACACCATCCCCCTGCCGGTTTCCCCTTGCGCGCCCTCGTCGCCAGTCAGCTCGTCAGAGGGCCCCGCCTCTTCGTTCACCTCCTCCTCCAGCGGATCCGTCTCGGGTGCGCACAACGGTCATGGGCCCGCCCCGGACACGGGCGTCTCGTCGGCACTGCCATCCCCGTCGTCGGCACCGCCGGTCCCCGCCGGCGTCGTTGTCGTCAAGGTGGACAAGGTGCCCACTTCGCCGACGACGCCCCCGTCGCCGTCGCCACCACCGCCCCCAACGGGTGCATTCGTCCAGCTGAACGACGTGTATGCGTGCCCCCACGAGGGGTGTACCAAGGCGTTTGCACGACGGTACAACTTGGCCACCCACCTGCGGCGCCACACGGGGGAGACCCCCTATGGCTGCCCGGTGGTAACTTGCGGCAAGCGATTCAAGTGGCGCTCCTCCATGGCCCACCACCTGCGCTCCCACCGGCGGGCGGGGCTGGTCATTGAGGCGTGCCCAATCCGCAAGAGCAAGAGCGCGCCCGTGTATGGCCACAATGGCACAGCGCCGCCCAGGGATGTGGTGTCGATGCCGTCGCCAAAACCCGCTTCGACAGCTTCGCTTCCGGCGGCCCGGTCATCCGCAGCGACAATGGGGGCGGGTCTGGCTTCGTCAGCGGTGGGTAACAAGGGACGCTTCTCCGCCTGCCGACCAGCTCCACTGGTTGTGCCGACCGCCAAGGTCGAGCCCCGTCAAGAGGTTGCGTGCCACCTCCCTGTCATTGGCAAGGGTCGTGCGTCGGGTGCGGGCGCGGCCGCCGTGCCACCGAGAGCCTCGTCCTCTGTTGCGATGGCGAGGAGGTCCACCAAGGTAGCCACAGCGGGGCAGCCGCATCCCGCGGCGGCACCATACGCGTCGCCCGATCGGAAGGTAGTGGTGCTCCCCCATCAGCTGCCGCCGCTCCCGGGGTCATCGCAATTGACGATGGAGACCCTCGCGCCAGCCCCGTCGCCGTCGTCGATCGTTCAGTATGGTGTCGCGGGGATGCCCATGCCGATAATGGCGGCGGCTGCCTCGCCGACAGCCGTTGCTGGTGGAGCCGCCGTCGGCGGGCCGGCAGGCACTCCGTCAACGGCCATCCCGCCCTACCTGGCCCACAACCTCGGGGACGTCGTTCCTCCATCGACGACTTGCGACTTGGGCGGCTTCCTGCCCCTCGGCGGCGGGCGGGCTCTCGACTCGCCCGTCTCCTCCGGAGGCTCGGAGTTTGTCCCCTACGAACGGGTGGGGGAGGCGGACACTGTGGGCTCTCCGCCGTCTTTTGACGCGGCAATGCCGCCGTCGGGCGTGGGCGCCACCTACAGCGCCCCCGTCCATGAGGAGCTATACTCGACGGACTTGGGTATGCTATTTAACGGCGGTTGGAACTTCTGAGACGTCTCTACAAGACACACAACCGAGACACCGGCGGTGGTGACGACGTGTACAGATGCGAGTGGGACGCCATCAAGTGACAACTATCTCGATTTCTTTCTCTCTTGTCCTGCTGTTGTCCAGCAGGGCGCGCCGCTTGCTAGTATTGATGTATTGTTTCTCTTCTTTTAACAAAGCGGGCGACGGGGTAAAACAGCTTCTTTCATCCAGTGTTCAGAGCGACAAGACCGAGCCAGAGCCGTTGCTGTCCCTGAAGGTGCGAGGTCGCGCTATGGCGGCTCTGAAGAATCTTTGGCGAATTCGGCGAAGACACGCGACAGACTGTCGGAATGGCAGTGGCGAGCGAACGGTGTTCGTAGCTCTACGTGCGTACGCACACGATCGGCTTGCTTCTGCTAACAGCGAGCGCGAAGCAAACAATCAATGCAGCTGAAACTCAACCACAGCCGGCGACGAACGCTTCCGGCCAACGTACTGCGATCTCGCTGTTCCGCCTCTTCCTTGGTCGCTGAGGCGAATCTTAACGGGGTGCTTACGTGGCCTCTACCTCGACGGCACCTCCACTGGTAGCACCATGTCCACCGCCTTTCAGCGGGGTGCGTGCGACCAAACCGTTGCACCGAGAAACACAGTTTCTTGCGGTAGAGTCATGTCCCCTCTGCCACCCATGAACGAGTTTTCCCGACCTTCTCTTGCCCTCCCCCCAAACATCAGACTCTGCACCGCGTACCTCTCACCGCCCACCCTCCCGCCTCCACGTCAGGTTGTCTTTCTCAAGCATAAAACCCAGTCCTCCGTCCAGCAAGTTGCACCCCCCCTCTGGAGACCCTCTCCAGTTGACACCGCCGGAGCCTTCCACCTCACTGCTCCTAGCAAGCCTCTCAGGAAAGTTCTCTGTACCTGTCAGCTCTGCTTGCGGCCACGCGGCCATCAGTGGCGCTCGCTGTCCGCACGTCGTCGCCCCCTCCAGCAATCGCCATGGCGGCTGCACGCACGACCCGTGCACTACCGGCCTGTGCCTCTCACGAGGCACAGCCTGTTGATCTGTTGACTCGACCCGACCCCGGCCCGAAGTCCGCGTCGCGGAGCGGCGGGGAATCCGATTGACGGCCACCCCCTGGCTGGATCGGAAGGAGGCGGCAGCGGCAGTGGCAGGGGTGGTCGAGTGCGCGTCACTTGGCCAGTCTCGGATCCATGCATAGCACGGTCGGGGACCTTAGCAGACATCATGTCTGCTCATGATGCGCCACTCCAAGTCCTGGGGGCTCCATCAGGAGAATGACATCCGCCCTCGCCCTCCCACCCTCCCCTCTACAGCGCTGAAACGACCCGCGAAGGACGTTATGACGGTCGGCGACCACACGAGACGGACGTGCGCGCACTCGGTGCCGCTCGCATCCAACACAAAGCCACCGACCGCTCCCGTCCCGGCCGCGGCGAACGGGCGTGTGATACGAGGCCGTTGGCCGGGGGGCGGCAGCGGCAGATCCATGCAGCCCCACCGCCGACGGTGTCATCTCTCCCCTGGCGGATGTCGGCCGACTGGCGTGTCGCCGTTATTTAGAGCAAATCTATCACAACGTGTCTGAAATATTGGTGAAACGTGTCTAAACTCGCTCAATAGGCCACGAACAGCTGCGTGTCAATGTGAACGTGCCCTACTGAACGTCGAACGACCTCCTCGAATTTCGATAAGTCCAACTCGGATTGATAGTCCGAGTGTCACAATAGGTCGCACATGGCCTATTCCCTGGCCTTTAGGACAGGGTGCTCTCAAAGTGTAGTGATGCACACATATACTTAGATCACGGGACTTGCTCTCC
>ENA-ORXT01006656-ORXT01006656.1-marine-metagenome-genome-assembly--contig:-NODE-6656-length-10655-cov-6.654093_pt1 | contig 10655 bp, 2 predicted proteins | sample MGYA00237868_ERZ511482 | MGnify/ENA metagenome assembly ERZ511482
CTGGAAAACGATGATGCCGATCTGCCCGAGTTTGACGCGCAGGTGTTGCTGCACGAGGGTCAAAACAGTCGCCGCCGAAGATTGCTGGTTACCAACACGACGCCAGATTGCTTATGGAAACTCCGCGACCATCCGCTGGTCAACGCCGTGGAAGTTCACACGCCATCGTTGGAAGAGATATTTGTGGCGCTGATGAAATCGGCGGAGGCGGGACTGCTGATTCAAAATTCGGACAAAGGTAACGCCGACAACAAAGACATCACTAATCCCAACGAGGTGACATCATGAGTTCTACGATAGAATCATATTCGCCAAACAAATCAGCGCTAAAAACGGCCTCAATTCAGTCGATGTGGGGACGCCTGCTATGGAAGGACGCACGAGAAGTGGCACCGATCTGGGTCACGCTACTATTGGCGGCTGTGCTTTGTTTATCCGTAACATTATGGATGGTGAACAGCAAAATCGCACACATCGCACCGCTGTACATCAGCGGACACACTTTCATCGCTTTGTTCAGTGTCATCACCGGCGTGTTTCTCTTGACCAGCGAAAATGAAAATCGCACCGTGCACTTGCTGCGGAACTTGCCCTTGCCACCTAAGCAGATCATTTGGCAGAAACTACTGCTGGGTGGCGTGGGTGTGATCGTATTTGCTTGCTGTGTCGCGATCATTACGATGCTGTTGGCCAGTTTCGCCGGTTGCAGTCCACTTGAATCTGGGTCGACCTACCGATTCACTTTCGCCAACGTCTTTCTGTTGCCTTTGTTTTACTTAGTAGTCGCATTGGTAAGTTCCATGATTACCAGATCACACTTTTACGGTGTATTGATTGCAGGCGCGGTGTGCGCCGGTGCGATTGCGTTATTAGAACCAACTTGGTTGGGCGCAAGAGAATCGAACTTGAGCGACCGCAATGAACTTCGTTGGTTCTGGGTCGCAATGACTACCGTCGCTGGCGGCTGCACATTGGTGCTGGGCGCCAATGGTTGGGTTGAAGAAAAAGCCATCAGCAAACCGAAAGCAGAATCTCTCCGATCAACGAGGGCGCAGATCGGCATCGGTACTGCCGCAGCTTCTCCCAATCCGTTCCCTGTATTACTGTGGCAATCACTCCGGCAGTCGCGCACGTTGCTGATTTGTTGCGTAGGCCTGCTCGTTATTGGCTGGATCGCGATCATGGCGTGGGTGGACTATGGCGATAAATGGATACCCGGTGGACCATCAATTAGCGAAGCTCCACTCACAAAAACAATGCTGACGTTGACTTGGACTTTGGCGGTGATGGCCATGTTTGCCAGTGCCATATTCTTGGACGACAAACGCCAAGGCAACTATCTGTTCTTTCAACAAAACCGCGAACGATCCAAGTGGCTTTGGTTATCGCGTCTTCTGCCGTTTTGCACCGCGGCATTGTTAGTTGTCGCGTTTTGGAATTTTTTCGTCTTCGGCATTGGTGAAAGTTTCGCACCTTCTGACCAATACCGTTATGTCTCGCCCAGAGCAGCGCTGCTGCGGAGTTCGATAGGAACACAAGTCGCATCTCAAGCATTCTTGGCTCCGCTATTGGCAATGCTGGGAATTATCGGCATTGGACAATACTTTTCCATGTTCGTGCGCAACCCAATTCTGTCGTTTGTCTTTACCGGCATCATCAGCGTGATTTTCGTGGTGCTTGCCAGCTACGTAGTCTTCGTCAATGAAAGCGTGTGGCTGTTTATCGTGCCTGCGATTTTGGCGGGATACCTAGCGACTTGGTGGCGATCCAAGTTCTGGTTGGCAACGTCTGGTGACTCGCGTCACTACTTCCTGCCAATTATGCTGCCAGTAATTGTGTTTGCGATCGTCGCCGCATCTTTTATTTTCCATCGAGCCACTGAATTTGGCGACGTCAGTCTAGACTCAACCAATTTCGCCAGTTGGAACAATAGTGCTCTGTTCGACACACGCAATTCAGATGGTTCCAACAGATTAGGTCTGCAAACAGTCGAGTTTGGCACCGAAGCCCAACGCAAGCAGGCGGCAATCCTTTATCGAGAAGCCCTCCAACAATATCAGGGCGACTATTCGTTGATGAACACAACATCTCCGATACGTTGGAAAGCTAAGAAAACGGCAGATTTCATTTCCAAACATAAAGGGGCGATCGAGAAAATTGTCCAAGCGTCTCTGATACCGGCGTGTGCTCCGTTTCTTTCAGATGATCCAGAAAGCCGCGGCGGCCAACAGTGGGCGTTGAAACAAATGGCTTTAGTCAACAGCCATCATCAGCTCCTAAAATCAAACCTTTCCGCCGCTAAACGCAGCATCGATGCTTACGATCGCGTCCAGCAAAGAACTGACCAACCACTGTCGACCACACGATATGAAACTGGCTATTACGGTTTTCTAATTGCCTGTGCAGATCACCCGAAACAAGAATTGGACGCCCTTAAATCCGCAATCGCAATTATGGAAGGGAGCGATTCGGACATCCGCCCCAGCAAAATCGTCAATTCCGAGGGCGCCCAAGTTGATCCCGATTCGGACACGGGTTTGTTTATGGCCAGATACCGCCGAGAGTTTGGCGGTGAACACGCTGTTATGAATCTCCAGTACGAAATCGCCAGCCTAAAAAACGACGATCAGCACAATCCCATTTATGGACTCAAGCACAACTATCGCCTCGTACCATGGGAGTATCAACGGCAACTAAAAGTCTGCCAACTGAGAGCAATTAGGAATTTCAACCAACATCGACAATTCGGTTCAATCGGAAACAATCATCTGGTCAGGTTTGATTCCATTAATAGGTTGTTCAAAAGTCAAAACTATTGGCCGCCAATCCCAATTGATGAAGACAGGCTTTTCCCAACCTACCTATCGAACTATGGCACCAGCAATAATTTTATCGCAGATACGTTATGGCGGAGGTACACGCTACTAAGGCTCGGCCTAGCAGCATACAAAATTGAGAACGGTGAGTATCCTGAACAATTACAGCAGCTGGAAGACTACTACGAATATGGCTTGCCAATGACGACCGATCGTTTGATGTTTGGCTGGTTTAAAGAGGGCCTGGATGCCGATTTGGTCGAAGTAGTTTACAAAGACGTAGATGCTGGCATTATAAATTCTGCGACTAAGCTCGCCAACAAAGGCCAGCCGTTATTGCTACCTTTTTACATTGATGCCGTCCGCGAAATGCCGGAACCCATCGAATACAGAAAAGGAAAACTCGGCATTGATTTCGATGATTTGCCTGATCGCCGAGCGGCCCACTATTCGCGGTACGGCAACTTCAGCTACTACCGGCCGCGCTGGAACGTTGGAGCAGAGTAGCAGCGGGCTACTCTGGCCCATCGAACAAAATCAAATCCGCCGCCAAGGTTACTAACATGGATTGTAGATCCTGAGCCCGGTCGTGCTGGGACTTCCGTACGGCGCGATATGTCATCGCCAACGCATCCGCAATCGCATCGGGCTGAAGTTGAACCTGTGTTTGCCATAACTTGTGTTCCACCAAGCTGAGGCCAGCAGCTTCCAGTTCCTCGACTACCACTTCCCAACGGCTGCGGCGGCGTCCGGTTTGCTGCACTTGTTCGCGGAGCTGAATCAGATCCTCTTCTCCGGGCACCGCGACGATGCAGCGACCGCCGGACTTCAATACGCGCGCGATCTCCGCCGCCGGACGTCGGCCAAACAACGACATGACACAGTCGACGCTGTCATCGGCCGCCGGCAAAAAACGGTCTGCGTTGGCCAGCACCCAAGTCCCCTCTTTCCAACGTTGCGCCGCCAACCGGATCGCGCGTTTAGATAGATCGACACCGCAATAGCTGCCGGCCGAATCGGCAAACAACGCCGGGCCAAACGTCCCTTCGCCACAACCAAGATCCATCACGCGCTGGTGCGGTGGATCGCTTGTCCACGGCAGCAGCGCTTCGATCAGCCCAGCGGCGTGACCGCGATTGAGCCACCGATGCCGAGCAAGAACGGCGTCTTCACTGTCGCCGGGGGTGAGTGACTTCTTATCCTGGGGCTGCAACAGGTTCCAATACCCGCCTTTGGGTTTATCGAAATGGTGGCCTGATTCACAGAATAAACCGCCCTCTTTAAGGGTGAGCAAATGCGGGCAATTGCGGACGGTACAGCGAAGTTGGAACATGTTTGATTTCGCGAAAATCTACGGTTCTCTAGGAGTTTACCCCAAACAATGACAAATGACAGATGATCAATAGCAAATGACAAATCACCGTATCCCCCGTCAGAAGCTACTTTCAAATTTGACCTGACGTTCCATCTTTAAACGCGTCTCGGCAGGTCAATTTATCATTTACTATTTTTCAATTGTCATTTGTCATTGAAAGCGAAGAAAGCCCCCTCTGCGTCACATCACCGCACCTTAAATCTCAATTTCTAATTGCCTAATGACCGCCTTTGGGTTTATCGAAATGGTGACCTGATTCACAGAATAAACCGTCTTCTTTAAGGGTGAGCAAATGCGGGCATTTGCGGACGGTACAGCGCAGTTGAAACATGGTGGGTGACTGTCGGATGTATTAAAACGTTAGCTCCCCCTCTCCCCAAAAATTCGGATTGAGTTTGAAACTGTTGGTGAGTCATTAGGTCCGAATTTCCGGGGCGAGGGTGAGCGAGCTAAATCTTGGGGATGCGTCACATCACCGCACTTCAACTCTCAATCTCGAATTGCCTACTGACCCCCGACCTTCAGCCCCTTATCATATACCAAACCCACTGATAATGATTCAACATCGACGCCATGAATACCTCAACGCTGAATGAGCTTTCGCCCAACCAACGGGCGCTGCTAAAGATCCGCGACCTCAAGCGACAGCTCGAAGAAATCAAAACCGAGAACGCGCAGGTCTCTTACGGCGGCGAAATTGCGATCGTCTCCATGGCCTGCCGTTTTCCGCGCACCGCCAACACGCCCGAAGCATTCTGGCAATCGCTGATCGACCAAACCGACGAGGTTGGCGAAGTCCCCGACGACCGCTGGGACATGAACGCTTTCTTCGACGACGATCCGGAAACGCCCGGTAAGATGTATGCTTCCAAAGGCGTGTTTCTGGATGGCATCGACAAAATGGATCCTGAGTTCTTCGGCATCTCCCCGCGCGAAGCGACTTGGGTCGACCCGCAACAGCGGCTGTTGATGGAGGTCGGTTACGAAGCGATCGAACGGGCAGGATGGACGGCGGAGAAAATCGGCGAAAGCACTGGCGTCTTCGTCGGTTGGATGCACAACGACTATCAGAACGAAGCCAGTGATTCCTTTCTCAACCTCAACCCCTACATCGCCACCGGAGCCGCTGGCAGTTTTCTCTGCGGGCGGCTGGCGTATTACCTTGGCCTCCAAGGCCCGTCGATCGCGATCGACACCGCGTGTTCGTCATCTTTGGTGGCCCTGCATCTGGCCTGCCAGAGTCTGCAGCGGCGCGACTGCGATCATGCGCTGGTCGGCGGCGTCAACGCGATCTGTTCACCGACGACCAACATTCTGACTTGTAAGCTGAAGGCCCTTTCGCCCAGCGGTCATTCGCGCGCCTTCGACGCCGCGGCCGACGGGTACTTGCGGGGCGAAGGTTGCGGCGTGGTGACACTTAAACGTTTAGAAGACGCGCAGGCCGACGGTGACAGCGTGCTGGGCATCATTCGCGGAACCGCCGTGGGACACAATGGCTTCAGCAGCGGATTGACGGCGCCTAACCCAAGGGCTCAAGAAAAAGTCATCCGCGCGGCGCTCAAACGAGCCCGAGTTTCGGCCAACGAGGTTTCGTATCTGGAGGCTCATGGCACCGGCACCGAACTGGGTGATCCGATCGAGATGCAGGCAGCCGCAGCGGCACTCGCCGGCGAACGTGGAAGTGAGAATCCGCTGCTGGTCGGATCGGTGAAGACGAACATCGGCCACTTAGAGGCCGCCGCCGGGATGGCGGGATTGATTAAGGTCCTGTTGTCGATGCAGCACGGTCAGATCCCCGGCCAGATGAATTTCGAAACACCCAATCCACACATCGACTGGGATAAAATGCCCGTCAAAGTCCTGACAGACGCGACGCAGTGGCCCGACGCGGAAAACAGGATCGCCGGCGTGAGCGCCTTTGGAATGAGCGGCACCAACGCCCACGTAATCATCCAAGCCCCCAAGGTCTCCCCACACGTGAGCGGCAAGGCGCTAGCCGCCGGTAGCCCACCACCGAACTCCGCCTCCGTTTCAGACGCCAACCATCAGGCACCCGAACCGGCGGCTAGCGCCCTGCCGCTCACCTGTGTCATCCCAATTTCCGGACGCACGCCCGAGTCCATTCAAACACTGGCCGAATCTTACGAGCACTTCCTCACCCGCAACCCCGACACCAGCATCGTCGATTTTGCTTACACCGCCGGTGTCGGTCGAAAGCATTTTGAACATCGCGCCGCCGTCGTGGCCGGGGACATACGATCGGCGGTCGCGGGACTCAAACGAATCGCTCGGGGAGCACCCGGCAAGGCCGACCTAACCGCGTTCCAAGGCCATCATCGACGGTCGCCAAAAGTTGGCTGGCAGTTCACCGGCCAAGGCTCTCAGTTGGTCGGCATGGGGAAATCACTCTACGAAACCCAACCCGTTTTCCGCGCGGCGCTGGACCAATGCGAACAGCAGATGCTTTCCCTGTGCGGTGAATCTCTGCTGGACGTCATTTTCGCCGATCAAGAACAGCTAAACGACACGCGCTGGACCCAACCGGCAATCTTTTCAATCCAAATGGGTTTAGTCCATCTGTTACGCAGCTGGGGGCTGAAGCCCGATGTTGTCATGGGCCATAGCGTTGGCCAATACGCCGCGGCTTGTACCGCTGGCATTCTCAGCTGGGAAGACGGGCTGACGTTGATCAGCCATCGCGGCCGAATGATTGGCGACTTACCTCGCGCCGGCGCCATGTTGGCAGTATTCGCCAAACCCGAAACCGTGCGCGAAGTGGTCAAAGATCTGCCGCTTTCAATCGCCGCGCTCAACGGCACCCATGTCGTCATCAGCGGAATCTCTGAGACAATCGAAAACGCGGAAGCACAGTTTGAAACAAGATCCGTCCGCACTCGGCGGCTGGCAACGTCACACGCCTTTCACAGCGCTTTGATGGACCCCGTACTGGAACCGTTTGCGAAAATTGCGGATTCCATTTCTTTCGCAAATCCACAACTTCCGTTGATCTGCAACGTCTCGGGAAAACTGATGCCGGCGGACACTCAGTTAACCGGTCGATATTGGGCGGATCACATTCGCGCCGCCGTCCAGTATTCGCCAAGTGTCATCGCGGCCGAAGAGTTTGGATGCGAACTACTGTTAGAGATTGGACCGCAAGGCATTTTGACGCGCATGGCGACTGCCGACTGGCAACAGGGCGGAGACCGTTTGATCGCTTGCTTAGATCGCGATCAAGATGCTGCCACGGCAATTGCTGCCGCCGTCGGTCGCCTTTACACCCAAGGCATTACACCCAATTTCGAAGCTCTGCATTCTCAACATCCCCAGCAGAAAGCTCGGCGGATCATCCTGCCGACCTACCCGTTTGAGCGTCGACGGTTTTGGGGGCCAGATAAACCACGCGCCGCCCATGCCGAACATCATACGGCGCATCCTTCGCTAGGCGGAGAAGTTTCGTTGGCCGGAGCCTCCAACGAAACGCGGTTTGAGAGCTTTGTCGAAGCCGACAGCCCACCTTGGCTGCCCGACCATGAAGTCATGGGCCAAGTGGTCATGCCCGGCGCCGCGTTTGTTGAACTTGCGCTCGCCGCGACCGACATGGCGCAGCTACAGGACATCAAATTCGAACAACCGCTCCGTCCCACCTCGCGCACCGCCTTGCAGACGGTCATGAAAACCATCGACTCCGACGGTCAGAAAACGCGCTCGATCCAAACGTTCTCACGACCGGCCGAATCTTCGGCGTGGGTGCGGCATTTCACAGCCACGGTGATTGAAACAAAACCGGAAGCTAAGCCGGTGGAAGTCTCTTTGGAAGAACTTCGATCTCAATCTGGTGAATCCGTCACGGCCGAAAGTTTCTATGCCGGCATGGCTGAATTGGGTTTGAACTACGGACCTAACTTTCAAACCATTCAAGAACTCCACGTCAATGAAAGCGGCGTGTTGGCGACGTTGCAAACGCAAGGCGACGTGCGTGGGTACTTAATTCCGCCGCCGCTGTTGGATGGAGCGATCCACTCGCTGGCTGTGGGACTGCTGAAAGAAGACGGCGATTCGCTGTTCCTTCCGGTAGGCATGAAACGCGTTTGCCTGTTTGGCAGCGTGGAGAACGAATTGATCTGCCACGCCAAGTGGACCAAGCCCGATGGCGAATTCCGCGCGGCGGATCTCGTGCTGATGGACGGGCAAGGCAAGGTCGTTGGCGAGATCGAAGGGCTTCAAGTTCAACAGATCAGCCGCTCGGCGTTGCGTCAGATCAGCGGTAGCGGCAGCACTCGTTTGCTTTACGAAATGAAATGGCAAAATTTTCGGTTGCCGACGCCCAGCGAAACCAAACGCAACTGGTTGATGGTCGGAGCCAGCGGCGACCGCGATTGGAACGAGGTTTCTGAAAAACTGACTCAGGCCGGACACACCGTCCGAACAATCGAGCTTAAACCAGACAACGATCCCACTCAGTGGGACGTCGCCGTTACCGAGGACTTCGTTCCCGAGGGCATCCTGTGGAACTTCGCATCCGGCAGTGAATCGGATAACGCGACGCAGATGCATTGCGAAGGTATTTTGCAACTGGTCAATACATTGGCAGACAAAGAAGTACGTCGGCTGGAGTGTGGTCTGCAGTTGTTGACGCATTCTGCAAACGATTGCGGCGCTAGGAACGGCGTTGCAAATGGCGACCAACAGAACTCCGTCGATGCCAACCAATCACAGTTTCTGGGACTGGGCCGTGTCCTCGGTGCTGAACAGCCGGGATTGCGTTGTCGATTGATCGACGTGACTGATTCATCGGAGGCAACCAGCACGGCGCTGTTTGATTTTCTGGTCACCGAGACGACGGAAAGCCAATTTGCGATCCGCGACGGTCAGTTCCGCGTGCCGCGTCTGAAACAGTGCAAAATCCCAAGCGATCTCGCAAAATTTACTGCGTCGAGCGACGCCGCCTATTTAATAACCGGCGGACTGGGAATGCTGGGGCGACAGGCAGCGCGATGGCTGGCGGAAAAAGGGGCCGGCCAAGTCGTATTGGTTTCGCGCCGGCAACCTGACGAGGCGACCGAAGCGTTTTTGGATGAAATCCGGGCAGGCGGCTGCGATGTGGTCGTGCATCCGACTGACTTCAGCGATCGCGACAGCGTCACACAACTGTTTGCCAAATTTGACTCTGTTGACTCAGATTGGAAACCGCTCAAGGGCGTCATTCACGCCGCGGGGGTGCTGGACGACGGTTTGATTGGGGAACAAACATGGAAACGTTTCGAAAACGTGCTGGCGCCCAAAGTCACCGGCGGAAAATTGCTTGACGAATTCACGCGTGAACTACCGCTAGATTTCTTTGTGCTCTACTCGTCGGCCGCATCGGTGCTCGGATCGCCCGGACAAAGTAACTATGCAACGGGCAACGCATTTTTGGATGGGCTGGCGTGGCAGCGGCGATCGTTGGGCCTGCCGGCAATCAGTATCAACTGGGGACCTTGGACTGAAGGCATGGCCGCCGATGAACGCATCACCAAACGGTTGGCACTGCAAGGCATCACGGCGCTGACCGTCGACGAAGCTCACGATGCGATGGAGAAAATGATCGTTGGCGATCTTCCTCAAACGACCGTGATGGATGTCGATTGGCGACGGATGATGATGGGACTGGGCAGCGAGACGCCCAGTTTGCTGGAGGGATTGGCTCCGGCGCGGCGGCGGACCGGTGGTGGCGATTCGGAATTCGTGGCCAAAGTGAAAAAGATGCAGCCCGGCCCGGCGCGCGAACTGATGGTCAAAACGATTGGCCAGCAGCTCCAAACCATACTTTCGACGCCGGAACTTCCTCAAACTGATCGACCGTTGATTGAAATGGGGCTCGATTCGTTGATGGCGGTCGAATTTGGAACAGAGCTGCAAATGATGCTGGGCGACCAATTTGTGGTGGCTCCGACGTTGCTGTTCGATCATCACACCGTCGATGCCATCTCCGATCACGTCCTTGAATTGATTGGTGATACAGAGGGTGAAGAACAACCTGCCGAAGCAGCGGTCAGTTCGGCCTCAAGCGATACGCCGACGAAAATGATGTCGCGCGACGACATTGCGATCATCGGGTTGAGCTGCCGGTTTCCGGGAGCGGACAACATTCAGCAGTTCTGGCAAAATTTGCTTGACGGCGTCGACAGCGTCGGTGAAATTCCTAGCGGCCGTTGGGACGTCGATCAGTTCTTCAGCGCCGATCGAGAACCGGGGAAGATGTACACCAAAGAAGGTGGTTTTTTAGATAATATCGGCGACTTCGATGCTCCGTTTTTCAACATCAGCGCTCAAGAGGCATGCTGGATCGACCCGCAGCACCGGATGCTGTTGGAGAACAGCTACACGGCGCTGGAGAACGCCGGCATCGCAACGGCGCCGCTGGTCGACAACAACGTCGGCGTGTTCATGGGCATCATGGGACAGGACTACGCGTTCTTGCC
>ENA-ORXT01006658-ORXT01006658.1-marine-metagenome-genome-assembly--contig:-NODE-6658-length-10651-cov-3.395971_pt1 | contig 10651 bp, 10 predicted proteins | sample MGYA00237868_ERZ511482 | MGnify/ENA metagenome assembly ERZ511482
CCCCTAATTTCCAGTTCAAAGCCGTGCCCACGAAAATTGCTCAAATAACCGATTTACACCTGCTCGCGCCCGGCGCAGAGCTGATGGGGCTCGACGTAAACGCACGTCTCCGGGTTGTACTTAAGCACGTCGTGGCCAGTGGTGCCGGAGCCGTTTTCCTGACCGGAGACTGTTGCGCCGAAGCTCCCGTTCAGGAGATCTACCACCAGCTCCGGGCCCGTCTCGACACCCTGAATCTCCCGTACTATTTATCCCCCGGCAACCATGATGACCGGGGCATGATGCGCAACGCTTTTTTTCTCGAAGGCCACAACAACGAACCCATCAAGGGGCTCGTGCGGGTGGATGACCAGGACTTTCTGTTCCTCGATACCACCTTCGGCGAGATCGAAGAAGAACAACTCGACTGGCTGCACAAAGCCGTCAGCAGCTACCCCCACGCCGCCATCGTGATGCACCACCCACCCGTTCCGATGGGCGTACGTTTCATGGACAAAAAATACCCCCTCCGCAACACCGGCCAATTGATCGGTATCCTTACTGAAGACGGTGCTCCCCGCCGGGTTTTTTGCGGGCATTTTCATTCCGGCCGGACCACTTGCTACCGCAATCTGACGGTTCACCTCTGTCCCCCCACCAGCTTTTTTATCGATCCCGCGGCCGACGAGTTTGTCCGCCTCGACCTGCCGCCCGCCTACCAGATGCTGGAATGGACGGATGAGGGAGACTTTAGGTTAGTGCCACATTACGTTAATAAGTAGCCCTCCCGGACCTCGCGCTCTCAGGGCGCCAAGGGACAGCGCGCGCTCCGAGTGCTCTAAATCACGACGCCGTGCCCGGAGCGCCCGGGGTCCGGCGGCTAAAGGCCCACTGGTGGATCTTTACAACTACCACCTGCGAAATCCCCAGCCGGTAAAGCCCGTAAATCACCACAAACACAAACTGGGTAAACAACACGCCGTTAGCCAGGTACCGCCGCGCCGAGGTGGTCACTTCCCCCGGCAGCACATCGAACCCAACGCTGGCCGCCCGCAACCGCCGGATGATATCGTTCCCCTCAAGCAAAACGTGGTCTTCCCGGTATCCCCCCACGGAGACAAAGTGATCACGGCTGACAAGTAACGACTGATCGCCGAAGCGAAACGCAGCCATGTCCCACCGGCTTAGCTTTGAAAAAAGACGTAGCCAAGGGCTTTCGTCCCGCCCGTCGAAACGGAGTGCAAAACAGGCCGCCCGGCTACTTGCCTTCAGTTCGCCCAGGTAGCTTGCCCAGTCTTTAGGGGGAACCGTGTCGGCGTGCAGAAAATAGAAATAATCGCTGCGGGCCACGACGGCTCCCGCGTTGAGTTGGCGGGCACGGCCGGCCGGCGAAACAATTGTTTTCGCCCCCATCCGGCGGGCGATTGCCACGGTGTCATCTGTACTGCCACCGTCCACCACGATCACCTCCAGCTCAACGGCCGGCACGCCGCTGCGCAGGGCGTTCAGGCAAAGGGGCAATTTCGCCGCCTCGTTCAGGGTGGGGATGATCACGGAGCAGGAGGGCATCGGAGGCGCTATCGTCGTAGCTTTCGGAGGCCTGGTGGTGGTTTTGTTCTTTCGTTTCATTTTTCCGGACCGGAAGGTAATGAATGACGGCCGCCGCAAGTCCCATCAGCAGTACCCACCAATCGAGCAAGCCGCCGCCGGTGAACAATACGTCGATGATCTTGGCGCCCAGTAAAAGACCGAACGCGCCGTAAATGATGATTTGTTTGGTGGCTGGGTTCATAGCGGTTGAATGTTGTCGGTTATCGGAATATCCGTTGTCCGATGTCGGCTCCGGTCGCGTATCGACCGACAACGGATAACCCACCATGGATGATCGACGACCGCCACTACTCAAACCGGTAGTCCGTATGCGAGATAAAGACCTCACCGGGCCGGAGCAGGGTGGAAGGAAAAGTTTCCTGGTTGGGGGAGTCCGGGAAGTGCTGTGTCTCCAGACAGATGGCGGAATGGGGGGGTAGTGGTGTGTGGTCGCGGCCGGAAAACTGACCGGCGGTGAAATTAGCGGTAAAAACCTGTACGCCGGGCTCGGAGGTGCCGCAGTGCAGTTTACGGCCGGTGGCGGGGTCGGTGACGGTAGCGATTGGGGCCGTAAGCGAACAGGATCTGCCTTCGGGTAACACCCAGGTATGATCGAACCCTCCGGCGATTTTGATTTGCGGGTGATCCGCGGCAATGTCTTGCCCGATGGGTTTGGGGGTTCGGAAGTCAAAAGGCGTACCCGCTACTTCCGCCAGGTGGCCCAGCGGGATGGCGTGCTCATCGATGGGTACGAAGTGGTCGCTCTTAAGCTCCAGCGTTTGGCCGAGTACGTCGGCTCCGTCGCCGATGTTGAAGTAGGCGTGGTTGGTCAGGTTGAGGATCGTTGGCTTATCGGTTCTGGCCTGGTACTCAATATGGAGGCTATTATCATCAGTCCACCTGAAAAACACGATGACGACCACTTCGCCGGGGAAGCCCTGATCACCGTCCGGGCTGACGAGCTCCATCCGTAAATTATTAGTCATTCCGCCCTGGTTTACCTCTCTGGCGCTCCAGACGCGCTTGTCAAAGCCATCCGTGCCGCCGTGCAGGCAGTTCGGTCCGTTGTTGACGGGTAGCTGATAATGGTTACCGTCGAGGCTAAAACGTCCATTGGCGATCCGGTTGCCGTAGCGTCCGATGGTGGCACCGAAGTAGGGCTGGTCTCCCAGGTAGCCCGCCAGTTCGTCGTACCCCAGTACCATCTGCGCGCCGTCGATTTTGATAGAGGTGATGGTGGCGCCGTAGTCGGTAATCGAGATGGTGTTGCCGTGGGCGTTAGTAAGCGTGTAGAGGTAAACGGAGCCTTTTGGGCTTTCACCCCAGGGGGATTTTTGGATTTCTGGCATATGGTTCGATTAGAACCCGCTTACCGGCCCCTCCCCACGGGGAAGGGGTGACCTTCTGACAATGATCCCGGGCGAGAAGTAGTAATTATTGTAGGTAATGGTAGCTTAACGTTGGAGGACGCTCTTTACGCCGGACGTTTAGAGGGCTTAGCGGGGTTAATGTAATTATGGTGATCATCCCATGGTAACCCCCACATCTCTTGCAATCCTCCTTAAAAGTCCGCCGCTTCGGCAAACCCCCCCTGCGACTCGATGGTCTGGTAGCGGGTCCAGGCGGCGCGGACGAGGGCGATGGTGAGGTCGTCGAGGTAAACATGATCTACGCCGGCCACGGAGGTGAGGCCGCCCCGGGGACGAAACCGGTTGCGGACGTCGCGCACCATTTGCCGGCCTTCCCCCGTTGCGGGCGCGAACTGCCCCTCGGCGGGCGTCAGGAAGAGCAAATCGGCACCCCCCAGATCGGCGGACAGGGCCTGCAGGTTGAGCAGGAGGCGGTTTTGGTCCGTGTCCGGGGTCATGGTCGTGATATCGGTATGCACCGCCACGTTGGCCAGGGGCGGGTTGTCAACGCCCAGCCCGTCGAGCACCTTGCTCCACAGGGCGCGGAAAGCGCGCAACTTAGCGACGTCTCCGTAAAAGGAAGTACCGACCGTGAAGGCGAACTTCAGGTGGCGGTTGGCCAGGGCGACGGAATAACCGGCTTCCTTGATTCTCTGCATATAAGCCTTCCCCTTTGCCACGGCCAGGGCCAATTCGGTATCGGCCTCCGCCACGCCGTTGTTGAAACCGGCGGCGTTGACCTGCAGTACCCGAAACTCGGGCATCCAGCGGGAAACGAAAAACAACAACCGGATGAGGGGCGGGAAGGGGGGCTCGGACCAGTCCAGCAGCGGATCGAAATCGACGGAGCCGGAGACGGAGGCCAACTCGATACCTTCCCGGCGGAGGTAGCGGATGAGGTCCCGAAAAAGCTCGGCGGGGTCTTGCCCGGGGTACCGCAACGAGCAGTTGAGGGAGATATCTCGTAGCGGAATCCCGGCCAGGATCTCGGCCACGTCGTCCACGTCGGGCTGGTGGTAGAGGCGGAAGAGGAGGGCTTCGGCCCCGGCATCGATCTCCTCCCGGGCGTAAGTATTGATCTCCTTGTTCTCCCCCGAGTCGACGTACGCGCCGTAATCCCAACTGGTGGCCCGTTGTCCGTCGGGTTGCGCGCCCGGCGTTCGGGCGGCGCTGACGGCTGCGGCTACGGCGGCGTCGGCCTGCTCGGTAGCAAGTCCGTCGAGCCAGTGCTGAAGAGCGGTGGCGGTGGCATTTTCGGCGTTAGGCATGAGGGATGGTTTAGTGCAGGATAAATGTAGGGAGAAATTACGAAGGGTCGCAGGGCTTACTCCGCATATTCCACCAGCCGGAGATAATCTCTGATCACGGCCCGGGCCGCCGTACGGCCCGAGCCGGCCGGAAAAGCCTCCAGGGTGTCCGTCTCCGTTACCAGCAGCAGGGGTGTAGGGGAGCGGAGCACCCGGACCAGATTCACCAGTTCATCGTTGGTCGGCGGGTTGGACAGGGCTAGGGTATCCCGGCGGTCTTGCTTGTCCGCCAGGAGCCGCCAAAGGGGTAGGTTCGGCCGGGCGCTGAAGCGGAGCAGGGCCCGGTCCTGGATCCAGTTGTCCACCAGCTGTACCACCAGGCGGGCATCGGAATCGTAGAGTTCCCGGTGGTCGTAGAGCGTGGCGCGGTTGGTCACCTCCGTGGTGCGGTAACGGAAAGCGCGTACGTTTTTGAAGTAAATGTGGTTGGGGTCGGGCACGAAGTTGGCCCCCCGGGCGGCCTTGCGGGCGGCGGAGTTGTCATCGCAGGCGATCAGGGTCAGCAGCAGGAGAAAGGGCAGGTATTTCAGCATACCGGTGTAATGATCGGGGTGGGGTAGTGGTTCTTGGTTTACGGTGTTTTTTGGCGGGAACGCGGGATGCGAAGCCGGATTTTTAAGAGCGAAGTCGGGCGGTCTTTTCCCCCGACAAGCGCTTAATTATGTATTTTGCCCCACCTTCCAAATTTAAAAGATCAAGCACATGTCTGACCAGCGCCCCTGGCTCGCCCAGTATCCCGCCGGCATCCCGGCCAACATCGACCCCTCCGCTTACGAAACCCTCCGGGACCTGCTGGCCGTGGGCTATAAAAAGTATGCCGGCAAACCCGCCTTTTCGTGCATGGGCAAATCGATCACGTATAAGGAACTGGACAGCATGAGCACGGCCTTCGGGGCTTACCTCCACTACCGCGGTCTGCAACCCGGCGACCGCGTTGCCTGCATGATGCCCAATCTGTTGCAGTACCCCATCGCCCTGCACGGCATCCTGAAGGCCGGCCTGGTGATCGTGAACACCAACCCGCTCTACACGCCGCGGGAGATGAAGCACCAGTTCACCGACGCCGGGGTGCACGCCGTGATCATTGCCGAAAACTTCGCCGCCAACCTCGAACAGATCATCGGCGATACGGAGATAAATACCGTCATCACCACCAGCATCGGAGAACTGCTCGGCTTCTTCAAGGGCGGCCTGACCAACTTCGTGGTCCGCAACGTCAAGAAAATGGTGCCGAAGTTCAACATTCCCGGGGCGGTAACCTTCCAGACCGCACTAAACGAAGGTGGCAAGTACAAGCTGCCCCAGTTCACCGGCAAGCCCGAAGACACCATCGCTTTGCAGTATACCGGTGGCACCACCGGCGTGAGCAAAGGCGCCATGCTCACCAATAAGAACCTGATCGCCAACGGCCTGCAGGCCAAAGCCTGGCTTTCCGATAAGTTCGAGGAAGGCGGCGAGGGAACCATGCTTTGCCCCCTGCCGCTCTACCACATCTTTTCCTTCTCGGTCAATGCCATCGGCCTCTATATCCACGGCGTCTGCAACGTCCTGATCACCAACCCCCGCGACCTGAGTACGCTAACCAAGGCTTTTAAGGATAATAAAGTAGCCGGCATGACGGGCGTCAATACCCTGTTCAACGCCCTGCTCAACGACTCCGGGTTTAAAAATCTCGACTTCCGCCACCTGCGCGCCGTCGTGGGTGGGGGCATGGCCGTGCAGCGCCCCGTTGCAGAAGCCTGGCAGAAACTGACCGGCATCCCCCTCAGCGAAGGCTACGGCCTCACCGAGTCGAGCCCCTGCGCCAGCATGAACCCCCTCAACGGTACCCAGCGCATCGGTACGATCGGCCTGCCCATGTCGAGCACCGATATGCGCGTCTGGCATGAAGACGAAAACCGCCTGGCCACCACCGAGGAACGCGGCGAGATCCAGATCAAGGGCCCCCAGGTGATGAAAGGCTATCTCAACCGCCCGGAAGCCACCGCCGAGGTGATCACCCCCGAGGGCTGGCTGAAAACCGGCGACATCGGCATGATGAGCGAAGACGGTTTCTTCCGCATCGTGGACCGCAAGAAAGACATGATCCTCGTCTCGGGTTTCAACGTCTATCCCAATGAGGTGGAAGACGTGCTGGCCGCCCACCCGAAGATCCTCGAGCTGGCCGCCGTCGGCATCCCCTCCGACAAATCCGGCGAGGTCGTGAAGGTCTTCGTCGTGAAGAAAGACAAGTCCCTCACCGAGGACGAGGTGATCACCTACGCCCGCGAAAACATGACGGGCTACAAAGTGCCGAAGGAGGTCGAGTTTCGCGACGACCTGCCGAAGTCCAACGTAGGTAAGATCCTGCGCCGGATGCTGCGGCAGGAGCCTAAGACGTAACGGGGTCACAATTTGCCGTTTGAGAAAATGTATCCGGGGGGTAAAAGGTCTCCTCGTGCAACTGGGCCGGGACTTCCCCGGCGTATTGACCGGTTTGCTGGCATACTTTCTTACGGCAGACGTAGATGGTCGCCTCCCCGGTACCGGTTTAATGGCCGGTAAGGTAGTCCTCCTCCGCTTCGCCGTCGGGAAGAGGGCATTGGGGTGGTGCTTTTAGCTCGTCTCAACCCTCCTTGCACCCGCGTCCGCGCCCGGAATGGCGACTCGGTAGGCAGGCTCGCGCAGTTCCACGCTCTTCTCCGATATTTCCCGTTGTTGGGCGGGGACGCCGGTGCAGAGAAGAGTTTAGAAGCAGTGCCGGCGCGACCGTCATGGTTTATTCATTTGGACTAAGGTGTAAGGTGGGCATGACACTTATGGATGTAATAAGTTGTGCGTTGATGTTAACAAGTTCGGGCTGGTGAAGGAATATACGCGGATGCACGGTGTGGAACTTTCAAACGGGGGGGAGAAACAGACCGCATCTGACAACAATTTTATCCGGTCCGAGATATTAACTTGTGGCGCATCCCCCCAAGTAACTTTATTATGGATTCCCCCGGTACAAAAACCTAGCGCATTCTTTTGAAGCTACTGGCTGCTCCCAACCGAATGACCAAGAAGCAACTTGGTGCCTTCGTTGGCCTGAAGGACCGATCGAGCGTTACGGATCATCTTAATCACATCCGGGCGGCGGGAATTGTGGTAGAATTCGATGAGCACCACCGTTACTACGTATTACCACGGTCCGGTTTTAAGGAACTTAATTACTTATCTCCCTTTAGCGAAGCGGACCGCGCCCGGATAAAGGGAGCGTTGGGTCAACTTCCCGAGGCGGAATCTTTACAGCTCTCGAATAAACTGGATAGCTTACTCGATTTTCAGGCACTTGGTCTGGAAGCACTCCGCCGGCCGGAAATGGAGAAGATTGAATTTGTGGAGGAAGCCATAAGGGAAAAGCGGCGCGTTGTGCTGGTCAATTACCGCAGCCGCAACAGCAACGACGAGCGGGACCGCGAAGTAGAGGTCTTTGGCCTCGAACCCGAAATCGGGATGATTCGCGCCTACGACGTCGAAAAGTTGCGCACCTCCCACTTCCTGCTTAACCGCATGGACCGCGTAAAGGTGCTAGATGCCCCCTGGAAGTTCGGCGGTCTGCACAACCACCACCCCAGCGACGCCTTCAACATCGTCGATAACCACAAAGTGATGGTGGATCTGACGCTGAGCGTCTCCGCCTACAACGACCTGGTGGAGCGCAACCCGAACGCACGGCAGTATACGCGCAAGGGGGCGGAGGAGAACACGTACCAGTTTCAGGGCAGGGTAAACGCGAAGTATATTGGCCTGAAGCAGTTTTTGCTGGCCAATTGGCGGCACGTGACCGTGCATTCTCCGGATGAACTGCGGGAGGTGATTCGAGGAGAAGCGGAAGCCATGTTGAAGCGGTTAGGCAGCGATTAAATTACCTTCCATCAGATTCATCTCCCGTAAGACGATGGTAAGTTCGTCTATCCATTCCTGCTTGCGGCGTCTGTGCTGATCCTGCATGAAAGGATTGCCTTCATGGAGATCAGCCATTTGGTTGATTCTGGCGATCTGTTCGAGTAGATCGCCGGCTCGGGTTGCTGGGGGGATGGGGTTGATCTTCGTGGTTCATGACCGATTAAGTGATTTGACCTTCGGGAAGTAAAACGGAGTTAGTCAAGATAAAGTTCCAAGAAGCCCTTGTCGTATTGAATTTTCCGATGGCCCATCTTTCTGGTGCGTGTAAATTGATTTAGCCACTCTACTTTATCGATCTCAAATATTTGATGTTTAGTATGATCAGTAGTATACGTTTGAATGACGTAGATATCTAATCCGAATTCTTTTCTTGATCTTGCCATCAGCTTACTTAGTTCATCGAATACTGTTTGAGGCTGGTCATAATTAACAAAGCACAAGACGTCAATATCATTTGGTTTTGCTTTTCCGCTCGTGAAGCTTCCGTCTACCCATTGAAGGTGAGCTCCGATCAGGCCTACGAGTATATTGCAACACTGCATGTACCCTTCATACAGAGCCATGCGACCGGTAGCATCAGTGAAGCGATCAACAAAAGTCTCTTTTAGCTCCTCAACAGTAGCGCTGACTGGTTCGTATGGTGTAATTTATCCGTATATATCAGTTTTGATGGGCATGATGCTACTAACAGTAGGCTGTACAATCTGTTAGGCTGCGGGCGTGACGCTATTTGGCTGGGGTTTCAACCTTCGCAACACGTTGTATCTGTTGTCACAAGTGTGGTCTTGGTGCCACCGGTCGAGCATCTTCCGTGAGACGGTGTTCAGATTTTGTTGTACAAAATTAACGTCAATAGCATGGGCATACAAAGGCATCATCAGCACATCGGCACTGATAACTTTCATTCCGCCCTTGTTCTTGTAACGTCCGAAGATACTCTCGATAATATCGGAACAACATAGTAGTCGACCATGTCGGGCCAACAACCAATCATGGCTATTAAAGTAGTTCTCGACGATGCTCACCAGTTTTTCAGCCATGACGCATAGAGTAGTTTCCGTTCGATACTTCGCCAACTTCACAGACCAGGCTTGCCGGCTACGGTAGCTTATGCCCGAGGTCTTAAGTACTTCGGTAGCGATACAGATAATCTGCCGTAACTGGCCTAATACATCAAGAAAAGCCTTAACCTTTTTACGTTGCAGGTAGGCAAGTGCACTACGATGAGATCGCGGCAGTTTTGGCCAGTAGCTGTTGATGCGCCCAACCCAATCAAGAATAACGAAGATGCGCAAAAAACGGTCTTTGTCACACAGTGTTGGTGGGCATTAGTGGGCGCGTTCGCTGAGTATATTCTGGCGACGAAAAGTGCCCATGAAAGAAGTGATTGCTTTTAGAATAACGTGATCGGCTAGTAGCTTCTTCAGTGCGTTCATCAGTTCATGGCTACAATCAGACACCGCATCAATTTTGAGATTTTCCATTGCTCCCGACAAGTTTCCGCCCTGGTCACTAATTATATATTCCAGTTCTACCTTGTCATGATAATCCAGACGGCGTTTCAGAAACTTACCAACCTCGTCAGCTTTCCAGCTGTTTTGTACTTCTACACCGAGCACCTCTACATCGGCAATGGTGAAGGGAGCGAAAAAAGATCGATCCTCCGGTATTCTAATCCCCAGGAAGAGTAAACATTTTTCTCGACCGATCTGAATACTTTCATCGATGATGCCGATAAATTTGCCCGTTTTGGTCCCAAGATAATTGAGCGCGTAGAGCCCCAACCTCTTTGACCAGTTGCTGACCATGGCGTGGCTGGGTTGATCGAAATTCCACCCCATCAACTTCGCGTAATAAGCAACCGTCTTGGCTGCGCAGCGCAATGATCCGTTGGCGTGTACGACGATAAAAACGGCCATGGTAATCATTTGCGCTGGATAATGATGATTGGCTACCTTGATGGGGGCAAGGCGTTTACGCAGCACCCGGTTTTCGGCTTCCAGGGAGCTGATGCGATGGTCGCGTCGTCGGATGATCGCTTTAAGGCGCCGCCGTTCTCGGGTTCCTGCAGTAAGCTTGTTTTTAGTTTCCGTATCGTAAATTTGAGTCGTGTCCGCACTTTGAATTTTGTTGGTCGTACTTCAAAGTTACATCGTGTGGACACATCTTTTTTAAGACCACAAACCGTCACGACTTAGACCTTACAAATTGTACAGCCTACGTTTAGACGATAAGAAATGAGGCAAAATTTGATCAACTCGAGTAGGAACTTGAATTTTTGAAAGTTACGCATACAGTTCCGAATATGGAACTGTATGCGTAACTTGTGCTGTATGCGTCACTTTTCGACTTAAGGTGCGCTTTACCTACCAAATTTGGGTCTGTATGCACAACTTGTTGGTTTGGATATTGGGTGTATGTTCAATGGGTGTGGATACA
>ENA-ORXT01006662-ORXT01006662.1-marine-metagenome-genome-assembly--contig:-NODE-6662-length-10645-cov-21.365537_pt1 | contig 10645 bp, 7 predicted proteins | sample MGYA00237868_ERZ511482 | MGnify/ENA metagenome assembly ERZ511482
AAGTATTTACTATACCAATGAACAATTAAATTCCCAAATAGATTTTTTTTATAGGGTGAACGATAAGGATAAAACATTATTTGATAATTTAAGTAAATATTTTGCAAGCGAAGAAACCTACAAATTAATTAGTCTTAGAAAATCCCCTTTGATTAATGTGGGCAAATCAGAGTATATTTTATCTGACAATTGCTTCCTTATTGAAAAAATGTATTCACAGTTTTTAAATGATTTTTGGTTTGATAAAATTAAGAACCTAAAGGATACAGATGGTGAACCTAAGTTCAAAATTTCTCATTATAGAAGCACATTTGGGATGTTTTTTGAACACCATATTGGAGATATTTTCAATGAGGTTTTTCATAATTATAAACATGCAAAACTTTTAATGTTTGATGACTTGAAGATTAAACTTTCGAAGGTAGAAAATGAAATTTCTGACATATATTTTAGATACAATAAGAAAATCTTGATTGGAGAGGTTAAATCAGGTAGCATTTATGATAAAGAGAAATTTGGCGGTGACTTAGAAACTTTATATAAAAAGGACAGAAATAGTTTTTTTAAAAATTTTGGGGTTAATCAATTAGCTAAATCATTAACGCTGATGCACTCTAATATGAAACAACTCGACCATGGGTTTCCTGAAGGAAAGTCTTGTCATGTTTATCCTTGTATTATAGTAAATGATAAAGCCTTACAAACCCCTTTAATGGCACATGTATTCAATATTCGCTTTCAAGAATTACTCGCTGAAATTGACTGCATTAAAATGAAGATTAGACCATTGTCTATAATTCATGTAAGTGACTTAGAGAAATTACAGTGTTTTCTAAAAGAAAAGCCTGAAAGAATTTGGGAATTGCTTGAATACAACACACACGACCAACGATTCATTCCACCATTTTATCATACAATTAAGGTTAAAAAGGCGCATATTCCTTGTCCTGATAAAGCTGAAGAATGGTACAGGTATCTAATAACAAAATATGGAAATTCCAAGTAAAATTAATAAATTCCCAGTAGCTAACATTTGTTAATATTTGGGCTTTTTAACCTTTGAGAGAGGTTTTTAATTTTATATAAATCCTTCACATAATATTCTTATATGTAGTAGTAAAAGTGTAATATTGCATATGATTTTTAAATTTACTTCTCTCAAAAAGCAAAAATAAGATAATGAATTACAAAGCATCAAGTCACGATATAAAAATAATAATCAACATTAAAGGAAATCGAAGACTAAGCAACAATACTAACGATTTGAGAAGAATAGTAGATCCCAAATTACTAATCCAAGTTTTTGACAGCATTGAAAATGCACTTTATGAGTCAGATAGAAGTGATGTTGTTGGTTTCTTTAGGAGATACGAAAAAGAATTAGATATTTCAACCTTGACAAGAGATGCTGCGATTCATCGAATAAGAGAATACAGACACAATCGTTTACTAATTAACGATGCAAGAGACGGTTCAATTGAGTTTGAGGCATTTGTAATCGCAGTCGCGGCTATAACTTTAGGTAGTACATTAAAAGAATCTTTCAAGGAGGGCTACAAGAATAGTATTTTACATGAAAGACTTTCTGAATATATTAGGAAAACCATAGATAATAAAACACTTTATATAGCTGAAAGACTACGAAGAGCATTTGGAAAGAAAAAAAGGAGCGTTCAAGTAAATGTAAAATCAACGAATGAGAATCAACCTAAGCAAATTGAGATTACTGTTGATGATGAATTTGTTTTAAAAGAAATAGAGAAACCAGAACTTACTTTAGGTGAAGTTATTGACAAAAATGAATTATAAAGAATTTGCGTTTAGGCGTTAGTTGCATCTATATTTTATGATGCTGACATATAGTCTTTTAGGTTAGGGTCTCAACAAAAGGGGCTCTAACCGTTTTTAGTCCAAAATTATTACAGCTTCCCCCAACACCGTGTTAATAACTTCCAAAAAATTCCACCAAATTTCTACGTAAATTTGCAGAACGAAAAATTAACCGTTCACCATTCACCATTAACCGTTAGTATGCCGGATTTTTGTCATTTACACTGCCACACCCAATACTCCTTGCTCGATGGTGCCTCTGAGATAGGTACGATGATGGATAAAGCCGTCCGCGACGGACAAAAAGGCGTGGCACTGACCGACCACGGGAATATGTTTGGCGCGTTTAAATTTGTGGCGGAAGCCAATAAGCGCGACATCAAACCCATTGTCGGTTGCGAATTTTATATGGTAAAAGACCGTCATGTCAGGTCATTTGCGAAAGCAAAAGGCGAAAAAGACAAGCGGTATCATCAGTTGTTATTGGCTAAAAATCAGGTCGGTTATCAGAACTTATGTAAGCTGTGTTCTTTGGGATTTATGGAGGGTTTGTACTCCAAATTTCCGCGTATCGACAAGGAATTATTGCTGCAATATAGCGAGGGATTGATTGCGACGAGTTGTTGTATCGGGGCGGAGATTCCACAGGCGATTTTGCATCATGGCGAAGAACGCGCAGAGGAACTGCTGAAGTGGTGGTACGATGTTTTTGGCGAGGATTTTTACATCGAATTGCAGCGACATCAGGGCTTGGAGGACATCGACGGCTTGGGGATTTCGCAAGAAGATATTAATCAGGTTTTATTAAAATTTGCAAATAAATATAATATAAAAGTCATTGCGACGAATGATTCGCACTACGTAGAAGAAGAGGATTGGATGCCGCACGATATTTTGCTTTGTGTCAATACGGGGCAAAAAATGGACGAAACCAACCGCTTCAAATTTCCGAGTTCGGACTTTTATTTTAAGACACAAGCCCAAATGAATCAGTTGTTTAGCGACGTACCCCACGCGATAGACAACACGATGGAAATTTACTCCAAAATCGACAAACTCGAACTCGCGCGGGATGTTTTGTTGCCTGCCTATCCCTTGCCGCCCGGCTTCGAGACGCAAGACCAATTTTTGCGCCACCTCACCTACGAAGGCGCGAAAAAACGCTACGGCGAAATCTCGGAAGTGGTGCGCGAAAGGCTTGATTTTGAGTTGAGTGTCATCAAGGCATCGGGTTATCCGGGTTACTTTTTGATCGTGCAGGATTTTACGACAGAAGCCCGACGAATGGGCGTTGCCGTAGGTCCCGGACGTGGTTCGGCGGCAGGTTCGGCGGTGGCGTATTGTGTCGGTATCACCAATGTTGACCCGATAAAATACGACCTACTTTTTGAGCGTTTTCTGAATCCTGAAAGGGTGTCGATGCCCGATATTGATATTGATTTTGATGATGAAGGTCGCTCACGAATCATTGATTATGTGATAGATAAATATGGTAAAAATCAAGTTGCACAAATTATCACTTATGGTTCGATGGCGGCGCGTTCGTCGATAAAAGACGTGGGGCGTGTCATGGATGTGCCTTTGGATGAGGTCGTAAAAGTGACTAAATCATTTCCCGATAACCTCGGTGCTACGCTCAAAAAAGTGTTGGCAGACAAACAAATGGACCCCAAATTAAAAGACGCGATGAACTCCGAAGATGTCGAAAAAGCGCGGGTTTTCCGCGAACTGGCAGAAGAAGACAGCGTTACGGGCAAGATGATTCGCTTGGCGAAAAAACTCGAAGGCTCGGTCAGAAATACGGGGATTCACGCTTGCGGGGTCATTATTACGCCCGATGATATTACGAATTATGTACCGGTATCGGTGGCGAAAGATTCGGATTTATTGGTGTCCCAATTTGATAATAGCGTCGCCGAAGATGCGGGTTTGCTCAAGATGGATTTCTTGGGATTAAAGACGCTGACGATTATCCGCGATGCCATTCGATTGGTCAAACAAACCAACGGAATCGACATCGACCCCGACGAAATTCCGCTCGACGACGAACCCACGTATCAGCTCTTTCAACGCGGCGAAACCGTCGGTATTTTCCAATACGAGTCGGGCGGTATGCAGAAGCACATGCGCGACCTCAAACCCAATAAATTTGAGGATTTGATTGCGATGAATGCCTTGTATCGTCCCGGTCCGCTGGCGTATATTCCCGATTTTATTGCCCGTAAACATGGTCGCCAAAAAGTGACCTACGACCTCCCCGCGATGGAGGAATACCTGTCTGAAACTTACGGGATTACGGTCTATCAGGAGCAAGTGATGTTGCTGTCGCAAAAGCTCGCCGGCTTCTCCAAAGGTGAGGCGGACGTGCTGCGAAAAGGGATGGGTAAAAAGAAGAAAAAGGTCGTCGATGCCATGTACCCGAAGTTTGTAGAAGGCTGTGCCAAAAACGGTCATCCGAAAGAAAAAGTCGATAAAATCTGGAAGGATTGGGAGGCATTTGCTTCTTATGCTTTCAACAAATCGCACTCGACCTGTTACGCCCTCGTCGCCTTCCAAACGGCGTATCTGAAGGCGAATTATCCAGCAGAATTTATGGCTTCCGTCCTCACGCACAATAAGAGCGACATCTCGAAAGTGACCTTTTTCCTACGCGAATGTAAGCGCATGGGCTTGGACGTTCTCGGACCGGATGTGAACGAAAGTGGGATGAATTTTAATGTGAATAAAAAAGGACAAATTCGCTTCGGCATGTCGGCATTGAAGGGCGTGGGCGAAGGTCCGGTAGAGGCGATTATAGAAGAGCGCGAAAAAGGCGGTAACTACACCAGCATTTTTGACCTCACGCGCCGGCTCAACCTGCGTTCGGTCAATAAAAGAGCGATGGAAGGTTTGGCGTATGGCGGTGGTTTTGATTGTTTTGAGGGCATACACAGGGCGCAATATTTCACGCCTTCGGAAAAATACGATAGCATTCTCGAACACGCCTTGAAGTACGGCGCAGCCCACCAATCACAGCAAGCTAACCAACAAAATTCCTTATTCGGCGGTACAGACGAGGGCATGATTCCCGAACCCAAAATGCCCACAGCGGAGGAGTGGAATTTGGTCGTAAAATTGGAAAAGGAAAAGGAAGTGACGGGCATTTATGTGTCGGGACATCCGCTGGATAATTACCGTTTTGAGATAGAAAGTTTTACAAATTGTACGCTCGAAGATGCCGAAAATAATCAGAAAAGCGGCAGAGAATTGAAACTCGCGGGTATCGTCACGAAAGCCTCGCATCGCATCAGCAAAAAAGGAACGGGTTGGGGCGATTTTGCGATTCAAGACTTCAACGGCGCACTCGAAATGCGGATGTTTAGCGGCGATTATATGAAGTTTAAAAATTTCTTTGAACCGGGCGCGATTCTCTTCCTGAAAGGCAGCTATAAAACTCGTTGGAATAATGACGATGAATACGAATTTAAGGTGAAGGAAGTGCAACTCCTCGAAGATGTCGCCAAAGACGGTACGCAAGGGATTACCCTGACTTTCCATATTGATGATGTCACCCCCGACTTCATCGAAAAGGTCGATACGCTCTGTACGCAACATAAAGGTAAACACCGCATCCAAATGGTGGTGGAAGACCCGGAGGAACGGGTACGCATAGCCCTACGCGCCAAAGCGCGTAAGGTGAATGCTAATGAACTTGTAGGGGCTTTGAGTGAGATGGGGGTGAAGTGTCGGTTGAATTAGTGGGTATTTTTTCGTAAATTGTGAATCAAAATGAAATAAATATGAGCGTAGAGGCTTTACAACGGCAGATTATTCACAAGATTATGAATTTAGATGTAGCGCAATTGCAGGAAATTGACGCTACATTAGAGTGCTATGCGCCGACCAATGCTGTTATTGACGCACTTCATAAGCCCATGCGCGACAAACTCGACATAGAACAACTCAAAAAAGAACAAGGATTTAAACCGATTAATAAGGTTGAATTTTTCCAAAAAATAGATGAACTCAATATCGAAGAACCCTTAGAGGACTTACTCGCTATGATTTAAACTCAAAGAACGACCACTCAATACATCTGCAAGAAACATGGGTAAAAATGACCTGTGGATTACCGCTACTGCACACGTTACCAATGCCACGCTACTCACTATGGATAAGGATTTTCAGCATTTGAAAGATGTGTATTTGGAGTTGGAGAATGTTGGTTGAATTAGTGTGTATTTTTTCGTAAATTACAGTCTAAATGAAATAAAAATGAGTGCAGACGCTTTACATATAAAAAATGACATCATGCGTATCGTAGCTGGTACGTGCATATCATGAAGCTATGGCAGATGACGAACCTGCCATTCCTTATGATGAAGCGATTAAGGGAAGACGAATGAATTGGTGGCGGAGTTGGTGAAGCTGGGGGTGAAGTGTCGGTTGAATTAGTGAACTATTATAACACCCCCTCCCAAAAAAAATCCCCTCCATCCAAACGAATGAAGGGGATTTAACCTATAAAAAAACCTTAAAACTATCCCTCCTTTTTCGGAACTATCTTCGCTTCCTCCCCAAAAAATTCTGCGAACTGGCGCATCTGATTAGCGAGTTTATCGTTTTTGGTGGCATTATAATAAGTCTCTGATAATGAGCGCAATGTATTATAAAACAAGCGGTCCATTTCGCCGATTTGCATCTCATTAGTCCACAAGTCAATTTTTAGCGTGTCCTTATGTTCCTCATCAAATAAAGACAAAAGCATTGCTTTACAGGCTTGTGGTGCTTGCTTACCGTCGTCGGCAGTCCAAGTCATTTCTGTGGGTACATTTTGCTCATTTAAGCCGACCTCTATTATTATTTTCTTTTTCATATTTGACGAGTTGATGAATTGTTGAATTGACGAATTGATGAATTGATGAATTGTTGAATTGTTGAATTGTTGAATTGTTGAATTGTGGTGTTTTTGCGAAGCAAAAAAATACGATAACACGATAACACGATAATACGATAACACGATAACACGATAACACGTCAACACGTCAACACATCAACACATCAATACATCAATACATCAATACATCAATACATCAATACATCAGCACATTGATTCCGGTTTTACCCATTCGTCGAATTGTTCGGCGGTGAGCAATCCTGTGGCGATGGCTGCTTCTTTTAATGTAGTGCCTTCGGCGTGGGCTTTTTTAGCAATTTTAGCGGCATTGTCATAGCCGATTTTTGTATTTAATGCCGTGACGAGCATTAGGGAATTATATAGATTTTCTTTACAACGGGCTTCGTTGGCTTCTAAGCCTTTGATACAGTTGTCGTTGAAACTTCTGACAGCATCGCCGATTAATTGGGCGGACATCAGGAAGTTATAAATCATCATGGGTTTGAATACATTCAATTCAAAATGTCCCGTCATGCCGCCGATATTGATGGCGACGTCGTTGCCGACAACTTGAGCCATTGCCATCGTGAGGGCTTCGGATTGGGTCGGATTGACTTTGCCGGGCATGATGGAGGAGCCGGGTTCATTCGCTGGAATGCTCAACTCGCCAATACCCGAACGCGGACCAGATGCCAACATACGCACGTCATTTCCGATTTTCATGAGTGAACAAGCAACGGTTTTGAGTGCGCCGTGTCCTTCTACTATGGCATCATGTGCGGCGAGGGCTTCAAATTTATTTTCTGCCGAAACGAAAGGTAAATTTGTCAGTTCGGCGATTTTTGCAGCGACATTTTCAGCGTAGCCTTCAGGCGTATTCATACCTGTACCAACTGCCGTACCACCCAATGCCAATTCAGACAAATGCGCGAGGGTGTTTTTTATCGCACGAATGCCGTGTTCGACCTGCGAGGCGTAGCCCGAAAGTTCTTGCCCAACCGTTACAGGCGTTGCATCCATGAAGTGGGTACGCCCGATTTTGACGATGTGCTTGAATTGCTCAGACTTAGCACGTAGCGTGGCATGGAGTGCTTCGAGACTTGGTATCGTGTTCTCTATCAGCATTTTATATGCAGCAATGTGCATTGCCGTAGGAAAGGTGTCGTTGGAAGATTGGGATTTATTGACGTCATCATTCGGGTGAATGGATTTTTTTTCGTCGGTCAATTTGCCGCCGGCGAGTACATGTGCGCGATTGGCAACGACCTCATTCACGTTCATATTCGACTGTGTACCCGAACCGGTTTGCCAGACAACTAAAGGGAATTGGTCGTCGAATTTTCCTTCTGATATTTCATCACAAACCTGCGCGATTAAATCCGCCTTTTTGGCATCCAATATGCCTGCGGCTTGGTTGGTATGTGCGGCGGCTTTTTTCAATATCGCAAAGGCGCGGATGATTTCTATCGGCATGGTTTGTCCGCCGATTTTGAAATTTTTTATCGAACGCTGTGTTTGTGCTGCCCAATATTTGTCAGCAGGTACGTCGATGTAGCCGATGCTGTCTTTTTCTCTTCTTGTACTCATGTTATTGACGAATTGACGAGTTGTTGTGTTGACGAGTTGTTGTGTTGACGCTTTTTTACGACAACTCCTCAACTCTATAATTCGACAACTCTCATTGAAGGCGCAAAGGTAGTGGGTGGAAGGCAATTTTGCAAGTAAAAGTAACATAGGCTTCCAGCCTGTACTCGCGTTTGAATAGGTAGTACGCGAGTGCAGGCTGGAAGCCTATGTTACGGTGTTATGTGAGGGCGAAATATTCGGGCGGAATGTGGTCGGTGAGCCAGACTTTGTTTTTAGATAAGTAAAACTTGAATCCAGCTTTGTGCATCTTGCCGGATTGAACGACGAGAATGGCGAGTTTGCCATGTCGTTTGCCGACTTTGGTAGCGGTTTCGATGTCGGAAGAAAGGTGGACGTGTTGGCGTTTTCCTTTGATTAATCCCTTTTCAAAAATAGCATCCAGAAATCGTGTGGCTGTACCGTGATAAAGAGTTTCGGGCGGCGTTTGTACTTCTAAATTGAGTTGAATATCAATAGAATGTCCTTGATTGGCGCGGATTTTTGTTTGGTCATCGGTGAAGGTGAAACGCTTTTTGTCGTTGTTTTCTACAACGTATTGGAGTTGGTCAAGGGTGATGGTTTTGCCGCGAGTTTCCATTTTATTTAGGAGTTCGTTGGTGTTTGCCCAGCCGTTTTCGTCGAGGTGGAGGTTGATGGTTTGGGGTTTGTGGCGGAGTACGAGGCTTAGGAATTTGCTGATTCGTTTGGTTTTTTGTTCATTCATGTGTTCGTTAATTCGTTATTCGTGTATTCGTTTTATTTTTTTGAAAACGTTTTTATTTGTGGGAAAGTTCGCTTGTCCGTAGTATGGTGCTTCCAGCCCGTGTTTCACGTTAATACGCATACTATCGCAATACACGGGCTATAAGCGCCGTGCTACATGTACGAACGTTCGTCGCGCAAGGGATAGGAGCGGTATGAGGTGCGCTGTATGACGTGTGAAGGCTCGCTTGTAGGGGGCTGACGTTTAGGAAGACCACTACACGCGATGCCTGAACCGACATGCAGCGTGCCGAATGTAGCGGATAGCCCGACCCGATAGGGATGCGCCCCCTTGTAATGCTTAAATAAGGGAAGAGGAAGAAAATAATCTACCCCAAATGAAGAAGTTATTTTTTTTATATGTTTGGCTAAATTTGACGCGCATAGCCGAGCTACGTAAGTGAAAGAAATTAAATAAATTGTTCCATAATGCGCCGTAATTTTTTCTTCTAAAGAATTCAAAAAATCGTTGCATAGCCATAGCTACGGAACTATTTTTTGTGCTTTTTAGAAGGGAAAAGAACAAGCATAATGGGGCAAGTTATTTATTTTCTTTCACTAAGTGAAACACATAAGAAAAAGAACAATTCAGACGGGTAGATTATTTTTTCCGTCTTCCCTAATTGATAATCAGTTATTTAAACTTATTTTTCTAATTCCTGATTGTATAAACTAAAAGCCACAACCGAAATTCGGCTATGGCTTTTATATTAGCGATGATGAAGTAACAAATTGGTCGTTACTGAGCTTGTAGGGGTGATTGATTAAGCATCCAACCAAGTATTTTCATGTGTTTCACCGGCTACCGAAATCTCTTTGCAAGATAAGGTAAGATGTTCTTTTGCACCGTCTTTGATGGTGACATTTCCTGTGTCTGTACCGCCTGAAAATGCTTCATAATCTTCAGTGTAACCGACACAATAAGCATCTACAAATTTGAGTGTTTTGAGGACTTGCCCTTTAGAGTCTGTGAACTCGATAGAACCGCTTTTCTTCATATCAGAAGTGACTGCCCAACCGAATCGTTTTGCGTCGCCAAGTGTGCCGAGCGATACTTTGATGATACCGCCGCGAACTTCGCCTGCGGGCTGACCGATGTTGTCTACATTTTGGTCAAATGAATAGGACATTGCTACGACTTCATTGTCTTGTCCGTCTACTTTAAAATTTGCTTTAATTACTGCCATGATTATTTAAATTTATTGGTTTATAAAAGATTAATTTATTAATTATGTTTGATATTCACCTAAGTGAGTACTTAGTAGTCATTCCACTTATTTACTTATACATTCTTTATTCTTATCAAATGTAAACACTTTTTATGAAGAAAATTTCACTGGTGTATAAATTTGGTTTTAAATGATTTACCAACTATTTATCATCAGATTTACCTTCTAATAAGCGTTCATTTTATTGTCAAAGAATAGCGACAGCGTTCTGCCGAATGTTCACTAATACATTCTTTATTCTTATTAAATGTAAACACTTTTTATGAAGAAAATTTCACTGGTGTATAAATTTGGTTTTAAATGATTTACCAACTATTTATCA
>ENA-ORXT01006663-ORXT01006663.1-marine-metagenome-genome-assembly--contig:-NODE-6663-length-10645-cov-6.330810_pt1 | contig 10645 bp, 10 predicted proteins | sample MGYA00237868_ERZ511482 | MGnify/ENA metagenome assembly ERZ511482
TCGGCATGACGCGCATCAACCCGGTGGAGTTCAACGGCCAGCAGATCGTGCCGCTGCAGTTTCTCAAGGCGCTGCTGCCCGACCCCGGCTCGCTCGGCCCGCTGACCGAGGGGCGGACCTGCATCGGCAACGTGATCACCGGCGAGAAGGACGGCAAGCCTGTCACCTGTTACCTGTACAACCTCTGCGACCACGCCGACTGCTACGCCGAGGTGGGCAGCCAGGCGGTGTCCTACACCACCGGCGTGCCGGCGATGATCGGCGCCAAGCTGATCCTGAACGGCACCTGGCGCGAGGCCGGGGTGAGGAACGTCGAGCAGATGGACCCGGACCCGTTCATGGCGGAGCTGAACGTGCACGGGCTGCCGTGGACCGAGTCGTTCCCGGAGACGAGCGGTCTGGACGACTGACACGTGATCGAACCCGAGCGCCATCGTGGCACCGGCGCCCCGACGGCCGGTCCGGCCGCGAAACCGGGCGCCGAACCGCCTGCCGGTGCGCACGCGCTGGCAGGTTTCGACCACTTCGACGCCACGCGCGTGCCCTCGCCCTGCTTCGTGGTCGACCGGGCGGCGATCGCCGCCAACCTGGCGGTGCTGGCGCACGTGCGCCGCGAGAGCGGCGCGCGGGTGCTGTCGGCGCTGAAGGCGTTCTCGATGTGGCGCCTGGCGCCGCTGGTGGCCGAGCACCTGGACGGCACCTGCGCCAGCGGCCTGCACGAGGCGCGGCTCGGCCACGAGCACTACGGCGGCGAGGTGCACGTGTTCTCGGCCGCCTTCGGCGAGGCGGATCTGGTCAAGGTGCTGGAGATCGCCGATCACGTGGTGTTCAACTCGTTCGGGCAGTGGCGGCGCTTTCGCTCGCTGTGCCTGGATGTGCGCAAGCAGCGCGATCACTTGCAGTTCGGCCTGCGCATCAACCCCGAGCACTCCGAGGGCACCGTGCCGATCTACGACCCGTGCGCGCCGGGTTCCCGGCTCGGCATCACCGCCGCCACCTTCGCCCGCGAGGCCGACACGCCCCTGTCCGACGGTACCGACGTGCTGGACGGCATCAGCGGCCTGCACCTGCACACGCTGTGCGAGCAGGGCCTGCCGCCGCTGCAACGCACGCTGGCCGCGGTCGAGCAGCGCTTCGGCGAGTGGCTGCCGCGCATGGACTGGCTGAACCTGGGCGGCGGTCACCACATCAGCGCAGCCGGCTACGACGTGCCGGGGCTGATCGCGCTGCTGCGCGATGCGGCCGAGCGGCACGGCGTGCAGATGTACCTGGAGCCCGGCGAGGCGGTGGCGATCAACGGCGGCGCGCTGGTGTGCGAGGTGCTGGACATCGGCGAGCCGGTTACGAACCGGGCCATCGGCGATGGCACGAGCTATCGGCAGGCGATCCTGGACACCAGCGCCACCTGCCACATGCCGGACACGCTGGAGATGCCGTACCGCGCCGAGCTGATCGGCGCGTTCGATCCGGCGGTGCGGCCCGGCCAGGGGCATGTGTATCGCCTGGGGGGCATGACCTGCCTGGCCGGGGACGTGATCGGGAATTACGCGTTCGATCAGCCGCTGGTCATCGGGCAGCGGTTGGTGTTCGACGACATGGCGCACTACACGATGGTGAAGACCACGACGTTCAACGGGGTGCCCTTGCCGGCGATCGCGTTGTGGGACTCGAGGGATGGGTCGCTGGAGGTGGTACGGGAGTTCGATTATGAAGAATTTCGGGGCCGGTTGAGCTGAGAGGGGAACGGTGAGGCAGGCGACTCGGCGCCGGAGTCGAGCCGCCCGGGGCGACGCTGAGGTAGAGTCATCGCACGAGATCACACCGAAGAGCACCATGAGAAGAGCACCATGAACAGAAGGAATCTGACGTTCGCCAGCATCGCGGTGACATCGATGCTGGCGACCGGGACGGCACGAGCCGCCGGCGAATGCGCGACGGGCAAGACCCTCGAGGAAGGTGTGCTGACCGTGGCGACCGGCAATCCGGCGTACTTTCCCTGGGTCATCGACAACGCCCCGGAGGCCGGCAGGGGTTTCGAGGCCGCCGTGGCCTATGCGGTGGCCGCCGAGATGGGCTTCGAGGCGGAGCAGGTGACGTGGACCACCTCCTCGTTCGATCAGGCCATCCAACCGGGCCGGAAGAACTTCGACTTCAACCTGCAGCAATTCTCGATCACCGAGGATCGCGAGAAGGTGGTGGACTTCTCCGTGCCCTACTACACCTCGGCGATGGCCGTCGTCGTGCGCCAGCAGGCGATCGATGCGGGTGCGCAACCGACGCTCGATTCCCTGAAGGGCCTGACCTGGGGCGCCGATGCGAACACCACCGCGACACCCGTCATCCAGTCGCTGATCGCGCCCGAACGCGCGCCCCTGCTCTACGACGACACGGTCGACGTGATCGAGGCGCTGAGCGCCAACCAGATCGATGCAACGCTCCTGGATCTGCCGGTCGCGCTGTATCAGACGGGCGCGGTGATGGATGACGGGGTCGTGCTCGGCCAGTTCCCGGCCGACGAATCGGCCTCGCCCGATCACTTCGGCCTGCTGATGGAGGAGGGCAATCCGATCCGGGAATGCGTCGACGCCGCGCTCGGCGCGCTGGAGGAAAGCGGTCGGTTGGCCCGGATCGAGGCCGAGTGGCTGCAGCAGGCCACGGATGTACCGGTGATCGAATAGCCCCCGCACCGGTGACGGGAATCACCAGGCGTGCAGGGGAGGCCGTGGCCGACGGTGCCGCGCCGCTGCCCGGGATCTCGCGCGACGCCTACAACGCGCGGAGCAAGCGTCGCGGCCTGATCGTCGCCTCGGCCAGCACGATCGTCGTGGTGACGCTGATCTACCAGCTCGTGCCGCGCGCGCCCGGCTGGGCACGCGTGAAGGCCAGCTTCTTCGATCGGGACGTGCTGATCGATACCTTTCCCCGGCTGCTGGACGCGTTCCTGATCGACATCATGATCTTCGCCTGGTGCGCACCGGCGATCGCGATCTGGGGCCTGGTGATCGCCCTGTGCCGCGATGCGCGCACCCCGGCATTGTTCCCGCTGCGCGTGTTCGCCACCCTGTACAACGACGTGTTCCGCGGCGTTCCGGTCATCCTCGTGATCTACCTGATCGGCTTCGGCATACCGGGGCTCGGGCTCAGCCGCACGTGGAGCAACCCCTACATCTGGGGCTCGCTCGCGCTGATCCTGAGCTACTCGGCCTATGTCGCCGAAGTGTACCGGGCGGGCATCGAGTCCATTCACGAATCGCAACGTTCCGCCGCCAAGTCGCTGGGCCTCTCCCACCGGCACACGATGCGCTACGTGATCCTGCCGCAGGCCTTTCGTCGCGTGATTCCCGCGAACATGAACAACTTCATCTCGCTGCAGAAGGACGTGGCCCTCGTGTCGTTCATCGGTCCGGTGGAACTGCTGCGTCAGGCCAGCGTCGAGAAATCCCTGCTCGCCAACTTCACCCCCTACATCGGTGCGGCGATCATCTTCCTCAGCGTCACGATACCGGCCACCCGATTCGCCGACCACCTGATCGCGAAGCAGAACCGGGAACGCGGATAGTGGAGTCGCCGCCGAAGATCGAACTCAGGCACGTGCGCAAGAGCTTCGGCAGCCTCGACGTCATCAAGGGGGTGAGTCTGGGCGTGCAGCGCGGAGAACTGGTCTGTCTCATCGGATCGTCGGGCTCCGGCAAATCGACGTTGCTGCGTTGCCTCAACCTGCTGGAGCCCATCGATGGCGGCGAGATCCTGCTGGACGGGTCGGACATCTCGCACCCCATGCTCGACCCGCAGCCGATACGCCAGCGCATCGGCCTGGTGTTCCAGAGCTTCAACCTGTTTCCGCACATGACCGCCTTCGAGAACGTGCTGCTGGCGCCACGCCTGAACAAGCGGATCCCGCGTTCGCGGCTGAAACCGAAGGTCGAGGCGCTGTTCCACCGCTTCGGCCTGCAGGACCGGATGAATCACTATCCTGACCAGCTGTCGGGCGGACAGCAGCAACGCGTGGCCATCGTGCGAGCGCTGGCGCTGGAACCGGAAGTCATGTTGTTCGACGAGGTCACCTCGGCGCTCGATCCGGAGCTGGTCAGCGAAGTCCTCGATGTCGTTCGCCAGCTGAAGGGCGAGGGCATGACCTTGATGCTGGCCACTCACGAGATGAGTTTCGCGCGCGAGGCGGCCGACAGGATATGCTTTCTGGACCAGGGCGTGATCGTCGAGGAAGGCTCCGCCGATCAGATCTTCACGGCGCCGAAGGAGCGGAGAACCCGGGACTTCCTGCGTAGCGTCCGGTAGACGGGAATGGCATGCCGCAGCGCACAGGAGCATCTTCACCCTTGACCGGACTCAACAACGAGGAATACCTTTCGCTGGTCGTCGATGGTGACGCACGCATCGACTGGGTCAGTCGGTATTCACCCGTGCTGAACGGCCTGGTTCGAAGGACGCTGTCCGACGGGTCGCTGAAAGGCAGCAAGATCGCGGTCGTCGTCCATCTCGAGGCGAAGACCGCTTTCCTGGCACTGATCCTGGCCGACGCCGGGGCCGAGGTGATCGTTGCCGGAAGCAACCCGCGCACGACCAGTCGACCGGTGGTCGAAGCCCTGCGCGATCGTGGACTGGTCGTGGTGGCCGATGCCGGCGGCGACATGAAGAGCTGGGAACGGGAGCTGCTGGCGGCGGCGGATCACGAACCCGAGTTCGTGATCGATGACGGCGCGGAGCTGACGATGCGAATCGGCAGGCACCGCCCCGAGCTTTTCAGGCGATTGAAGGGGGTCTCCGAGGAGACCACGACCGGAACCGCACGGCTGCTCGCCATGGAAGCGGCCGGCAAGCTGCCCTTTCCCGCGCTGACGGCCAACGAAGCGCGCTGCAAGCACATGTTCGACAACCGCTACGGCACCGGGCAGACGACGCTGCAGGCGGTGCTGCGCCTGACCAATCGCCAGATCGCCGGCGCGACGGTGACGATCATCGGCTACGGCTACGTCGGACGCGGTATCGCCGAACATGCCCGGCGAATGGGTGCGGACGTACGGATCGTGGAGATCGATCCGGTACGCGCGGTCGAGGCGCACATGGATGGAAACCTGGTCGGCACGGCCGAGGACATGGTGCCGGGAGCCTCGATCATCCTCACCGCGACCGGCGGAATGCGGGCGATCGGCGAGAGCGAGCTGCGAAGGGTCGATCACGACGCGATCCTTGCCAACGCGGGCCATCACGACCTGGAGATCGACGTGGACAGCCTCGCCGGAATGGCCTCGTCGCAGACGCGGACGCGCCCCCGGGTGACGACCTACCGCGTCGGTGAGCGCGACCTGCACGTGCTCTGCGGCGGGGCCCTGGTCAACATCGCCGGCGGCAGCGGCCACCCGGTCGAGATCATGGACCTGACGTTCTCCGTCCAGGGCCTGGGTGCGCACGTGCTGGTGAATGCGGGTCTCGAACCCGGGGTGCACGTGCTGCCCAAGGAACTCGACGATTCGATCGCCGCCGCCTACCTGGCGAGCAGGGGCATCCGGCTGGATCCCGGACGTGCCGAGCAGGAGGACGATTTCCAGGCCTGGATCGACGGGATGCCGACGACATGAGCGCACACGATGTCGACGAGGCCCTCGCCGGTTCCGGCCAACGGAAGATCGACTGGGCGCGTCGCGGCATGCCCATCCTCGCCTCCATCCAGGCCAGGCTCGTGGCGTCCGGTGCGCTCGGGGGACACCGGATCGGCATCTCGCTGGTGCTCGAGCCGAAGACGGCCAACCTGGTGCTCGCGCTGCGCGAAGCCGGCGCCGATCCGAGCGTCTGGGCACCGGCGGATTGCGTGCAGGAAGACGTGGTGCACGCACTGCGGGCCAGGGGGATCAAGGTGTTCGCCGATGCCCGCGCATCGGAGGCTGCCGACATGGAGCTTGCGCGCGCCTTCCTGGCCACGGGCCCGCAGCTTCTCGTGGATGACGGTGCCCGCATCATCCGCCTGGCGCACCGGGAGTTTCCCGACCTCGTCAGGAACATGATCGGCGCCGCCGAGGAGACGACGAGCGGAGTTCGTCCGTTGAAGGCGATGCACGACGCCGGCAAGCTGCATGTTCCCGTGATCAACGTGAACGACTCGCGGCTGAAGTTCCTGTTCGACAACGTGTACGGGACGGGCCAGTCCTGCGTGATGACGTTGCTCGACGTGACCAACCTGCAGTTGGCGGGTCGGAACGTTCTCGTCATCGGCTACGGCTGGGTGGGCAAGGGCGTTGCCTTGCACGCGACGGCGATGGGCGCACGCGTCACCGTCGCCGAACTGGACCCGGTCAAGTGCCTGCAGGCCCTGCACGATGGTCACCGGGTGAGAAGCGTCATCGATGCGGCACCCTCCACCGACGTGCTCTTCGCATCGACCGGGGTCGAAGGTGCCGTCACGCCGGAGCACCTCGCGGCCATGGCCGATCAGGCCATCGTCTGCACCGCCGGTGGCGGCAACTACGAGCTGCCGATGGCGTACCTGAGAACCCTCGGACCCCCGAGGCAGGTTCGCGCCGAGGTGGAGGAGTACACCTTGCCGGGCGGCAGGCGCCTATTGCTGGTCGCGGGCGGGCACTGCATCAACTGCGCGGCGGGAGAAGGCAATCCCGTCGAGATCATGGACCTGTCGCTGTCCCTGCAGGCTTGCGCTCTCGAAGAGCTTGCATCGAACGGCGCCCGACGGGAAGCGGGCATCCACCCCGTTTCCCGGGAGATCGAGAATGCCATCGCGACGGCGCGCCTGAACGCGTCGGGGGCCAGCATCGAGCCGATGACACCGGCGCTGGCGCAAGCCATGGCGCGGTGGTGATCGCGGGCGGCTCGCCGGATCGGCGGATCCGTCGTGACGAGGTACTTCCTTCGACAATTCGCGAACGAAGTTGCCGTGGCCGGGCAGAAGAGGTCGGACCCGGACGTCATTCGCTTTCGTACCGTTGACACGTCCGACCCGTCCCCGAACCGCTGGCAGCGATCGTCGGGAACCGACGGGCCCGTGCGTGGTCGGCCCCGGCCAGCTACCAGTTCATGCTCTGACGGTCGGGGGAAAAAGACCCGGTTCGAGGTGCGCGGCCCCCGCAGCGTCCGCGGTGGCCGCGCATCTCAACGCGTCGCCGTCGCCAGCCGCACCGCCATCGCCACGAAGATCGCACCCGCCACGCGGTTCATCCACACCTGCGCGTGCGGTCGCCGGCGCAGCCAGCCGCCCAGCAGCCCGCCCCCGAGCGCGATGGCGGAGAACACCGTCAACGCCGAACCGATGAACAGCAGGCCGCACAGCAGCACCTGAGCGGTGACCGAGCCGCGCGCGGGGTCGGCGAACTGCGGCAGGAAGGCCAGGAAGAAGATCGCCACCTTCGGGTTGGTGACGTTCATGACGATGCCGCGCAGGTACAGCGCCCGGTCGGCAAGCGTCGGGCCGGTGCCGTCGGGCAGCCGCTCGGCACCGGCCCGGAACGCGCCCCAGGCCAGGTACAGCAGGTACGCCGCGCCGACGATCTTGAGCAGCGTGAACGCCAGCAGCGATGCCTGGAAGATGGCCGCCACCCCCAGTGCCACGGCTGCGGTGTGCACCAGCAGCCCGGTGCACAGGCCGAGCGTGACCAGCAGGCCGGCGCGCCGTCCGTGCAGCGCGGACTGGGTCAGCACGAACACGTTGTCCGGACCCGGTGCCAGCGCCAGCGCGATGGAGGCGGCGATGAACAGCAGGGCGTCGGCGAGCGGCATCCTCAGCCGACCTGCGCGAACGCGCGCACCGGGAAGGTGCCCATGCCGCGCACCTTGACCGGCACCGCGTAGAAGCGGAAGCCGCCATCGGGCACCTCGGCCAGGTTCGTCATGTGCTCAACGATCAGCACCTGCGCGCCCAACAGCACGCTGTGCACCGGGCGCTCGCCACCGGACACGTCGTCGATGTTGTAGGTGTCGATGCCGACCAGTCGCGCCCCGGCATCGCGCAGGTGCACCGCGGCGGCCTCGCTCAGGTACGGATGGCCCTCGTAGTAGGCCTCGGTGTTCCAGTGGCGCGACCAGTCGGTCTGGATCAGCACCGCGCAGCCGTCGACGTCGATGCCCTCGAACGCGTCCGCATCGATCACGGCCCGCTCGGGTCCGATGTGCACCTTCACGCCCTTCAGCTGCGCCACGCTGTCCAGATCGATCTCGGACAGGTCACGGCCGTCCTCGTAGCGGTGCCAGGGCGTGTCGATGTAGGTGCCGGTGTTGGAACACAGCTCGATGCTGCCGATCTGGAACGTGGTGCCGTCGGCGTAGAGCTTCTTCGACGCCTCGCGGCTGACGAAGTCGCAGATCAGCGGCGGCGGCAGGCCCTTGTAGGTGACCAGGCCGTCGTGGACGGTGTGGCTGAGATCGATCAGGTTCATGCGGTGGGCTCGTCTGTTCGATCCGCATTCTGCGCCAGATGACTTGTCGGAACGTCCTGCCCGGCGTACCGCTTCTCCTCCGCCCAACGGGCCATGTCGGTGGTGACCTCGGCCTGCACCGACCGTTCGAGATAGGTCGACAGCACCACCTGGGTTCGCGTCCCGCGCACCCCGGGCACATCGTGGAGCCTGGCGAGCAGCCCTTCCAGCGCGGCACTGTCGGCCACGCGCACCTTCAGCAACCGGCAGGTGTCGCCCGCGACGGTGTGCATCTCCTCGAACTCGGGCAGCGTCAACAGGCCCTGCAGCTCGCGCTTGGCGCCCCAGCCCTCGGTGTCCACATGCACGAACGCCAGCAGCGGACGGCCGATCGCCGCACCGTCCAGGCGTGCCTCGATCGCCTTGATGGTGCCGTCGCGCTTCAGGCGCCGCACCCGCTGATGCACCGCCGGCGCCGACAGGTGCACCCGTTCGCCCAGTTCGACGTAAGGGCCTGTGAAGGAATGAGGGATGTACCCTTCATTCCTTCACAGGCCCTTGCGAGACCATGCCGGAATACGTACCGACACCCCCGGAACGCCCCTCCCTGCCGATGGTCGGCAGCGACGCCCGTTTCGCGGTGCGCCGCCTGTTCTGCGTCGGGCGCAACTACGCAGCGCACGCACGCGAGATGGGCAACGACCCGGAGCGCGAGCCGCCGTTCTTCTTCATGAAGCCTGCCGATGCGTTGCTCGACGACGGGGCGACGATGCCCTACCCGCCGCAGACCGAGGAACTGCACCACGAGATCGAGCTGGTGGTGGCGATCGGCATCGGCGGGGCGGACATCGCCATCGAAGACGCCATGACGCACGTGTTCGGCGCCACCGTGGGCCTGGACATGACGCGGCGCGACCTGCAGGGGGCTGCCAAGAAGCTCGGCCGGCCGTGGGACCTGGGCAAGGGGTTCGATGCCTCGGCACCGATCGCGGCCCTGCGCCGGATCGAGGACGTCGCTTCGCTGAGCACCGGGCGCATCTGGCTGGACGTCAACGGCGAGCGGCGTCAGGAGGGCGACCTGGCCGATCAGGTCTGGCCGGTGCCGGCGCTGATCGCCGAGCTGTCGCGTTCGGTGCGCCTGGCGCCGGGGGACCTGATCATGACCGGGACTCCGGCGGGCGTGGCGGCGGTGCGCGAGGGGGATGTGATGGAAGGCGGCATCGACGGGATCGGCACGATCCGCACACCGATCGGCGTGCGCCGGCACGGCAGGTGAACCGTCACCGTGCGCGCTTTCCGGCGAGCGGCAGCGTGACCCGGACCGACGCGCCCCCCAGCTCCGACGACGTGACGATCGAACAGTGACCGTGATGGCGCTCGGCGATCCGTGCCACCAGCGCAAGCCCCAGACCGTGCCCCGGGTGGCACCCGTCGTCCACGCGGTGCTCGCCACGCTCGAACGGCCGCAGCACCCGCTCGCGATCGGCTTCGGGCACCCCCGGACCATCGTCCTCCACCGTCAGCTCGATCGCCCCCGTCGCGCCCCGGCCCGACGTGACCCGCACACGGTCGCGCCCGTAGCGCAGCGCGTTGTCCAGCAGGTTGTCCACCAGCGTGGCGAGCTCGCGCTCGCTGCCGATCAGCGTCGCGGAAGCGTCGGGGGCGTCGGGTACGATCAGCTCGACGTGCCCGGATCGCGACGGGTCGCGCGCGGCGAGCCGTTCGCGCAGCAGCCGTGCCGGATCGATCGGCCGGTGCGGCTCGCCCGCGCTGCGGACATCGAACCGGGCGTAGTCGAGCAGCGCCTGCAGCGAGTCCTCCATCGCATCGAGATCGTGCTGCAACCGCGTCACCAGCGCCGTGCGGCGCGGCGCGTCGGCCCGGTCGTCCGGCCAGGCACCGGCGTCGAGTTCCTCCAGCGAATCGATGCCGAAGCGCAGCCGTGCCAGCGGCGTCTTCAGGTCGTGCGCCACGCCGCGACCGAGCAGGCGGTTGTCGTCGATCAACGCACCGATGCGTGCGGCCATGGCGTTGAAGGCGGTTTCCAGGTCGGCCACGTCATCGCGGCGACCGATCGCCACCCGCGCACCGAGATCGCCGTGGCCGAACGCCAGCGCGTAGCGCGCCTTCCTGAACGTGCCCGACACCTTCAGCTTCACCTTGCCCATGCGCAGGTCCCGCTCCGCGCGATTGTTCGTGAACGGCACCTCGGCGCGCCGGGCGAACAACAGCACCGCGGTTTCATGCCTTCGCAGCCGCTCGTGCAG
>ENA-ORXT01006666-ORXT01006666.1-marine-metagenome-genome-assembly--contig:-NODE-6666-length-10640-cov-7.268863_pt1 | contig 10640 bp, 6 predicted proteins | sample MGYA00237868_ERZ511482 | MGnify/ENA metagenome assembly ERZ511482
AAGAAGACATGATAAATTGGACAAATGAACACCACCGCCGTAAAAGTAGTCATTGATACGAATATTCTTATTGCTATAATTAGCAAAAAATCTCCCTTACTCCCGAAGAGAACGCAGTAGACATAGGCGTATGTAAATCGACATGCGGGGATGGAATGGTCGGATTCACCCTACTACTTAAAATATATCAACGATAAATTAAATTTTTCAATAATGGCTAGATAGCTTGATTATTAGATAGTTACAAGATTTTGTCGGGAATAAGACCAAAGCTTCTACGGCTTTGTAATTATATTTTTCTTTTATAAATACTATCAGATAAATTAGTAAATTTACGAACAGAGACGCTAAAGAGAGAAAACTAGGAGACTTTTTACAGGTCGTACTAAACGAAGATATTTTTTCATTAACAATCATTTTTATCTAACCCCGTTCCCTAATTATACTTTGCTGTATGAAACAATCCTTTCAACGTATAAGCTTATTAGGCCTACTTTTTTTAATAGTTGGATGCCTAAATAATAAAAAAGAAAACCTACAAACTATTTCCTCAAATAATGTTGAGAATAACATAGAAACTCCCGAGGAAGTCCCCGGTATATATGGGGAGATGCTGAGGAGTAGACGAACCGCTGCAGATGAAACCGAACCTTCTTACCCTCCCCAGAATTTATGGCAGGAATTTAAAAAAACAAAACAAGTTGCGACGCTTCGTACTGCTACGGAATTTATTTGGAAAGAAAGAGGCCCAAGTAATTTTTCTGGTCGAACTAGAGCATTTTATAGATTTAGTCAAAATGTACAGAAGGAGACTTGGCTTACAGGATCGGTAACAGGAGGAATATGGAAAACTTATAATGGAGGGAAAAAGTGGGTGAATAAGACATCAGATTTACCTTCCTTATCTATCAGTAGTATTGCCGCTTCCCCATCTAACGAGCAAATCGTTTATGCGGGTACAGGAGAATCTTTTGCTAGATTTAGCGAGTTGGGAATGGGCATATTAAAATCTGAAGATTATGGAGAAACATGGAGATTATTAGAATCAACAGTAGCGATGGGCGCTATTAATCGACTAGTTGTTGATCCAGAAAATCCTGATATTGTCATTGTCTGTAACGCCACAGAACCTAGTATCTACAAAACGATTGATGGAGGAAAAAGCTGGAAGAAAGTATATCAACAAGGACCACCCTTTTATAATATTGCTCAAATTATAGCTGACCCAAAGGATTTCAATTTCCTTTATGCTTCTATTAGTTCTCGAGGAATTATTAGATCCGAAGATAAAGGAGAAACTTGGCTTCCTTCCGATAAGGGAATAGGCGCCTCGGGGCGAATAGAAATAGCTGTTGCCCCTTCAAATACCAATAAATTATATGCCTTAACAACTGGAGATCTATCTAATTTAGGCACAGATTTATATTTTTCCGAAGATAAAGGTAAATCTTGGAATATATTAATTGAAAATGAAAGAACGCTCACCACTGCTGATTTTTTAGGAGGACAAGGTTATTATGGTAATGCCGTAAGTGTACATCCTTTTGACGAGAATACTATATATGTTGGAGGAGTCAATTTATTTGAAATAAAAGTAAATGAAATACCTGATCTAATTAAACAGGAAAAAGTTTTTAGAAATGTAGGATATTTTAACACGGAGTCTTTTATTGAAAGGGATATTTATTCAAGTGATGGCAATTCAGCGTATAGGGGAAATATAGAAATAAGATTTGGTCCTGACAAAAGACAAAAAGCGCATCGTTTTACAGTTCCTTTTAATTCTGGAACAAATAGGGACGAACAAGCGGGGGTTGATTTTGGAGACTATCTTTTTGAAGATATTATTGATGTCCCATTTGAAGTTTGGGATGTTGATAATAATATGCAGTTGATGGTATCTATAAGAGACCAAAATAGAAATACAGTTTGGGATTTGCAACTTCCCTCTAATCCTCAATTCGTTACAAGAGAGTATATTTTTATACATGATTATCCCTATAATGCTGCTGATTTACCTCATGCTGAAATTAGCACAACAGGTGGAGTCAATTCAAATCAAATGTATTTTCATTGGATCATTAACCAAGATTTGTCCCCTATAGATATTCCAAACGCTACCGTTAAATTTAATACAGCTATCGTAACATTCAAGCATGGTATGAGTTCGAAGAATTTATCACCAGCTGCTCTTGTTGAAATGGATGAAAGCCCAGGTTTACATGTTGACTTCCACAATATTTTAAATTATCCTTTAGAGGATGAAAATTCTTTATTGAGTATATTAACGAATGATGGCGGGGTATATGCTACTAAAGATTTTAAAAATTTTGATTTTGTATCAAAGGATTATAATACCATACAGTTTTATGCAGCTGACAAAGCACCAGGTAATGAACTCTACATAGGCGGAACCCAAGATAATGGTACCTTAATGTACACAAAATGGAATAATCCAACTCCTTTAAGTCGTTCCTTTAAGAGAGTTATTGGTGGTGATGGATTCGATGTAGTATGGAATAAAAGAAATTCAAAACTGATTTTTGGAGGTTATCAATATGGAGGTTTTGTTCGCTCAGTTAATGGAGGAGTTAATTGGACTTATTCGCCAGCTATCGGCACTCATAGGGAGGAATTTCCTTTTTTTAATTCTATTGCTAATTCTGAAAAGGAGCCCAATACGCTTTATACAATTAGTTATTCAAGGATTTGGAAATCTAATAACTTTGGTGAAAGTTGGAATTTTATTCCAGTTGATGAGCCTTTTGTGCGGTATCCACATATAGAAATTTCTCATGCCAACCCTCAAATCGTATGGGCTGGAAGCTATTTTAGTGAGACCTATTCCCGATTGTATCTTTCTACTGATGAAGGCAATTCTTTTCATAAAATAGCTGTACCAGATGGTCTTCCTCTTGGTACTATTTCTGAAATAGTTACCCATCCTACCGATGAATCCACTGCTTATTTGCTTTTTTCTTTTTCTAACAAAGCCAAAATACTGAAAACAGAAGACCTCGGTCAAACTTGGACAGATATCACTGGTTTTGAAAATGGACTAGAAAGTAGCAGAGGCTTTCCCAACATAGGAGTACATCATCTACTTGTATTTCCAGATAACCCTGACCAAATATGGGTAGGTACTGATTTTGGCATTGTGGAATCAAAAGACGCTGGCGCTTCTTGGCAATTATTAGGAGCACCCTTTCCGCATGTAATGGTTACTCAATTAAAGTATGTGGATGAACAAGTTGTCATTGCTACCTATGGCAGAGGAATATGGACTGCCGATAGAAAAAGTACTACAGCAGTAGCACAAAATGAGGAAATAAGTGAAATTTATTTTTATCCAAATCCGGTGAAGACGGAGGCTTATATAACTTTTGAGTTGAGAAACCCACAAGAAGTATCTTTTGAGGTGTATGATGTATCAGGGAGAAAGGTTGTTACAAATAATTTAGGGGAATTGGGTCAAGGGGAACACACGCATGTATGGAAACCTAGCAACTTGGCAGATGGTACCTATTTTGTTAGATTTAAAATAGGGGAAAGCGAACCAATTATGAAAAAAATAATATACTCAGCTAGTCTTTAGCCATTGGTCTTTAGTCTTTAGTACGCTTATGCTTGGTAGTAGGAATAACATGATTGACCAATTTCATTCCCTTAGTAACGAAGAAAAAATAAAATGTACATTTTATTTTTAAGGAACTTTTTCCAACAGTATTTTGTGAACTCAAAATGGCGGAGTTATTTTTTAATCGTTACTTACTGTAAGTACCTAACCATAAATAATCGTCATTTTTGAAGAGACTATTTTTTTATTATACAAAAAAAAAATCGTTGAATAATCCTTTTATTGAACTATTTTTTTAGGAAGTAGAATGGAAAAAGAGTCCTTCATAAAGTGACGATTATTTAGGGTTAGGTACTTATTACAGTGTGCATTAAATAACTTCCTGTTTCTTTCGGGAGAAAAATACGAATTTATTTAATAGACAGTGTACTTATATAAATAGTCGTAATTAATTAACAGATTTGGGAAATTTCTGGTTTAATGCTTATTTACCTACAAAAATGATTCGTCAACGTCCTAAATCTGACATCTGACAGAAAAATTTATTTTTCGGTCTGACATCTGACATCTTCTATTTATCTACATCTAAACCAATAAAACACCTAATTTGTTATAAATGCGTTAATAATACTAATTTTATTTCATTTCTATGCGAAAGGAAAGATATTTGAAGTTAAATAATGGAATGTTGTTACGTGTTGTAGGAAGGTAGGAAGACCAATCTTCTTAGCAACTCGAATAATTAAACAAATTAACCAGACATAATGATAAAGAAAATTTGGAGTTTAAGCGCTATCTGCTTGTTTACTGTGATAACTGTTTTTGCAACAGATGGTTACAACATCAAGGTTAAACTAGACAACTACGACAAAGATACGTTGTTGCTAGGATACCATTATGGAGATAAACAATATATTAAAGATACTGTGGTCCTTAATGACCAAGGAACTTTTATTTTTAAAGGAACAGAAGAACTAGATGCAGGGGTCTATTTAATGGTCATGTTACCAGATAAACAGTACTTTCAAGTGTTAATAGACAAAGGAGATCAACATTTTTCTATGACGACCGACGCAACTGCGCCGACGGCAAAAATGAAAGTGGAAGGCTCTAAGGACAATTCTCTATTCTATGACTACATGGATTTTCTAGCACTACAACGGCCTAAAGCAGATGCAATCAAAAAAGAACTAGAAGGGGCTGAAGGTGCCAAAAAAGAGAAACTTACGAAGGATTTAACCGCTGTAAATGAAGGAGTAGTTGCTTATCAGAAAAATTTGGTTAGTACCCATGCTTCAACCTTATCCGCAGCTTTTGTAAAATCTTTTATGGAAAACCCTATGCCGGAGTTTAAAGGAACAGAGCGAGCGGTACAATTAAAACGCTATCACTATTATAAAGCACATTATTTTGATAATATTAATTTAGCGGATGAGCGTTTGGTCAGAAGTCCTTTTTTGTTCCAACGTATTGATTATTACATGAATAAATTAACGCCACAGGATCCCGATTCTATTAGCGCGTCTATAGATTATATTTTAGCGAAAGCAAAACCTGCGGAAGAAACTTTTAAGTACTATCTAGTTCATTTTTTAAATACCTATGCACAGTCTAAAATTGTCGGTATGGATGCGGTCTATGTCCATATCGTTGAAAAATATTATTCGACAGGGTTAGCACCGTGGACAGAGGAGGAGCAGTTGAAAAAAATAGTAGACAATGCTACGACCTTGAAGCCCATTTTAATTGGTAAAATAGCGCCAGATATTAATATGTATGAGATTGATTTGGAAGGTACGATTCAAGCAAAGGATGATGAAAACGAGTACAAGCGTTGGAGGGCTAAAAGACAAATCGCATTACACGAGGTAGCATCTCCTTATACGGTTTTATTTGTTTGGGACCCCGATTGTGGGCACTGCAAAAAATCTATGCCGCAAATGCTAGAATTTTATGAGGAATACAAAGACAAAGGGGTGGAAGTATTTGCTGTATGTACCAAAATATATGATGACATGCCTTCTTGTGCGGAGACTATAAAGGAACAAGGAATGATTAAATGGCTTAATGTAGTTGATCCTTTTATGAAATCTAAGTATAAGCAGATATATGATATAAAGTCAACGCCGCAAATTTTTATCTTAGATGAAAAGAAAGAAATCATTTCTAAAAGAATTGGTGCGGAACAATTGTCTGAGGTAATGGGCAAAATCATTGAATTTAAAGCGAAGGAAAAGGCGGCAGCGGGAGATATGAAATAATTATTGATTATTTGCGAAGCGTAATGGAAAACCTGCTCTATTCTCTGCCCTCGCTTCTCTTTTCTAAAAACAAGCAAAGCCTCTAAAAAAAGCGATGGATTTTTTAAAAATCCATCGCTTTTTTTAGTCAATTGATTGTCTATTTTTGTTTCTATTGTTTTAAAATTTTTGAACAAGTAGTAAATTGGTAGCTTCTTTTATAAGCATTGATAATTATTAGCTACCATGAAAATAATAATAAACATAATCGCTCTCCTTTTAACTACGTTAACCGCTTTTGCAAGCACAGGCCATCAAATTTCCATAGAAATAGCCAACTATGAAAAGGACACCTTAGTGCTTGCCAATTATTACGGAGACAAGCAATATATTAAAGATACTGTTGCCATTAATGAGCAAGGGAAATTTGTATTTGAAGGGGAAGAAGAACTAGATGCGGGTGTTTATTTAGTGCTGTTGTTGCCAGACAATGAATATTTTCAGTTATTGATTAATAAAGGAGCGCAACACTTCTCTGTGAAAACAGATGCCACTGCTTTAACGGAAAAAATGCAAATAAATGGTTCCAAAGACAATGAGCTATTTTACGAATATTTAGGTTTTCTAGCACAACAAAGACTAAAAATAGAGGCTATTCAAAAAGAAATAGAAGGAGCCAAAGCAATCGAAAAAGACCAATTGAATAAAAAAATGACTACTGTCAACAAAGAGGTAGATACCTATCGTAAAAATTTAGTGGCCACTCATCCCGATTTATTAACGGCAGCATTCGTAAATGCCTACATGGAAGCACCCATGCCTAAATTTGAGGGTACTGAAAAAGAAATTCAGTTAAAACGTTACCAACATTACAAAGCGCATTATTTTGACAATATCAATTTAGCAGATGAACGTTTAGTTAGAAGTCCTTTCTTGTTTGAACGCATAGAATATTATCGAGACAAATTAACGCCAAAGCATCCAGATTCCATTATAGTAACCCTTGATTATTTACTGGAACAGGTACAACCTGCGCCCGAAACCTTTAAATATTACCTATCTCATTTTTTGTACGAATATGCGACTTCTAAGTACGTTGGTATGGATGCGGTATACGTACACCTCGTAGAGAAATATTACGCAACAGGTTTAGCCACTTGGACGGAGGAAGAACAACTGACAAAACTAAAAGAGAACGCAGCAACTTTAAAACCGCTGCTAATTGGTAAAATTGCACCAGATATTAAGATGTTCGAGATAGATGTAGAAGGGACAATTAATGCAAAGGAAGATGAAAATAAATACCAACGTTGGCGCGCCAAGCGAGAACTGACCTTACATAGTATAAAATCTCCTTATACAGTACTGTTTGTTTGGGACCCGACTTGTGGTAATTGTAAAAAAGCGATGCCCAAAATGGTCGCTTTCCACGAAGCTTTTAAAGATAGAGGCGTAGAGGTGTTTGCTATTTGTACCAATACCGTGCAAGATGATATGGCTGCTTGTGCAGCATCTATTAAAGAAAAGAATATGATTAAATGGATTAATGCTATCGATCCATTTGTGAAATCAAATTATAAGAAGCTATATGATCTTACATCAACTCCTCAAATTTATATTTTAGATAAGGATAAGAGAATTTTGTCTAAGAAAATAGGGGCAGAGCAATTACCTGAGGTGATGGAACAGTTGATGAAATCACTTTCTAATTAGGCTGTTTGAAATTTAATTTTTCAATGACCTTAAAAACCTTTGTACCAATATCTCTGGGCCAATCATTGCCAGCCTCTTTTTCCTTAGCTCGCTCTATCGCTTTTTGGAAGTGAGGTATCAATACCTTCTCCTACGATTAATTTATAAGTAGCATCTTTATAATGACCCCCTTCTTTTTTATAGCCTCTATTTTTTCTCGGCATTTTTAGCGATGTTTAGATTATCCGAATTTGTATTATCAATATTAGGAATTGCTCCAAAGCGACCATTTAAATAGCCTTCTCTTATATCCATAGATTCCCAAAGTTTAAATTCACTTAAAGGATATAATTTGGATGCGCCTTTATCTGTTTTCTGTACAAACCATATTTCATCAGGTCTTAGCAATTCTTTATCAATCATTAAATCTTCATGTGTCGTACATATTAATTGCCCTAATTTATTACTATCCTGCCTTTGATTAAAGAAAATTTCAAGTAGTTTTTTAGATAGTAATGGGTGCATACTTCTATCTATTTCATCAATAATTATGACCATGTTACCAAAGATGCTTTCGTAAATAGATGGTGCTAAATCTATGATTCTTATTGTGCCGTCAGACTCTACTAAAAAGTCGAAGACTATTTCTTCGGATGTTTCATTATCAGCATGTACAGATACTAGTTTCGACCCATGAAGTGTACCATCATCATCATAACCTACATAAAAATAATATTGATTATCTACTTCAAATGCAAGATCAATTTTCTTCATTTGAGCATGCGAGTCATTAATTATTCTCCTAAAATCGGGGTTCTTTTTCTTCATTTGCTCTGCATCAATCTCTTCTAATGCAACTACAACATTAGTGTCCGCTACTGATAATAGATAATTAATAAAATCTAACTTATCAGATTCAAATGAACCGTTATATGCAAAAAAACTAGAATTAGGATAAATAACTCTTAATCGGTCTTGAAACCAAGAAAAAGCGTCATCTAAAAAGCTAATATTTCTAGCGTTAGCCTCTGCTAAAAAAGGTTGATTAATTCTAAGTCCTCTTGCTTCATTTTCTAAAAATGACTTATCCTTTTTATTTTTGACATACTTCTTCCCAAACTCTATTTCTTTACCTTTTCTACTAAATAATATTTCATCTTTTTTCTTTGCGGAGATGGAATATAACCACTCTTCAATAACCCGGTCAAAGTCTAGCACTAAGCCATAAGCGTAAATAGCTGTATCTGTTTTAAATTCAAATTCAAATTTAGTAGGTTTCTTAGAATAGGATTGAGATAAGCCATATTTTGAAAGAGAGAAATTCGCATCTTTTGTAGACGTTCCTTTGGTTATTATTTCTTGAGCCTTAGCCATTGCGGCAACTAAATTTGTTTTTCCACTAGCATTACCTCCATAAATAACTGCTGCAGGTAAAATATCTATACCCTGTTTAGTGTGCTTAATATGTTCAGGATGTTGTGTTACATCACCTGTCAACATATTAAATTCAGTTTCCTCTTTAAAGGATAAGAAATTCTCAACGACAAACCGTATAAGCATAGTTGAAATTAGATAAACTCAATAAAATTTTGATGTAAAATACACTTTTTAACGATAAAAACTACTGTTCGTCTTGCTTCCTCTTAAAAATACCAAACAACTCATTTCCATTCCTTGGTGGGATAGAATTAGTACACTTTTCAAATACGACCACTTCAAAGAAAGGCGCAAGATAGCCTAGGTACTCCTCTTTATTTCCACCGAAAGGACGCTTTTCCATATCCCCTGTAAGAGGCATGTCAAACCATAAACCAACTAGTTTTCCTTGAGGTTTCAATAAGTCGTGCATTTTAGTTGCATACAACTGTCTATTGGATTGGGTGGGAGGAAAGGAACAGAAAAAAGTTTGTTCCAAAATCAAATCGTATTTTGCTTGATGCTCAAAAAAGTTGCCTTCAATTATTTGTTCAGCAGGGAAACTTGGGACTCTTTGTTGAAGAGATTCCAAGGGCGAACGAGCAATATCTAAAACATGTACCTGCTCAAATCCTTTCTTAAAAAGATACTCCGCTTCGTAAGAATTGCCTGCACCGGGGATAAGTATTTTTAATTGCTTATTGTCTAATTGGTCGATATACTCTTTTATAGGCGTAGAAGGGGAACCAATATCCCAACCTGTTTGGTTCTCCGTATATCTTTGGGACCAATAATTTTTTTGTTCCTTTGAATTGGTGATTTTTGCCATCCGTTTTTATTTTTCTTATCCAAACAATTGCGTCAAAATTAATGTTTAAATTGCCCGCTTCCAATTTAACTTTTTCTTTACACAAGCCTACCGCCATTCTTCGTCTAAATAGTAAATATCCCTTATAAATAAACACTTCTGAAAGTTGGTCTTTAGCTATTAGTCTTTAGTCTTTGGTACGCAATACTACGAAAGACCAAAGACTAATAGCTAAAGACCAACTAAGTTTATTGCTTAATTAAACCAACATCAATGACAGTCCAGTTAAACAAAATATTTGCCTTTTTGCTGTTAAGCATTGCTGTTTTATTAATAGCTTGTTCTGCGGATACAAAAATGGCTACTAATACGAACACGAATATTCCTGACCTAAATAGCTTTCCCAATGATTGTACTGCCGTAAGTGTAAAAGAAATAGTCATTCCTCAACAGTATCATCAAATAGAAAAATCAGTTACCGCAGGTGGCTATTTTGATTTTATAGATGAATTATTAGCCCACTTAGACACAACGGTAGCTTATACGCTAGATGAATATGTAGTGGTACGGGCAAACCCTTGGTTGATTGATTCTTTAGCGGCCACCGATTATTATGTGACGAGTGCAAGAGGGCAGTTTGTGGAAGATCCTAAAAAGATTCAAATACTTGCGAAAGGGGATAGTTTGTTAATTCCTTCTTTGGATCAAGTTCGGGAATTACAGGACCGCATGGCAATGACAATTATAGATGTGAATATTCCAGAATATAAACTGAGAATTAAGGAGGGGGTGGAAACATTGTATGAGTTTGATGTGCGGGTTGGAAAAAATACACAGCGGTATTTAGCAATGGCTGGTAGAAAGGTGGATTTAAGAACGCAACCTGGAATAGGGGAGATTGTACGTA
>ENA-ORXT01006668-ORXT01006668.1-marine-metagenome-genome-assembly--contig:-NODE-6668-length-10638-cov-11.864501_pt1 | contig 10638 bp, 11 predicted proteins | sample MGYA00237868_ERZ511482 | MGnify/ENA metagenome assembly ERZ511482
AGGAGTGACAATGCAACCGGGCATGGCCATCGGGGCGATCCCCCTAAACATGTTGGCCGAATGGCCAAGCCCGCGATGAACCACCGATGATCCCAGCTGGCACTCGTGGTCGGGTCGGACTTTGCCCTGAGCCATATATCGAAGAAATCTTCGATAAATATATTTCGTAGGTTCGGCGACAAGCAACACATTAGCCCCCAGGCCATCAAACAAGCCGGACACCCAAGCAAGAGACGCGATCTGCACGATACAAACGGACGGGAAATCGCCCACCTAAAGAGGTGAGCGTTGAAGTGGAATAACATATGGACAAAAGAGTGCCTCTTCAGACGACAGACGACTACAGTGCATTCTCGTTACAAGAGAATGGTTTACAAGAGAATATGGGTCGCGAGTCTTCCATTCCAGTCCGTGTAGGCCACTTTTTTATTCATATTGAGCTGAATCAGCTGTCTCTTTTAAAGAGAACGCACTGTACTGCCAGGCCATCCGAGTGGGTGGGCGTACAGAACGGTTTTGGCCGCTTCAATGCCTGTCTCGGGCAAAGGCGCGCAGTGCGCACCCGGACACAACGTGACGACGTCATCGCCCCCCCCACTTTTACCAAGCGCGCACACTTCGCCTGCTCGCACCTGTGCCGGTGCCCGGAATGACTCCGCGTGTACCACTCCCACCCACCTCCACCACACACATGCAGTTGACCACCTCCTAAAAAATTAGTGGCCGCTCAGCACCCCAACGCACTCCCCCCGGCCCGCGTCCCATACGCGCAGCGTCCGGTCTTGCAACCCAGACACCACCCGCTGCACACTGCCGCCACCGCCACCGCCGTCTCGTCGTTGGCATCGCCGGGCACGGCGGCGGCGGTGACCTCTGGCATGACCTGTTCCCCAAGGACAGCTAAAAGAAAACGAGCAGGACAAGACGGAAGGCGGTTAGCATTCGGCGAAAATAGAGCACGAGCCACATTCCTGCCCAAGGAAACAACATTGAAAGGCAAATAGCGGCAACCAGGTGCAGAAGACGGCGCCGGTCCCACGGCCGCGCACATCCAGACCAAGTGCGGAGTCGAACACAGGTCGACAACGTACAGCTCACAATGGCACACAGCAGCTCACAGTAGGACCTCACAGGCAGCGCACAACGGGGGAACACGCACAGCGTCTTGCCCCAACGCGGTCCCCGGTCGACGGCACGCCCACGCGCCCTCCCCGGACGGCGACGCCTCCCTGCACGCACCACGGTCGGCGACACCTCGTCACACGCTCCCGCGGTCGGTGGCAGGCCCACACGCGCTCCCTCGTTGGCTGCTGGGCCCACACGCTCCGCGGTAAGCTACATATCCCCGCACACTCCCCGAAGGGCGTCACGTCCGGCCGCACTACCCGCTTGGCGGTACGTCCACGCATGCAACCCGACAAGCGCTACGAGCCGGCGTGCTCCACGAGAGACGGTACATTGCGCCATGGTGGTCGTGACGACGGTGGCTGCGGGCCGGGCGCAGGGTGGTGGGGCTCGCGGCACTCCCTCATGGTGGCGCATTGGGGCGGCGGAGCGGTCCACCTGGATGACGGTCTTGCCCACCGAGACAGTGGTCCGGTCGGCAGGTGATCATCCGCAGATCGACGCCCCGGGATATTTTCGGCCCGAAGCCACGAGATATGCAATGATTGAAGGACCAGAAATCGGTGCAATCACCAGGACGATTCTAACAATCGCCCAGCGCATCCGGCCCGCCCGGCCGCCGGGCGCGAGCGCGCGCAGCGCGCCGCCGCCCCCCCCCCCCCCCCCCCCCCCCCCCCCCCCCCCCCCCCCCCCGGAGGTTTCACACGGCATATTCCCATCAATGTCATGTGAAACTGTTAACGAGCATTTCCTACCTCAGGACGGCTGTGCTGGCGTGCAAACGATGTGCCCGTGGGTGCCGCACGGCTGGTCGGGCCCCCTGGCTGCGTCACGCACACGAATGCGCTCTTGCTGCGCTTGTGATTGGGAGCGAGCGACGCGATTGGTCAACGATGATGGTTCCGTGACCAGACCTTGTTTTTGCATGGTCGACCATCCAGCTCAGCATGAATCAGCTGCTCAATTGCATTGGTGTGATGGTCAATCAATACTGTACAGTACAGTATGATGACGATACGTGTTTAAATCCGTTTCTCCAGCCCAGCTAAGCGGCCCACGCACGCGCTCGTCGCCGCACGCCCGGGCAATAAAAGCGCCCACGTCGACGGCAGCGCCGTGGCGGTTGTGGCTGCCGTCGCCTGTCACTCACTCCAGCTATCGCCACATGGGGTGGCACAACGCCGCTGTAGAGGCAACAACCAAAGGCAGAGGGGTACCCCTACAAGTGGATGGCACAACGCACAGGACGAGGGCCCACAATAGAGAAGCAAACACTCCAGTGGTTTTGCACGGACGCCTTCTCAAAAAGAACAACATGCGCACCCACTGGGCGCAAGAAAAAGCTCCAGAGCACTTGGCGTCCTGGAAAACAACGTCTGGGCCTCCCCACGAGAAAGCAAGATGAACCAGGCAGAGAACGCAACGCCAAGAAGGACGCAAGAAAGAAGCACCCGGGAAAAGCACGGAGCCGCGGCCAGGGCAGCGGCAAACGACGGCGCAACGCAGCACAGTAGACCCACCGCACCACCGCAGAGGCCCCCTTGACGTTCACCACATGGTCATCACGTCGGACTCCCAAAACGGGTGCCGCTGGTACGTCTGGGGCATGCCGCTCAGGAGGGGTGCCCCCGCCGCAAACTGGATCTCCCCGTCCATCAAGCCGTTCAGCCCCGGGGCCTTGACGGACACGTGCATCGGGACGGGCAGGTCGTCGATAATGTCAAACTCCACCACCGCCCGCACCGGCTCGGGCGCCCGCCGCCGCCGCGCCCTCCCCGGCGGCGGCTGGCGGCCATTGACGTAGACCGTCACGTCCAGGCGGGTGCGCCCCAGGATCGCAAACTGCATGTCCCGCCCCCACACGACCGCGTCGCCCTTGGCCGGCGGCAGCAGCGGGGGTGACCCAGGGAGGGAGACATAAAGGGCAGCGTCCAGGAAGCAGCCCGCGCCGGAAAAGACCGACAGGGCATCGTTGGTCGCCCGCACCTCCTGCCCCTGCACGACGACGGTCGAGGCGCTGGCCAAGTTGGGCCGATACACGGGCTGGCCGCTGAGGCTGCCGCGCTGCGCCCGCGCAATGCCGTCGGCGCGGGCATTGTCGGCGCGCGGGACGTGCTTCACGGTGAGGCCACCAAAGCGCTCCACCGCCGCCTGCGCGTACACGAGGTACGCCTTGAGCCGCGGCGCACGCAGGGTGAGTTCACGCCGCACCGCCTTGATGATCAGCTCCGAGTCACCCCGGACGGCCAGGCGGGCGGCGCACGGGTTGGGGACCACCTCGAGGGCGAGCCGCAGGCCACCGAGCAGGCCCGCAGCCTCTGTCAGGTTGTTGGTGCTGCGGCTGCTGAGGATGCCGCCGGCGGTCACCACCTCAATGAGGCCCGACGCGGCGGAGGGGGTGCCCGCATGGGGGGTGGCGGCAACTTCCCCGCGGAGCAGCACCGCACCCCAGCTGCCGGTACCCGGGTTGGGCGAGCAGCTGCCGTCAAAGAAGAGCGTGTAGGAATCCATGGTGCGCTGCTGTGGGGAACTGGGCAGGGGCTGCGCCAAGTGGCGGCGACGGCAGGGAAACAGGGTGCGGCAACAAGAAAAACGGGACACTGGTCTGTCACAGCGGGCCGACGGTCCAGCAAGAATCCCAATGGACCGTCCACATGGAAACACGTGCAGCGCACGTCACGGGGACACGGGCGGTTTGCCCCGTTTACCCCTCCGCCGTCGTGGACGGGGAAGGGCAAGGGCACGAACGTGGAACCGGCGTCGGTTCCCCAATGGATCCACGTGGGACAGAGCCGTTTGTTTACAAACAATCTATCGACGTCGATGCGGCAACGCTATCGACGCCAATAGGGGGCAACGCTATCGGTAGCGATAGAGGGCAACGTGCTGCGTGAGCAGAGTCGTGTCCAATTGGACGGCAGACACAGAGCGCCAACGGCAGGACGCTCCGTGCAGACGGCTCGTCGATGAGACACGGAGGCGTCCTCGGGGGTGCTCGTTGCCCAAGCAACTTGCGCGGCTCGATCGGCGTGCGCGCTGCGAAAGCGCACGGGGCGGCGGGGCGCGGTGTGTACTGTACTGTACGGCGCCGTGCGGCCGAGGGGCTGGCGCGCCTGGTCCGGTGCCGCCTCGGGCGAGCGGCCCCTGCAGGCGCCCGCGTATCTCGCGGGAAAGGCCGCCCCGATCCCAGATATAGATCTGGGATTGTGGGGAGCTCTTGGAGGTTGAGGACGCACGACTGATGGTCAATGGACCTGGCGTGTTTCTGGGCTCGAAGCATTGGTGCTGGATCAATTTTCAAAGAGGTAGCAACTTGCACCGAGCATTGCGCACGGAGCCTTGTCACCGCGCAAGTCTCGATCCGCCACACGCGACCCCCCTATGGTCGGTCCGGCAAGAGCTGGAGCAGCCCCAGTCTGGGCCAATCAATCGCACAACCCGGCCTCTTGGCCAGGCCTGGACTCTCCACTGTAGGGCGGAACGACGATGTGGCTGATGCTTCGTTCCCAACCACCATTTTCCCGCCTCTGCTTTCCCATCCCCTGTGCCCATGCCCCCCCCGTTGGGCTGGCGCTTGCCCGCCACTGCACCGCTTGAGCCCAACCGCGATCGCCGCGACGGCCAGCGCCCCCCCGTCGGATTGCCATTGGGCGTGGCGGGGCGCCACGCCGGCCACCCGCGTCCCCTGTCCGACGCTGCCCGCCCGTCGCGGTCGCGCGTTGCTTGCGTGCGGGTGCCACGGACCGCCCGGCCGCCGCCGGCGGCACGACGACCGCCGCGAGCGGCCCGCCCGCGAACCCCCCCCGCGGGTAGTCGCCAAACGCCGGGAACCCCCCCAAGTCGACACACACCTCCACCGTGGGCGGCGGTGGCGGCGCCACGCCCGCCGGCGCCGCCTCCAACCGCACCGACAGCGCCGGGTGGCGGCGGCCGCCGATATAGTCGGCGAGGAGCACCGCCTGCGTGACGACGAGGCCGACAATGGAGATGCCCCACGCGCCGAGCACCATCATGCGCACCTTGCGCTTGTCGCCGCGGTGCAAGCGGGAGCCGAGGCGGGAGAGGTAGACGGACAGGCGGGGGGGGGGGACGCCCCGGTACTTGGCACCGGCAATGCTATCGTCGCCGTCGCTGTCCTCGTCCCCGCCGCCACCGCCGCGGGAGCTGTGGGTGGCCATCCGCTTTAGGCGCCGCCACGACGGCGGCGCCAGCCCGTAGGAGCCCGCCGTGGACCGTGGCGACGCGGCGCCGTCCGCATCGTCCTCGTCGCTGTCCGACGGGGGATCCACGTCGGCGGCCGCCGCTGCCGCCGCGTCGCGGCGAGCCGTTTGGAGCAGCCGCAAGAGGGCGGCGGGGTCGACCGCCGCCGGCGACGTCAGCGCCTCGTCGACGGCGCGCAGAAAGGCCGGGGCGGACGCCATCGCCGCGGCGGCGGAGCGCGGCAGGCCGTGCGCGGTCGGCCAGGCGGCGACACGGGCGCAGCAAAAGGGGGGCGCCAACAATCGCCGTGGCGACCGCCGGCTAGCACAGCATCGCTACGCGGGGGAGGGCACCAGCGCCAGTGGGGGTAGGCGGCCACGCTCTTATGCCCGCCCGCGGCAGCCGGCGGGGGTGTCGCGCCACCGAGACACCCCGCGCTTGCCATGGACGGCAGAGCAGCGCACCACCACAAACAAAGCCTGCCACCCGCGCGGCCGAGCTTCCCGCCCGTACCTCCGTCGTTGCCGCTCTTGCTGCCCTTGCACTTAGCCGCCTGGCTTGCCGCCCGCGACGCTGGCATTTCCGCCCTTTTCGCCCTTGCGTTTAACCGCTGGGCACGCCGCCCGCAGCACTAACCGTGCCGCCGACGCCGCCGCCGTTCACGGCACCCCCGGCCACCCCACCGACACCCGCCGCGTCACCATCCGACCATACAGTTTCCCGCCTCGCGGTAGCGCGCCCCTACTCAAACAATGCCGCGAGGCCTCAAAATGTGCCCGAGCACGATGACACGGGGAGACCCTGTGTCGTCAGCCACCGTTCCGCCGGTACCGGGCACGGCGCTAGCCGGCCGTTTGGTGCGCACCCCCTATTCAGCACCGGACCGCGTCACGGCTTTCGCCTGGTCACCTGGGTAGCAAAACTCCGAAGAAGGTGGCGCCATATGGCGCCGACGACGGAGGACCCCAGCACGGGCTGCTCGACACGCCGCCGCGAACACGAGTCATACCCCCGGAGCTTGGACCTGCACTTGCACCCACGAACATGTCTGATATCAAATCAGCGCGCAACCCAAGGCTCCACAGATCCCATCTGGCTAGCTGCCGTTCTGCCTCAAGAAGATCGCCACCAGAGGCTCGAAGCCGCACGACGCCGCTACTAGCGGCCAGCCGGCTGCACGAATCGACCACAAACATCACTGCTATGGCTGCTGCCATAGCGATGTAAGGTGCTGGCAGCTGGCATAGCCGGCGCTGACACAATGAAATACTGCGAGCTTGTGATGGCACAAGGTGGGTCCCCTTCACCACGGTCGTTGTGGAAGCCCTCTGGCCACCTTTGGAGATGAGGTGGGGGGGTGTGGCCGTCCTGTCGCGTTCGACGCTACCGCGGTTGGCCGGAGTTAACTGCGCGCGTCCCGCACCGCCAGCGCCTCGGTCAAAAGGGTCTTCATCAACAGCTGGACCAACTTTGTACACAACGAGCGGGCGGCGGCGGTGGTGCTTTCGATGAGAGCGGGTGCCGATACGTGCAGCAACAGGCTGGGCAGCAACAAATTCCATACTCATGTTTACGCCCGTCAACAGGCCCTTCGCATTCATACAAGAGCGTACGCCGCCAGTCGACATCACGCCCAGCTGCCGCCGAAGAGGGAACGCCTCGCACATTGCCGCTCACTCAGTAGAAAAGAATCAAGTAGCGTGGGCATAACAACGACCGCTGTTTCTCCTGGGGAAGAAGCGGCCCCTCCCAGCGTGGCGGGCGGAAGAGTGGGTCCAGGTCGGGCCCCGCGCTGGGTGAGGTTCTGCAGGCACATGGCCTCTTGCGTGGGCGCAGACCGGCCGCACTTTCACGCTTGGTCGCATGTTTGGCAGCTTACCGCGCCGAAGGCCCGGAAGACGTTGTCGGATACAGAGGGAAGGATGTGCGCGCAGCCGAGGTGGCTACCTTGTGGCTACCGGACACAGAGGAAAGGATTTGCGCGAAGCCGAGGTCGCTACCTTGAGGCTACCTCGGCTGCGCGCACTTTCTTCCCTCTGTATCCGACAACATCGTCATGGCCTTCGACTCCATCGTGCCCAGGGTGCTCGCCGACTACAAAGCTTACAGCGGCCCGGGATACGGCTTACGTGAACGCCAAGGTGGCGGCTTGCGTCCCCAAGCAAAAGGTTGGTGGGAAAGCAGAGGTGGTCACGTACTCGCTTAGCGGTGGCAGGGAGGGAGGGGGAGCACGTGGACGACCGGCAATGGTGGGGCGGTGGTGCTTCCTACTACTGTCCCTCTCGCACATGAATGAGCGACATATAGGTAGTTGCTGGCAAATTGTGGCTCTTGATACGCAGACAGGTCGTCACAGGGACAACATATGAGATATAACTCCTTCGACGCACGCAGGTCATCGCAATATCATAACATACTGTACAAGGCCTCACGACGCGTTTGCTCATGTCAACAGTTCTCTTTTAACGATAGTACATTGTACCTTCTTCCTTGTATTGGCTACAGGGCGTATGGACAATTGCGAGTCCGTATAGAGCAATGTCACCTCATGTGTGTCATGCGAAGGTCGAACGGGAAGACATCCGACCGAGTCGTTGCTCGCTTGACCAAGGCCTGCGACTATGCAGTGAGTTTCGACTCTTATACGGAACTCTGATCCCCCGTCAACATGGTCTAGAAGACGCAATTACTTTTCGGAGCCCAAAAGCCATACGCGTATCATCTTTATCATCGAAAGCACTTCGTCAACTTCTGGAGGATGTCGGGGGCGCCATTGGAATGTGGGCGTAGCCGTCTATTTCGACATTTAATTGACTTGATTTGACTTCGGGAGTATTTGAACGACAGAAGTCTTCCTTATTACAGTGCGTCCACCTGAAGACCGTAACGTTCCTTGTCCGAAATATCTCTTTCAGCCGGACTGTGGACCTATTGTGCCGGCTTTCATCCGCCGAATTCTGGCCAAAAGAAAATTGCCAGGTGCGCACGCAAGCCCATGAGGGCGCCAGTTGTGCTGAGCTACATTGTCGATCCACTCCAGCGCTACGTATGGACACGGCTTTCCGACACAGGTTAGCATAGAACAATAATATTGAAGGAGAGAGATCCGCAGATGAGATTGTGTATTGCTGATCCCCGAATGTTGTCCTGGTGGACAGAGACTGACTGGCGGACAGACTCTCTCCAACAATCAGATGCGCCCCTGGTACTGACTTGGTGCTCTCGGTTGCTGACATGAGCCAATATAGCCTGGAAATCAACATCAGCTCCATTTCTTGTTTGCACTTCCGGCCGGGAGAGAGTAGAAAATCTGAAGGTCTCGCGGGCGCAGTTTGCTCCGTTCAAAAGAAAGCGAAGCAAGCGCCATTAAACAGTGCGATCTGCTGGATGCAAGGTCCTGGCTTCAAATGCGGGCTTTCTATTGACTTGAAGTACTTCTTACAGTTGTTCTAGACCACTAAAGTGCTTTCATTCACTGTCCGTCTCTGTCTCTGTCCCCCAGGACAAATTTTGGGGATCGGCAATATGATACTTGCTGTCATGTTCTTGGCGCTGTTTTCAACGTTTATTAAGTGCATTGAGTCGTTCGCATGTTTCCGGCAACGAGCTTATTCTGGGAAGCTCGGATGGACTGCCTCGAGATGCTGGCCTAGGAAGAAGCGGCTTGAGAGTTTACCATCCAGGTATTTCAATATCGCATCCTGAGTGATGAGCAGAAGTACAGCCACTGTGTACTGGTTGACCACAGCCTTCTGCAGCTCGTCACCGACAGCCACGTGAGATATTCGTCCTGTGACTAGTCAACGTTGAGTGCAGCATGGCAAAAAGTGTGCTGTGTATGCGGCGGTGACATGCGCTTTTATGGCGGCCGGTCCCATACCTACGACCGCGACCGGCTACGACTTGATGTGAGGATGTTGCACTTTTTTCAGGAGAACCTAACATTCGTCGCACCCCGGTAAAAGAAGACGTCAAAGTAGCAAACGCCGCATATAATACTTTCATGCACGGACCACTGGCATGTGTTCGGCGAGAACGAACTTCCTTCACTCGAAGCATGATTCACCTCAGTCAGCATCACGGTCCGCAAAGATGGGGCGTGCCGCGAATTGAACGCGGGACATCTCGCACCCTAAGCGAGAATCATACCACTAGACCACACGCCCGACTAAGCTGACTTTCGCAGGTAGGACGCAAGCAACACATCGCGCCGCATCCTACCAGCCTGGTTGCGTACCAGCTCCCGCTCAAGGCATGTGCTCACGTGATGTTCTGTCTTTTCATTTCATCGAGGCCTGGATTCGCGACATCAGCAGCAAGTGATGCGGACGAACGTGTGAGATCGATCATGCAACGCAGTCTCGCCAATCTCTCACGGTCGATCGCTGAATGGCATGGTGCTCCTGGAAGCGTGAGCCACTACGGAGTGTTGTAAATATGAGTGCAGCGCTGGAGCTCCACCGGGCGGGCCGTCGCCATTTTGTCAATGCGGCGTGAGATATTTACCCACGGTCGAGGACGTGACGTATACGAACAGGGAGACGAACGACGGACTCGCCTTCGACAAGATGCACGGCCCGCCTTGAGAAAAACAGTCGCAGCCCGCTGCAGCTTCAGCCGCGCCCGCTTTTGTGCTTGCTGCCTAGATGTCGCACTCCGACCGGCCTGCACTGCCACCGCCGTCTTCGCCAGCCCCTCCGCGCGCGCCCCCTTGTGAAGCATGTGGGCGGCAACGGCGCAAATGTGCCGCAACCGTGGCAAAGGGAGGCGCGCTAAGCGGCCATGTAGGCAGGCGGATAGTACGGACGCTTCGGACAGGGTCGAACCGCCCCCAGAAGACGAGGATTTGGCGCCCGCCGACGGCGTCCCGTCCGCCGGCACGCCCCGCCACCCGGTCCCAAAAGCGGTGAGTGGAAACGTGGGGCCGGCAGTCCCGTTTCGCCGGGGAGAGAGCAGAAGACGGCTTGCAGGCGCCGCCCCGCCCGCCCGCGCCGCCCCGCCCGCCGGCACGTTCCGCCGCCCGGCCCCAAAGCAGTGAGTGCCGACCTGGGTCTGGCTGTCTGGTTTTCTGGAGGAGCCAGAACTCGGCCAGCTGGCGCCACCCCGCCTGCTGGCGCCACCCCGTCCGCCGGCGCCGCCCCGCTCGCCCGCGTGATCCGCCATCCGGCCCCAAAAGCGGTGAAGGAAGAAGTGGTGCCGGCAGCGCCGTTTCGTGGGGAGGCAAGGAGAAGACGGCTTGTTGGCGCCACCCCGCCTTCCGGCGCTGCCCTGCCCCCCGGCTCTATGCTCAATTCCAGCCCCCCCCCCCCCCCC
>ENA-ORXT01006669-ORXT01006669.1-marine-metagenome-genome-assembly--contig:-NODE-6669-length-10638-cov-8.348641_pt1 | contig 10638 bp, 14 predicted proteins | sample MGYA00237868_ERZ511482 | MGnify/ENA metagenome assembly ERZ511482
CCCGCCCTTGGAGCCGCAGTGGAAACGTGGTGTCTGCGCCTCGCGGCTGTCTGTCTCTCGCCGCCGCCGCCGCCGCGCGTGCCGGTCCGCCGGGCGCGCGAGCGGCGGGCGGGCGGGGGCCGCCCACGGGGTCCCCAGCGCTGCCGTCCGTAACGCGGGTAGGAGCACAATCGCTGTTTTGGCTCTGTTGGACGCCGCATTTTTTTGTGAACCCACCTTGACGGGGCAATCAGGGCAGGTTTTCGACGCAAGCTGTTGTATGAGTCTTTCATTTGGCCGTTGACTGAAGCTCTTTACACCGATGTGAGCGCCGCAAGACAACGAGAAAGGATACAGCGAGCCCGGATGTCAGCGGGCGCCCGCTTGCGCTTCACCACGAGTTGCGGCGTAGCCGTGGTACAATGGTACTGTGGAGCTTTTGTGGGCTGCCTTCGGCTGCTTCTGTAAATCCTTCCACAAAATGTGGTCCTTCCGTGGTGTAGGCAGGAGGAAAATCCCCCCCAGTAAGCAAGCGGATGATACACTGCTCCATCATGGTCAGCTGCGGTGCCATAAAAGGTTACATCGCTCGCGTCGGCCATCAGGATGTTCATTGGTCAGTTGCGTCTTGTGTTCGTTCTCCCATTGGCTACTTGCATGTCATCAGCACTTGCCGATTGTGGAAATATGCTCAACAGAATGTGGTGGCTAGATGCAGGGAGTGTAGCTAGCTTCCAAAAAGCTATTGTGGGGGCTTTTGTGGGTCCAGCCGCAGAAATGTGTGGACGTTCCACCGGGCTGTTCCACAAAAGTTGGAAGGCAAAAGCGCTCTTACCCTCTTAAAGGAGGTCAGCGCAGGTGGGGGCGCCCGGCCGCGCCCTCAGCCGGGCACACGAGGAGTTGATTGGCGCCGCGCCGCGCGTCGGCGCGAGACCCCCTGTCGCGCGACGTTGGGGAGCCGCACCGCGGCGGGGGGACAACAGCGAGGCAACGGCGGCGGCGGTGGGGGCCTCGTCAGCGGGATTCGGGGTCATTGCTGGGCAGGGCACCTACAGATGGGCGGGGGGGGGGGGTGCGAGGACGCGCTCCGTGCTACGCTTTCGGCCGGTGGTTTGTCGCACGCGACTGCTGGCGGCTAAAGCGCCGTCGCGGTCGAGGGCGAGTGAGGCGGGGCGCGCATGGGCAGATACGGGAGCCCAGGACAACAGCGCCAAACGGAGCTACCCAAACAGTTACATATAAGTGGCTGGTATTTCATTAGAATGAGTGAGTGCGGCAAACAAAATCGGATGATTAAGTATGATTAAGTAGTTGTTATAGTAAGACTGTTTGGCTGTGACACTGACAAAAGCACCTTTGGTCTAGTGGTAGAATACGTGCTTGCCAAATCAGTAGATCGCACGAGACCCGGGTTCGATTCCCGGAAGGCGCATGAGCCGAGCATACATTTTGACGTTTTACCTTCGATGCTCCACAATGTGGGATCACGGCCAGACGGCTCGGATAACCCCACTATCGTGTGCATCTGCGGGTGCATCTTCGGCAGTTCAGTTATCTCTGGGCGACTACGCTTTCCACGTCCTTCTCTCTCTGCCTTTCTCCTCTTCCCGCCACTTGTGCGTTGGCACGCACGCCCTCCTCTGTTGGCCACCAATTTCTCACCGCGGCGGCTGCCCGTATCGTCCACCCTTGGCGCGGCGTTTCTCCTGGGCACCATGACCGCCTCCGCCGCCGCCTATGTGGCCGCCCCCGCCGTCGCCGGCACCCCCCCCGTCCTGCAACCCATGCGGGCCTGCCGCCAGCCCCTCTGGCCGGGTGTGGCGCCTCGCGGCTCGTCCGGCGTAGCGGTCACCGTCGCCGCGCGCCGCTGCCGGTCGTCCTCGGCGTGGACGCCCGGGGCCGTCGGCTGCCGTCGGCGGAGCCGCCCCGCCACGACGCGGGCACCCCCCCGTTGCCGTGGCTTCAGGCCTGCCCCCCCGTCTGCGTCCGCGTCTTCGTCTGGGTCTGACGGTGGTGGCAGCGACGGCGGCGACGGCGCGGCGGGGGCCACCCCCCCCCCTCCCCCCGCCTGCGGCGGTACATCCCCACCGACGTCAGCCGCGCGCTCGCCGCCACCTCCATCGCCACCCGCTTTCACGGCTCCCCCACCGCCTACGCCACGACCGCCGCGGGCGCCGTCGTGCATGCGATCGGCGCCACCTACACCACCGCCGGCGGGGAGGCGGCGGGGCAGGGGGGCGGCGGGGGCCCCCCCGCCGTCCTCGTTGCGTTTGGCACGGGGCTGACGGGGGCGATTGGTGTGGCGGTGGCGGCGGGGCTGACGGCGGCGGGCTACCCCGTGACGCTCCTCCGCGTTGGCGAGGAGGACGGGCGCCCGCCATGGCGCGTCGAGATGGAAGCCGCCGCGGAAGCGGGCGGCGTCGACATTATTGACTTTGTGCCGGGCGGCGCCGCCTACTATTACGACCTGCTCGTCGACGCGGTCGTGGGCGTCGACCCGCTCGTTGACGGCCCCGTCGACGGGGGGGACGGCGGGGCCACCCTCACCGACGCGGCCGGCACGCCCGCCGCGGACGCGGCGACCACCCTCGACGCGGCCGCCGGCGGGCACCTGCCCGACGGCTCGTCGGCGGTGCTGGCGGCGCTCGCGTCCTCCCCCGTCCCGGTCGTGTGCATTGACCACCCGCTCGGGTGGGCGCTGGACAAGGGGCCCCCGGAGATTGCCGTCCGCCGGGGCACTTTTGTCAAACCCGACCTCCTCGTGTCGGTCGGCGTGCCGCTGCGGTCGGCGCGGTTTTTTGGTGGCCGCTACCACTATGTCGGGGGGGGGGTCGTGCCGCCGGGCTGGGGCGCCGCTGCGGGGGTGGCGACGCGCGACGCGCCGCCCCGGGGGGTGCGCGCGGTGCTGTTTGGGGGGCAAGCGGGACCACGAGGCACCACTGCTGGCGGAGCGGGGGCGGGCGTCGGTTTGGCGGGCGGCGTCGCGCAAACGGGGGACGTGTACGGGGCGGGGTTGGGGGGGGGGGAGGGCGACCAGGGGTGGATGGGCACCCTCTTTGTCAAGGACGCGCGGCGGGAGTGGGTGCATGTGGAGGACGATGAGGACCTGTGGGATGAGCTGGATTGAGGAGAGGGGGGGGTGGACGACTCATATGTGGACACCAACTGACGGCTGCTGTCTGAGACCCTGCTGGCATCGCGGGCATAGCCTTACAAGCGCGTGCGCTTGTGCACGATAGGGTTGGGGACGGCACTCCCGAGCGCACGGCTGCCCTTCTGCCCATTGATCCCACTGGCGTAGAGGTCTGCACAACGGCTTTGGCCATTGCCCGACCTCTCGTGCTACTCTCATCGACACGGCTGGAAGAGCGGTTCCAGGTTCAGTTTGACCACGAAGCAGGCGAGGAAAACACGAGCCCTGTGACGACAACGCGCGAGGCGAGGGTGACTCCAACTTCTCGCCGAACCCAGGCGGCCTCGGCAACCACTGCTCTGCGCCGCGGCCCCACTCCCGCCCGCATCACCACGCCGTCCCGGACGTAGTGCTCGTTCACTCGCAACGGAGCTTTTCGTGCAATTTGGGTCTGAAAAAACTGACGGACCCCCTGTCTCTCTAAAATCGACAGGTTTCCAACACCCTGAAGCAGCAGAGAGTGGCTTCACAGTCTCTGTCCTGTGCCTGCAGACACTTCTCCCACCCCGCGTACAAGTGTCCACAGTAGCAGTTGCCGCCGACTCGACCCCTACCGGCAGCCACAATCCTACCGCTCACACTGTGACATTCCATCTATTGCATAGCTGCTGGGGCGGCATGACCTGGCATGAGCACTGCCGACCAAGCTCAGTGGTTGTGGTTGGGCACGCATTTTACAGTCTCACACGCACCTCTGCCCAACCTCGGGAGACCATCCCACTGGAGCAGTTAGTGGCAGAACGGATCCCGCTGCTCCAGTCAGACTCGGCGCGGCGACAGTGGCAGGTGCTTCTCACACAATGGTGGCCGCCACCGGCGCACCGACTGGTCCACCGTCGGCACGTCCTTCCCCCTGGGTGACGACAACAAGTCGGCAGAGACGTCGGGGCCCATCAACCCCCCCTCCAGGTGGCGAGCCATCCACGCAACCGCCCGGCGGGCCGCCACCCATGACGCCCACGCACACACTTCGGTCAGCATCAGCTCGTTGGTGCCGAAATGCAGGCGAAAGGAGCGGAGCATGGTCGCGTCGACCTGCTTGACCGCCACCGCCACGGTTAGCAGCAGGCGGGTGAGGAAGACATGGTGCCCGCCCAGCGCGCGCACGTTGGCACAGACGGCTTTGTCGGCCCAGGGCGTATCTGCACGGGGCTCCTTGCCGTTGTAATCGGTGGCGACGTATGACTCCACGCAGGCGGCGACATCGGGGTGGATGTACCGCTCACGGATGCGCTCGTGTTGAACAACAAGGAACTGGGTTGACATAACCATAGACGAGAAAACACGAAACACAGAGAAAGAAACACCATAGCCACTAGAGGAAACACGAAATGAAAGGAAAGCAAGTCAGACACGCCACGTCGAGTGCGCACATTGAGAGGGCCAAGTCCTAGGCAATGCGTCTGTCACCACCGCACTGATAGCCCTGTGGTGCCCCCTCCCCCCCCCCCAGACATCCTCCCCGTCCAGACACGCGACGATGCATACCCCAACCGCCTCGGCTATGTAACGATGGTGGGTGGCCCACAACAGGTCGTCTGGCAGTGTCACGGCGTCCACGTCGACTTGTGCGTCGGGGGGAAGGGTGTCCCACAGTTTGCGCATCTGCCCCGGCTGCAGCGTGGATGTGTCGCGCAGCGTCAACGCGAGCACCTTGTTCGTCGCTCGCAGCAACCGCGGGTGCCGGTTGAGGGCGCGGAGCACGGTCGACGGTACGCTGGCTGGTATGGGCTCAAGGTAGCCAACAAAGAGGATCATTAGCGCGTTTTTCCAAACGACGGCCAGGATGGAGCCGAGTAGCTCGACCGCGTCTCTGGGATAGAGCTTGGGCGGGTTGGTCACCTCCTTAGAAGTCGGCCGCCGAAAGGAACGCGCCCACCGCACCAGATCGCGGATGCGCTTGTCGGCAAGCAGGTCCTCTCGACGCTCGGCGACCACCTGTGCGGCATCGCGGATGCCGTTGGCGCCCGCCATGGTGGCGTGTCCGTTTTGGCAGACTAAACATTTGTTCTGTCCAGTGGGACACGCCCCACCGCATGACAAGAGCCAGTGGGACCATAATACGCCAAGCCAGGCAACACACACTTGAGAAGAAACAGCAGCACGTCAGCAATCGGGCACACGGGTTGCACCTCATCGGCTGCAGGTGGCAATTCACATTGCCTCCTGCCGCACCACAGCGCGGCCTCGAAACTGAATCGCATCCACACCCGCACAGCCAAACGCTTCCACCCCTCTCCCAGTCAACACACTACACTGCAGAGCGTACCGCAGCAGCCACGGCCGAACACACGAGCTCCTTGACGCCACGCGAGTAGACGCCGGTCAACATGGTGGCCTCCCTGTAGAGCCCATAGTAGCCGACCCAGAGCACCATGGACGGCAGGAAGGCGCCCTCCGCCCCATACTTGGCCCACTCCGTATGGCGGATTGTGCTAAACTCCGAGAGCATCTCGTGGAACGCGTCGCTCGTGGCCTCAAAGCCCGCCGCTACGGTCGGCGGGTCGACCAGCGACGGCCACCGGTCGCGGTGGGCGGCCACGCGGACAGGGACCCCCGCCGACTTGGCCCTCGACGCCGCCTCGGCCTCCGCCGCGGCCGTCACCCACCCCTCCTCCGCGTCCTCCGCCGACTCTGATGAGCGACCTGGGAGGAAGCCGGGCGACCGCACATACACCATCGTCGGCGAGCGGGGGGACTCGAGTGACTGCGACCGGGTCGCGCGTGGCCCATCCCGGCCCGCCGGTTCCAGTCGGCTGGGGATGTCGACCAGCAGCGACGGCCGCAGCGGCAGCGGCCGCATGATAAGGCGCGGGTGAGTGGGGGAAGAAAGGGGAGGATTTGAGCAGCCCAGAGCAACGCCAGTCGTGGCGAGAGGGGGGTGGGAGGGCGGCCGTGGTGTCACAGAAGAGGGGGAGGGGGGGGGTAAACAGCGGAGCGCAGGAAGACGGCGACCACAGGTGGCCAGGTCGCGGCTGGGCGTCGCGCGCAACCGCGCAAGCAATGGGGGCAGCGACGGCACCAGCCACAGCGAGAGCGACAGAGACGTCCGCTACTCGGTGGAGACGGCGTAGGCAGGACTGTAAATATCAAACGGCGGTGCTGCACGACGGCGCTGCTCACACAGTGAGCCGGCCGTCATATCGGCCGCACATGGCCTCGACCCGACACGCGGAGAGCCTGCACCCCCTCCCACCGATAGCGCGTCGCTGTGCAGGTGTGGGGAAAAATATTGAGCGGCCAACACGTGGGAGGGCAGCCGTCCCTCGTGGGGGACACCAATGGACAGCGACGGTTCCACAATCCTCATGCAGGCGCGCGGTGGTTCCGCACCACGGTGCGAACCAACAGCGGGCGGAGTACATGGACAGGGGACACGGACGTGGCAGACACAGGCGTGGGAGACAGAAGAAAGGTCGCGAGCGTGTGCCGTCTTCAAGCGCGTCCAAGTCTCGCCAATCCATTCAAGCCCTGCCGCGATGGAAAGAAGAGGAGAGCCTGCGCCTATATCGGGGGCGTCAGGGGCGCGCGACGGATAAGACGCCTTAAGTAAGGCCTTACTGACGCCCCATTAGGCAGCCAGAACGCCCGCACGACGCCCCAAGTAGCACCCTCAATATTCGCAATATAGGTCCAGTGGCACCCATATTGTGCTCTCATATGTCATTTTTGAGTCAAGACTGGGTGCCTGTCCCCAACCAAGGTGCACACACCGTGTTTTGTCGCCGATTCCTCAACACTGTGAACTGCCTGAATCGAATTGCCTCTCCGATTATTCGATGAATCACCATGGAATCACATTGAGATCAGAGTACAGAGATATATTGGCCGTCGTCGGATTAGTCTTTGTATGAAACTATTTTGATCTCGTGGACAGGTTTCTGAGACAGCCAGCGAGACATTCGACTTAGCGTGGTCACACGGAATTGTATAGTTCTCCAAGTGTTGCAAGTGTCATTTCCAACGACTGTCCGGAGCTGCTTTTCTGGATGTTCCCTGGGATCGTCCTCCTGTTCGTTCCAGATCATTGGTACGAATGTTTCTTGAAGCTGCTGTCCCAGACCGTCTCTGGAATCAAATTGGTCTGGCCCGCGATAGGTGCGTTCAAACTATCACCAGGACCGTGTCATGGGCGATAGCACGGCGTGAACGATGCTGTTACTTTCTTGTCACGGAGACAGTACAGTCGGATAGTAGAAGCGTGTTGTCATGCTGCGCCTCAGATAAAAATGTGAGATGCTCCATGCGCTCGCCTTGTGGTTCTTCCAGCATTTTCTTGGCCGTATGACGTAGTGTGCTCTGCGAGCATTGGTACTCCACGTGTTTTAACGTCCCTGTGTTGGATACTCAATGTTCCGCCGCTGGGCAATCCCCCAATCTTTGCTCCTACTTTGTGGCAGGACAACAGATTCGCAGCGAGAGACACTGGGTTGTCTGCTTGGTCGCAACAAGCGAAAAGGCTTATCAGAATACCAACAGATATGTATACAACAGCCAGTAAACTCATGAGAACAGACGAGAACGAGTTGCTCTGCGGGCCACAGAAAACTATGGGGCGAATCTTACCCTCAGCCGCACTGACACGTCAGCATCCAGCCGTAGGGCCCGTTGTTGGGCAGCACAAGTATCAATGTGCCAGCTTTGCACGTTGCTTCGCCGCTCATACACCAGCCCCACGTGTTCCTGTGATATCTGGGACAGCGCTGCCTTGGAGTCATACCAAAATAATACAGTGGCCGCCTAGTACTGATAGAAGGACAGAGTAGTGATGATGTCCATCGCCATTCGACCGAGATGCATAAGGGATCAACGCATAAACTGAAGAAGACGAAAAGGATGCGAGCCAGTCGATGGGTACGGCTAGCGGTGTCAGCGAGTGACAAGTACAAAAGTGGAGCTCCATGATACAGAGGATTGACCACGAAGCCAAGGCCTGCTGCCCTCCGACAGAGACCCCTTGACTGCTTTGCGAAAACGGTAAGTTCTGGTGATTGGAAAGTTTGATAGCGGGCTACAAGACATTATTACGTTACTCCATTGAAACAGATAAGGCAGCACCTCGTGCTGGTCTCGGGCACTGATGACGTTGAGAGAGAGCTCTGGTTCATTTCCGCCCGCGATATCGCTACTGGGGAAAAACATTGGCGCGTCTGCTGCGTCACTCACAACCTCTTTGGTCTGTGAATCACGACGACGAGCCATGGGAGGACTCAAGAGGCGCCGTCGCGGGCCCCGAGTGGCTTCCAGCTTCCGTTTTGAGCAGGACGACTCTGCCGCCTATTGACCCGTGCCAAGTGCTACCAGAGGCAATGGAATGACACCACATGGCATGGGAGATCATGGCCAGGCCGCCGATGTCGCACTCCACACGGGCACCGTCGCTCGTGGCCAAGCAGGCGGTCGCATCATCTCTGCAGGTACAGATCGAGCCCAACTCGCCGAAGGAGGCTGCAGACATGATGGCAGCGACCGCGGCCATTCCGAGAGGCATGGTGGCACTTTTTGTGCTCCTGACGCAAATGATGGAAGAGCCGCCGGGGCCATAGGAGTAGATGGGCTGGAACAAGGCTGTTCACCTCATTCCAGTGAAGGCATTGAGGGGGGCTCCACCGACACGGAGTTCAGCTTCTCTAGCGATGAGGAGAACAGGGAAGTACTATTCCAAACTCGGATAGTGTTTCATAGCTACGGATACTGGTTTAGCAAGAGTCGACTGTCCTCGAGGCAGTATGACATGATGCGCCTAGTAGAGAACCCCTTTACTGGCCAAGAGAAGTGGCCGTCAAGGTGGCGGCTCGGGCAAATACGTAAGGTGCGCGTACAAAGAGCCGCCACTGTGCAAATTGCAACTGTGCAGAGTTGCCGACCTGTAGGGAGGGGCAAGGAGCCCAGAAAGTTACCTGATGCGCAAGTGCAGTACATTCTCTTTTCGGAGCACATCAAACGGGACTTTGCAGATCCTGCTACAGCGGCTCTGTTCCACAATAAAGGCGATTCTGACTTGCGAACCATAGACACGCCAACTGAGTTCCATCAAACTGTAGTGGCAAGAGAACCCTCCCGCTTTAACTTCCGCCATGAATTCCGTCTCAATGGTTCCCTGTACGATATGGGATGTACCGCGGCCATGAGGTGGTCCTCCACCGTGCTACTGAAAGCTACTCTCCAGGAGACTGGAATAGCAGATGCGATGATATCTCGATGTCACCGTCGTCCCACGCACCGCCCGATGCCTTAAGAGTGGGGGAATTTTTGGCCTCGTTTTCTCTGTGTTTGGGCTTCCAGCCTCCAGAAGAGATGAAGGCGTACTTCAAGGAGGATGGCACCTTCTGTTCACGGATAACACGTTCAGGAGACGTATACGTTTGCGGCGTCGAAGGTGCCACGCAAACAGGCTGCTGGGCGCGCCTCTGCTCCGTGTCTGACATGAGGCTGATCACTCCAGCTGCCCCGCGGTCCGGAGTGGCCGCGCAGTTCGACCCCCATGTCGTCTTCATTGGATTGAACGGCGACGAGTTCGGGGTTCTCAAGAGACGGCGCGGGGACCTGGTCGGATACTACGGGTGCTATTTCCTCGCACTGGAAGACAGAGCAGCATGCATCAGCCCTTTGTACTACCTTCCTCCCGGAGCAGACGCCGGACCGCTCGTTCGACTGGTGGCTCAGGATCTTGTGGCACTCTCCAAGAGTGGCGTACAGGTCTATGATGCGTTCTCCATGAGAGACGCACTCGTGCGCGTGTACCCTTGCCTGGGTCTGTTTTACTTCCCGATGGCGGCAAAATTTTCGAACTCTGTAGGCCCTAGCGGAGTCGAGCAAAGCACCAGCTGTGACATTGTCGGCCTGAAGACGAAGTCCAACCGCCTCGACCGCGCGGTAAGCAGCACAACCATCTTTGATGTTCGTGACGTGCGATACGCCCGCATTCAGGAGCGTACAATCGCCCTCGAATCGAGCGTTAAGGGTTCCGACGTCACATCCAATGAAGGGCGAAAGGCAGCGCTGATAGAAACTGGTATTTCGAAGGACATGGGCAGTCACTTCATGATGTTGGAAGAGAGCCGGGGGCCTAGGAGCTTTGACATCCATGAGCACGTCATTGTAGCGCCATCACATCTTCTATACTACGGAATGGCGTCACCACTTCTGAAGGCGGCGTGCGACGCACTTGGCGTATCACAAAGGGATGCCTTCTTGCGACAAATGAGAGCAGTAGCACCAAGCATGCCGTATCATTCTGTTCTCTCATCTTTCGAGCCGGCGAAGATATTACTAATCCCCGAATTTTGTCGTGGGGGACAGAGACAGAGACTGACTGTGAATAACAGCACTCTATTGGTCTAAAACAACAGTAAGAAGGCATCATAGCCAATAGAAGGCCCGCATTCAGTGCCAGGACCTTGCATCCAGCAGAACTCACTGTTTGTTGCCGCTTGATCCGATTTTCTTGGCACGGAGCAAGCTGC
>ENA-ORXT01006670-ORXT01006670.1-marine-metagenome-genome-assembly--contig:-NODE-6670-length-10636-cov-4.042523_pt1 | contig 10636 bp, 9 predicted proteins | sample MGYA00237868_ERZ511482 | MGnify/ENA metagenome assembly ERZ511482
GGTGATTGTAGCTCAGTTGGTTAGAGCGCCGGATTGTGATTCCGGAGGTCGCCGGTTCGAGACCGGTCTTTCACCCTAACTGACTCAGTTGATTAACCCCGGTAAGCCATGCTTGCCGGGGTTTCTTGTTTAAATGATAGAATGAATGAATTGAGGAATGAGAGAATGTCACTCCACTAATCCGGAACCTCCGCCTGAGCAAATACCAGTTTCTTGATGCAGATATCGTGGTAATTCATCTTGCGGCCGGTGGCTGCGGTGACGCCCCAAAAGACGGTAGGGTTTCCCCGAAAGACGTCTTTGACGATGTCTTCGTTCAGGTTGGCGACCTGCTGTCCGTCCAGGTGAACCTGAAGTTGCTTCTCGATTGGGTTCCAGTAGATCCAGAGCAGATGCTTTTGACCGTCTTCCAGATTGAGTAATTCATTCGGCCCATCAACGCTTGCGTAATGATGGGGTTGGCCGTTCACGGAAATAGCAACGTGATCGTTGGGCGGGTCGGCAAGATGGTAATTCTGATAGGTATCAAACTCGATGCCCAGGGAAGGATAGAGACCCGCGAAGCCCATCCCCTCGCCCCGGTAGCCGGTGCGCATGACGGGGTGAAAAACAAAGCCGATGCCATCAGCGCCTAACTCATCGCGCTTGCCGAACACCAGGCAGACGGTGAGCTCAAAAGATTGGCTCAGGTCAATGGGTTTCTCGTACCAGGCGGAGCCGGAGGCAAACTGCACGTCGGGCGTCAGGCGAATACAATCTTCGTCGAGGATGCGGGCGCTGCCGCCGAGTTTGAAGTCTTCTACACTGGATTGGGCACCAAGCGTTCCCGCTGTCATCGTAAGGCAAAGAAGGAGAATAAAAGTATTGCGAAGGATTACCATGATATCAGGGGTTGAATACTCCAATATAAAGATCAATTGGTGAAGAATGTTGTGATGGGGAGAGTGTTTTAAAAACCTCTCCCCCGGCCCCTTTTGCTGCGCAGCTTCTCCGCTGGCCTCTTCGAGTCCGCTCCGAGGTCCGAAGGAGAGGGGTGACCTCTTCGTTAATGATTTTACTAAAAAAGTTGACCTTTTGGGTACTGAACATTCCTAAAGTTACATTCAAGCCTGGCTTTTACTGACAATCCAGCGTAGGCGGTAGCCGAAGCGGTGTTTCTCCCCCTCTCCAGCGACGGTAGGAGCGGTACGGAGAGGGGGTTGGGGGGAGAGGTTTCCATGCGCCACACTTGTGTAGGGAGAGTAGCTCCTCCGGAAAGGGGTTGGGGAGAGATTTTACATCGCTCTTCCAACTTCCCTTGCATCCTGCGGCCCCGCGCCCAAAAACACGGAAGCGACCTGGTTATGCTGGACTTTAGTCCTTCAAGGTTCACGTGCGGACTAAAGTCCCGCGCAAACAAACTTTTAGGCCTGTGCCGTTGGTGTAAAACTCATCGGCGGGAAGTTCGGGCCATTGTTGCCGCCAGTGGGTTCACCAATGGGACCGAACTGCTTTTCGAACTTCTTTACGTTGTCCGCCAGCGCAGAAAGCAATCGCTTGGCGTGCTGAGGAGTAAGGATCACACGGCTCTTCACCTTCGCCTTGGGGGCGTTAGGGACGATGCGTACGAAGTCCACCACAAATTCACTGTTACTGTGGGCAATGATGGCCAGGTTGCTGTATACACCTTCGGCGATCTCTTCGGGCAGCTCGATGTTAAGCTGGTTCTGTTTCGGGGCTTTTTTTTCGTCAGCCATGGTTGGTCTTTTGTTTCTTTGGTCTTTTGGTGATTTAGCTTCTAGCCTCTTAATTCGTTCTCACACTGATGGGGTTGACCTTGTATAATCTCCAACGTGCGGTAGCCTAAAAGACCAACGAACTAACAAACTAAAGAACTATTTCTTCTTCGCCACTGCCTTTTTCTTCTTAGGCGCAGCTTTCTTTTTCTTCTTCACTTTAAACGCGTCGGGCATTTCAAGCTCGATGAACTTCTTCACCTTTTCGATGGTCAGTTCAGCGGCTTCCTCCCGCGTCATGCGTTCGCCTTTCTTGTTTTTCGGAATCTTGATGGACTTCTTCTTGAAGCGGATGAACGGACCCCAGCGGCCCTGCTCAACGTCGATCTTTTCGTCCAGGAAACGCTGGATGTAGCGATTCGCCTCTTTCTCTTCCTTGGCCTGCAGGAGTTCGATCATGGCGTCCTTGGTCAGTAATTCCGGATCACCGTACCGCTTGGGGATGTTGATGAACATGCCGTTCCACTTCAGGAAAGGACCGAAGCGACCGGCGCCACGGGTGACGTCCAGTTCCTTATAGGTCATCACCGGAGCATCGGCCTTCTTCTTGGCGGCGATGAGTTCTTTGGCGCGGGCCATGTCTACGGCATGCGGGTCTTCACCCTTTTCGAGGCTGATGAACTTGTCTCCCCAGCGCACGTAAGGGCCAAAACGGCCGATGCCAACGGCAGCTTCCTGACCTTCAACTTCACCGAGTACTTTGGGCAAAGAGAATAGCGGCATGGCGATCTCCATGTCTACCTCCTCCATGCTCATGCCGGGAGGCAGGTTGGCGTATTTGGGCTTCTCGTCGGGCAGCAGCTCATCCGGCGCACCGAGCTGAATGACGGGGCCGTTGCGGCTCAGCCGCACCAGTACGGTCCGGCCCGTATCCGGATCAGTACCAATCTTTCGTTCGGCACTTACGCGCTCGGCGTTCTCGGTCGTGTCTTCTACTTTTTCGTGGAAGGGATGGTAGAAGTCATTGAGCATCTGCGTCCAGGTAACCTGGCCTTCGGCGATGTTGTCGAACTTATCTTCAATGTCCGCCGTGAAGCTATAATCCATCACTTTCTCGAAGTTCTCTCCGAGAAAGTCAGAGACGGCCATCCCGATGTCACTGGCGAAGAGGCGATTCTTCGTCGCGCCGGTCATTTCCGTCTTCGTTTCACTGCTTACGCTGTTGTCCTTCAGGGTGAGGACGTCGTAGTGGCGCTCCTTGCCTTCCCGGGTTTCGCTGGTGACGTAGCCACGCTTCGGGTCCATAATTTTGGAGACCGTAGGGGCGTAGGTAGACGGGCGGCCGATGCCGAGTTCTTCGAGCTTCTTTACCAGGCTGGCCTGGGTGTAGCGGCCCGGCGGACGGGTGAATCGCTGGGTAGCGGTCATTTCCTGCAGTGGCAGCACCTGCCCCTTGCTGAGGGGCGGGAGGATGCCTTCGTCCTGGTTGTCATCGTCTTCATCGTCGTCCTTACTTTCCAGGTATACCTTCAGAAAGCCGTCGAACTTGAGCACTTCGCCCTGCGCGCGAAGCCGCGCATCAGGTACGGTGGAGATACCAATGTGAACGGTTGTTTTCTCCAGCTGCGCATCGGCCATCTGGCTGGCGATGGTCCGCTTCCAGATCAGCTCGTAGAGGCGCTGCTCGTCGCGGTCGCCAACAGTGGTACTGTGCTTTTCGATGTAGGTCGGGCGAATCGCCTCGTGCGCCTCCTGGGCGTCTTTTTTCTTGCTTTTGAAACGGCGTACCTGGCTGTACTTGTCGCCGAAGGCAGACTTTACTTCTTTCTCAATTGCCGTGAGTGCGGTTTCGGACAGACTAACGCTGTCAGTACGCATATAGGTGATGAGACCGGCCTCGTAAAGGCGCTGGGCGACGCGCATCGTACGCTCTACGTTCATGTAGAGTTTCCGGCTGGCTTCCTGCTGCAGGGTAGAAGTGGTGAAGGGGGCCGCGGGCTTGCGCTTGGCGGGCTTCACTTCAATGTCGTTGATCTTGAAGTCAGCACCAACACATTTTTTCAGGAAACCTTCCGCGCCGGCCTTATCGTCAAAGCGGTCGGGGCTTTCGGATTTCAGTAGTACCGTTCTTCCCTGCTCGTTGCGCACCGTGAAGATGGCGTTCACCCGAAAGAAGGGCTTGGCTTCAAAGGCCATAATTTCCCGTTCACGCTCCACCACCAACTTTACGGTGACGGATTGTACACGGCCGGCACTAAGGCCGAATTTAACTTTTTTCCACAGCACGTTACTCAGCTCGAAGCCAACAAGGCGGTCAAGTACCCGGCGGGCCTGCTGGGCGTTGACGAGGTTGACGTCTACCAGCCGTGGGCTCTGGATGGCGGAGGTAATGGCGGGGGCCGTGATTTCCCGGAAAACAATGCGCTTGGTGGTTTCAACGGGGAGTTTGAGGACTTCGCAAAGGTGCCAGCTGATGGCTTCTCCTTCGCGGTCTTCATCCGTCGCGAGCCAAACCTCATCGGCTTTTCCCATGGCGGTTTTGAGGTCTTTGACGACCCTGCGCTTCTCGGGAGAGACGACGTATCTCGGCTTAAAGTCGTTGGCAACGTCTACGGCGCCGTCTCCTTTATCCAAATCGCGAACGTGGCCAAAGGAGGACTTCACGGTGAAGTCTTTCCCCAGAATTTTTTCAATGGTTTTCGCTTTGGCCGGCGACTCGACAATCAATAAATTTTTAGCCATGGGATGGTTCGTGTGGAATTACTTGTATATAAGGTTACGGTTGCGGGCGGTAATAAGTTGTTCGGCGCAGGACCTTAAGGACGTAAGCGTGGCCGCATCGGTCACATTTCCCTTCTCGTCCAGAAGGGCATCAACGCCGCTAAGCGGTAATTTGTTGGGCAGTACCCATCCACCCATGTGGGCGATGATGTCAGCCAGGTGGTCAATGCCGCGTAGGTTTCCGGCGCGGCCGGAGGAAATACCTACGAGGGCAAAAGTCTTATTTTTGAAGTTCCGGGGGTATTCATTGACGGAGATCGCATCGATGAAAAGCTTCACCATGCCGGGAAAACTACCGTTGTATTCGGGGGCGAAAACAACGAAGGCATCCGTGTCGAGCACAAAACGTTTTTGAATATCCAGTAGCTCGGGCGTCATTTTTGACTTATCGTACATCCCGGAAAACAACCATTCCGGCGCAAGGGTGCTCAGGTCAAGTAATTGCACATCTTCCCCCATCTCACTGACCATCTCAAGAAATGAGGTCGCGAAATCGAGCGTTTTGCTACCGGAGCGATTCGTACCGGAAATTATGGTGATCATGAGCAGTTGATTCTGGAACCGGGTTGCAAACCTACGATATTCAGAGTAAAGTATTTGGGTTGGGGTGTTAGATCCGATTAGAGGTTTTACCCAACCCGGCTTCCTGCCAGCCGGCCGACGGCCTCCGCTACGCTTCGAGCCGGCGGACGGCATCGTCTCTCGCTAAGCCGTCGGCCCGATCCCCGAGGAACGAGGGTCGGTCCGACGGCTGGGTAGACGGAACCCGATCTCACGACTCTCCCTTCATCCGGTACAGCACACAAGTTTTCAGGTCGGGCCGCTGCGCCAGCTCCGGATGATCGAAAGAGCTATCGTAGGTCATCCCTATCTTCTCCATCACCCGGATGGAAGCGGTATTCTGGCTGACGGCAACGGCGACTACCTCCGGAAGCTTAAGCTCATGGAGCGCAAAATCCATACATGCCTGTGCGCCTTCGGTGGCCAGGCCCTGCCCCCAAACGTCAGGGTGGAGCCGCCAGCCGATGTCTACGCAGGGGGTGAAGTGGGCGTCGTAGTCCTGGTAAGCGAGGCCGATGAAGCCGATCATTCTTCCGGAATCACGTAGCTCAGTGGCAAAATAGCAGTGGCCGTACTTTTCCATCTGTTGATGGTTTCGGCCAATGAAGCCCTTGGTTTGTTCTTCGGTTAGCGTGGCGGGAAAAAATTCCATTACGCGGGCATCACCGCTGATTTCGGTCATGGCAGCCAGATCGGTTTTTTGCCAGGGGCGGAGGAGGAGTCTTTTGGTAGTGATCAAGCGGCTTAGATTTTATCTTTCCATAGTTCGAAATCGGCCAGTTCTCCCACTTCATGGCAGCTACCATCTTCGTGACTGAAGTAATAGACCAGAGTACCCGACTCGAAAAGGCTGTTTCCTGCCAGTGGTAAACCAAGATGATCACCACAACCATTGCCCGCAAAAGCGATTGCTCCAATGGCTTCGGCTTCTTTCCAATCGGCCTGATCCAGGGTTAACATATGCCGGAACCCTTCCCATTCCCAGCCCGTATCTCCGAAGTCGGGTTTTCGGCGATAAATTTCTTTGAAGGTATCCGGTAACACCAGCTGCAGGCGTTGGGAAACTTCCGAAAATTCATCGTCGCCGAAGGCGTCTTCGGGGGTGGTGAAGTTTTCCGCCAGTCGGGCTTTGCTGCGAGCATACAAGCGTTGGACTTCCTCCGAAAATGTATATTCGACGGGAGAAATATCCAGCTCAATGGCTGCATACTGATTAACCCGTTGACGGTAAACGTCCGGATCAATCTGAATGTGGGAAAGATTCAGTTCATAGCAGTGGAAAGCCTCGGGGAAATGCCTTTGCAGAGCATCACGTAGTGGCTCGCTGATCACGATCTCGTCCTTATAAGTATACAGGTCTAACGTCGTGTCCAGGCTTAAATGCTCCGTGACGATTTCCGGTGTTCGCAAGCTGATTTTCGGGTCAGCAATGATATCCATTCGTAGTTTTTGGAGGGCTGCATAGTCGGATAAAACGGGGAGCTCCATCTCCGTCACTGGCTTTCGGTACCCATCTAACATGGTATAGGTCTGGCGCAGCCCTCTGACGGGGACGGGGTAGGCCAACTGTTTTCTAAGGGTGTCGTATTCAAGCTGCAGTAGAAAATAAGGAGTTATTATGTTCTCAATCCTAAAGGGTTCCAATACAACGGGGTGGAACCGGTGTTGGGGGAGCTGAAAATGGCTCAGTAATTTTTTTACGTCCTGAGAAACAAGAATAGTAGGCACGCCAAAACTTCGCTCGCTACGTTGAATGTGCGACAGGCGGTCATTCCCTTCATGGTACATTCCCCTTCGCATCCGAATGGGTTCTTTCACCTCCTGGAAATGGAAATCGACTTTGAAAGGTTGCTTGAAGGAGGCTGTATAGGAGTAGGTAAGTCCTAGCTCATCGGTCTGTCGTGCGACCCAGCCGTAGTATCGCTGGTTATCATCCTTGGTGAAGGGGAGGGGCTCGCGAATTTTCGGAGCGGAATCCGTTGAAGAAGGTGCTGCTTTGGGAGGAGTGGCAGGTGGCGCGGCCGCAGGTGCAGGCACCCCCGCTTGGCGCTCCGCGCCAGCCCCGGAAGGGGGAGGTTCAGGAGCAATGGAGGCTTGCTCAGGCGAAGGCTCCTTCGAGTTCAGCCACCCAAACAGGCGATCAAAAAAGGACTTTTTCATGGGCTGTTATTCAAGAAATCTAAGGTAGTCACTAATTGATCAGGTAAACAAAAAAGTAGCTCAGCGCACCAAAAAGACCCAGTAGAATCCCGATTGGCGCCTGGATAACGCGAATGCCAATATTCAGTATTTTGTCCAGAACGCCGTGAAAACCAGTAACGGAGGCAAGGTACATCGGCAGGATTTTTCCTTCGCCTCCCGCCTCCTGGGTGGCTTCTGCCAGGTTGATCTGATCAAAACGGAAGAGGTTGGTCATTGTCGTCAGCACCCGTTGTAGTAAGCCGGAAACAAGCCCGCCGATGAAGGGGACTTTGTTGCCAACAATGTCTGAGGCAACGGGGATGGTAATCAGGTGCATCGTCCCCAGAAAAAGAAGTTGCAGGACTTCTTTCCTGTTTCCGGAGTGGGTGGTAGTATTCAGGGAGTCCATGTCCTCTACGATGCCCTTCAGGATGTCCATTGAGTAAGTCATGATGGCGCGGATGTCAGCGCGGAACCGCACCGTCAGGTAAAACAGGCCCGCAAACAAACCGGTGATCAGGGCAAGCAGCAGTCCGAAAACGGCATAAAGCAAATACTGAACGTGAACGAGATCCAACAGGAAGAAGCCCGCGAAGTAAAGGAGGATTGCCAGAATAATGGGGCGAACGGTCCAGCTGATCACGTACATGGGAAAGACGATCAGGTCGCTGAGTCTTTCGGTTACTTCGGGGTCCCGGTACTTGCCGATGTCTACGCCGAGTTCGGTTTGGATGTGGAGGTCAAGTGCTTGCCGGTCGGCTTCGGTGCGGATTTTCATAGCTGGGGTTCGATTTGCTAAGGTATTGCTTAGTGGTGAAACCGGCGTAAGCGGCTTCCAGCCGCGCTACCATTTCTATAGCGCGTAGGCTGGCTCATCCGCCAACTGAAGTCAGCGGTACAAGGACTTCGCCCCCGTCAGGGATCACCCCCCGCTGCCGCCCCTGCGCCAGGAAGGCGCGCACCGCCGCCCGGCCCTCCGGGCCGAGGTCCAACGAGTAATCGTTGACGTAGAGCGCGATGTGCTGCCGCATCACCTCCGGGTCCATTTCCTGGGCGTTGGCGGCGACGTAGTCTGCCGAAGCAGCAGGGTTATCAAAGGCGTATTGCACGGAACGAGCGAGCACCCGGTCGAAGGTCTGCTGCACTTCCTGCGGCAGGGAGCGTTTGATCACGATGCCGCCGAGCGGGATGGGGTGGCCGGTGCTTCCTTCCCAGAACTCGCCGAGGTCGGCGATCTTGTGCAGCCCTCTTTCGTGGTAGGTAAAGCGGTTTTCGTGGATGAGCAGTCCGGCGGCAAACTCGCCGGAAAGCAGACGGGATTCGATCTCGGAGAAAAGCACCTCGGTTTTGTTGGTCAGTTCCGGGTAGGCGAGGCCGAGCAGGTAATTAGCCGTGGTTAGCTTCCCTGGGATAGCGACTGCCAGGGACCTCGAAGCGTCCGCAAACGGAGCGGAGCGGAGTGCTTGCGGTCCTTTGAGCGTCCGGTCGTCCCTTGCTCCTTCAACCTCCCCTTTTGGGGGCTGGCGCGGAGCGCCAATCGGGGCCCATTGCACCCGCGTCCGCGCCAGATCCGCATCCGCCGTTACCAATAGCGGCCCCACACCCCGCCCCAGCGCACTGCCCGCGTTCAGCAGAGCGTAGGTCTCCGTCAGGTAGCCGAAGGCGTGATAGCTCAGCTTCGTAACGTCCATTTGCCCCGCAAGCGCCAACCGGTTCAGCGCTTCCACGTCGCCCAGGCGAACGTCAAATTCAAGGCCTTCGGTGTCGATGCGACCGTGTACCATTGCGTCAAAAATGAAGGTGTCGTTGGGGCAGGGGCTGTAGCCCAGGGACAAGCGCATATGCGATATTTGATATGGGATATTCGATATGCGATTTAAACCAATGATCCGGGAGCATAGTTTTTAAATTCCGATCTTTGCCCTTTCTCGTGCGGTAGCCAATCAAATATCACATATCGCCAATCACATATCGCATATCCCTTTCCATGCACCTCCAGGTCCTCTTCGAAGACAATCACCTCATCGCTGTCAACAAACCCGCCGGCATTTTGAGCCAGAGCGATAAAACCGGCGACCGGACCGTAATGGACTGGGTAAAATCCTACATCAAACACCGCTACGATAAACCGGGCGATGTTTTTCTGGGCTCCATCCACCGCCTCGACCGGCCGGTGAGTGGCGTCATCCTTTTCGCCCGTACCAGTAAGGCGCTGAAGCGGATGAACGAGCAGTTCCGTGATCGCAAAGTGAATAAGGTCTACTGGGCCATCACGACCGATCAGCCCGATCCGATTGAAGGCAAACTGAGCGGATACATTTTTAAGGACACGACAAAGAACCGCAGCAAAATCCTGCCCAAGGCAGATTCCAATCGCCACAAAGGCGCTAAAATGGCTAAGCTGAAGTACCGTCTGCTGGGCCGCGTTGGTGCGAATGTATTACTGGAAGTGAAACCGGAAACCGGCCGCCCGCACCAAATCCGGGTGCAGCTGGCGGATCAGCTGAAGACGCCCATCCGCGGCGACCTTAAATACGGCTCCAACCTGCGCAACGCCGACGGAAACATCAACCTGCACAGCCGCGAACTGGCCTTTCAGCACCCGGTGACGAAGGAAGCGGTGAAAATCGTAGCTCCGATTCCGGAGATTGAACAACTCTGGCAATTATTTTCGGAGATGACGGACTGGTAGTGAAAGGCGCGTTGCGCTTTCACTACTTAGACGACGCTGCGCGTCTTGTAGGCGAAAAACGCGCTGCGCTTGTTTTTCTTTCAGACGCCACTTCGTGGCTTGTAGGGCTTCGGTTAGAATGGTTAGAGATGAAGAAGTTTCTTGCGGATAGATTGGATAGGATTCGGGCAGCGGGCAATTATCGCCAGCTGGCGGGTTCCGTGGATGGGGTGGATTTCTGGTCAAACGATTATTTGGGGTTGGCACGGTCGAGCTCGCAGAGCTTCGTAACACAGCCCCGGCTTCCAGCCGGGAGCAAAACGGGCGCCACCGGCTCCCGTTCCATCTCCGGAGACGCCGACCAGTACCACACCATCGAGCAAATGATCGCCGACCACCACGGTTACCCCGCCGCGCTGGTGTTCAACTCCGGCTACACGGCCAATCTGGGGCTGTTGTCGGCGCTGCTGAAGCGGACGGATACGATTCTCTACGACGAGCTCATCCACGCCAGCTGCCGCGACGGCCTGCGGCTCGGGATGGCCAAAGCCATCCGCTTTGCGCACAATGACCTGGGCGCACTGGCGGAGCTGCTTACCAAAAATGGCCGCGCTGACGGGCAGTTGTTCGTCCTCACCGAAGGACGCTTCAGCATGGACGGCGACCTGGCACCGGTAGCGGAGATGGCTTCGCTCTGCCGGGAACATGGCGCTCACCTCATCGTCGA
>ENA-ORXT01006672-ORXT01006672.1-marine-metagenome-genome-assembly--contig:-NODE-6672-length-10633-cov-4.549166_pt1 | contig 10633 bp, 8 predicted proteins | sample MGYA00237868_ERZ511482 | MGnify/ENA metagenome assembly ERZ511482
AAAGCCAGTGGCACTACGCGGTTCGCCTTTAAAATCACCCGTCCACGATGATCAATTTCAATCGCGCTGTCGCCACCTAAACCAATGGTTTGCATGTCGATCGCTTTGATCATGGTTCTAAAACCACCGACCATAGAGCCTGCTTCATTGAGGTCTGGCCAGCCGTTCTTAACAATCGCGACATCGGTCGTTGTGCCACCAATGTCAGAGATGATGAAATTAGGTTCTTTTGATAAAAAATTAGCACCGATCACACTGGCGGCTGGGCCAGAGAGAATCGTTTCAATGGGTTTTTGAACGACGGCGTCAGCAGAGGCAATTGAGCCGTCACCTTTAACAATCATCAATGGCGCGGTAATGTCGTGACCAGCTAAGGCTCCACGCACCGCGTCTACCAATGAAACAATCATCGAGATAATGCGAGCATTAAACGCTGCGGTGAGTGCGCGACGTGGGCCATTCAGCGCTTCTGAAAGGTCGCAAGATGCGGTTACCGGGCAACCTGTCACTTCACTAATGATCTCTTGTGCACGGCGCTCATGAGCAGGGTTACGTACCGAGTAGTGCGCAGCAACGGCATAAGCGCCAAAGCTGTCTTTCTCACTTTCAAGGGCGGCACGAATAGCGGCTTCATCAAGCGGGCGAGCTTCTGAACCATCGTAGCTATGCCCACCAGAAACGCGAGTTACAACGGCCGTTGGAATGGCGGTTTCTAGATTGCTACGATCTAGCATGACATCGTCAAAACCGATCAGCACAACACCAACCCGAGAACCTTGACCTTCGACTAAGGCATTGGTGGCTAAGGTCGTTGAGAGCGACACTAAGCTGACCATCTCTGAGGTGACTTTGCCCGCACTAGTCGTCATTACTTGACCGAGTGCTTCAATCACACCGATTGATAAATCTCCACGAGTGGTAAGCGCCTTTGCAGAAGCAATCACTTCACGACTTTGTGTGTCGAGGATCACCGCGTCAGTGTAAGTCCCACCGGTATCAATTCCAATGTTGTAACTGCCCATAGCGCTTAACCTCTGCGACGACGTTTACGACGACCGCTTGCTTCACCATTGCCACCTGTTTTTTCTTTTTCAGGCGGTCTATCAACCACTGAGAATAAATTAGGAAATGGGTCTGTGTCGTGAGGGAAGGCCATTGCGCCAACAAAGTACTCTTGGAACTTGGTTTCTACTGCTGTTTCGATCTTCTCAATATTGCGAACCACGGTTTCAATCGTATTGCGCGACGCTTTGTTCAGTAGGGCAATACGGGCACCTGTTCCTGCAGCGTTTCCAGCCGAAGCCACATTTTCCAATGGGCAGTCAGGAATTAATCCCAATACCATCGCGTGCTTCACATCGATATGACTACCAAAGGCACCGGCTAAACGAATCCGGTCAATTTGGGTGATGTTGAGCTTATCCATTAGCAGGCGAACACCGGCATATAGTGCGGCTTTACCGAGTTGGATTTGTCTTACGTCGTTCTGTGTGACTGAGATAACGCGATCAGGGCGACCCGATCCATCATCATAAAGCACATATGAGAAGGTGCGATCATTGGCGATAATGCGAGGATTAATTTCAGCCATGCCACCATCGACAACACCGTCTTTGCTGATAATGCCTGCAAGATACATCTCTGCGATGACTTCGATGATGCCTGATCCACAGATTCCGTTTACGCCGATCTTTTTAACCGCTTCTTCAAAGCCTTCGTCGTTTGACCAAAGCTCAGAGCCAATGACTTGGAAGCGTGGCTCTTTAGTGACAGGGTCAATACGCACGCGTTCGATTGCTCCTGGTGCAGCACGTTGGCCACTACTGATTTGTGCGCCTTCGAAAGCAGGGCCGGTCGGGCTTGAGCAAGCCATGATGCGGTCTTTGTTGCCTAGTACGATTTCAGCATTAGTTCCAACATCAACTAGGAGCGTCATTTCATCTTGTAGCTGTGGCTCTTCAGATAGCACAACACCGGCGGCATCTGCACCCACGTGTCCGGCGATACAAGGCAGGATATAAATCATCCCGCCCGAGTTAATGTTGATATCCATATCACTAGCGCGGGTACGAATCGCCGCATCCGTGGCTAAGGCAAACGGTGCGCCACCAAGCTCTACTGGGTTAATGCCTAGCAATATGTGGTGCATGATAGGGTTGCCTACCATGACTAGCTCCATCACATCTTCTAACGCAACGTCCACTTCAGAGGCAACATCCAGCACCAATTTGTTTAGGCTTTCACGAATGACTACAGTCATTTCATCAGCCCCTTCGGGGTGCATCATTATATAAGACACGCGACTCATCAGGTCTTCACCAAAACGAATCTGAGGATTCATTAAGCTGCCTGAGTTGAGCACTTCACCGGTGTGCAAGTTACACATGTGCGCTGCGATGGTGGTTGAGCCAACATCAATCGCCATGCCGTAGACTTTTTCATGAAAGCCTGGGCGTACATCTATCAGGCGTTTGCCGTCATACACAACCGCGGTTACTTTCCATTCGCCATCACGAATAATGGGCTGGAGTTTGTGTAATAGGCTGAGGTCATATTCTAGACCGGTTAACTCCCATTCCTTTTCTAGTGCTTTGCACAAGCGCTGCATGTCCCCACTCGGGTCGTGCATATCCGCTTCTTCAACTTCCACGAAGTGAAGTGAAATAGTGCTGTCGAGCAAGATGTCACGTAGGTCAGCTTCTTTACGCACAATTTGTTTGTGCACCTGACTTTCAGGCGGTACGTCGATGACCACATCACCTTGTAGTAGGGTATGGCAACTCAACCGTCGGTTCTTTGCGAGTACTTTGCGTTTTGCTGAGTATTTAATTTCAGCTGCGGTAATCTCATTTAAATGCGACTTGTTAGATACTATTTGATGCTTTTGAAAATTCCCCTCGGCGCATTCGATTTGGCAGCGACCACAAATACCACGACCACCGCAAATAGACTCGATGTCGACACCGAGGTTTTGTGCGATTTGTAGTAGCGGTGTGCCTAATTCAAACTCACCACGACGCCCTGAGGGCATAAAGACAACTTTGGCTGTTTCACTCGACAAAGGGGAATCTCCTGTTCTTCAAACTTATTCTGTAACCGCTGCCTGTCTACGCCTCTACTATCTAGGCGCGTAGACAGACCTCTGCCTAGGTAAAACTAAGCTGAACGACGACGACGCCCCGAAGTGCGTGTACCACGCTCACCCTCGGCTGGTGCGACGCGGAATTTGCGAATCCAGTTCGCACAGTCCGGGTCATTACCCATCATGACGTCCGCCCCCATCACGGCTTGCATAACCTCAGGGTGCAGCGGGCTTGTGATTGCCGAGGTCATACCGGCGCCCATTGCCATACTCAAGAACGCGCCGTTAATGCCGTTACGGTTTGGTAAGCCGAAGCTTACATTAGATGCGCCACAGGTGGTATTTACCTTAAGCTCATTACGCAGGCGAGACACTAAGGTCATTACTTGACGGCCCGCGCTATTAATCGCACCAATTGGCATAACTAGTGGGTCAACCACAACACGGTCGTGCGAGATGCCGTAGTCAGCAGCGCGCTGAACGATCTTTTTTGCTACTTCAAAACGCACATTAGGATCTTCACTAATCCCCGTCTCGTCGTTAGAGATTGCAACCACTGAAGCGCCGTACTTAGCCACTAGCGGCAGTACACGGTCTAGCGACTCATCTTCACCGGTAACGGAGTTAACTAGTGCGTTGCCTTGATAGACACTCAAACCTGCTTCTAAAGCATCAATAATAGAAGAGTCAATGCAGAGTGGAATGTCTGTGATGCTTTGCACGAGCTGTATCACTTCAGCCAGAATTTTAGGCTCATCTGCGAGCGGGATACCCGCATTGATATCTAGCATGTGAGCGCCGGCTGCGACCTGTGCCAGCGCGTCAGCTTCAACGCGACTGTAGTCACCGTTCTTCATTTCTTCAGCGAGAATTTTACGGCCCGTTGGGTTGATGCGCTCACCAATGATAACGAATGGAACGTCAAAACCTATTTTGACTTCCCGCGTTGGTGAAGTGATTATCGTGGTGGTCATGTGGTAGTACTCCGGGTTTGCGATTTAATTTTAAATCCGCCAAGAAGACCTTGCGTGTTAGCTTTGCTCACTCAAGCTTCGCTTGAAATGATTCGCTGCAGCTAACACCCAAGATCTTCTTGACTCTTAATTAATGGTAGGCGGCGGCTGTGTTTGTAGATCGTGATCCTCGTCCTGGGTGCCATGGGACTCGTCCATTTAGCACACCTGACTTTTCGACTATTTCAGCCACTGCGTATTCCATGCGGTAGGCCATGATGTGCACGCCGTGCACGCCTTGAATTTCTTTGATTTCGTTGACCATGTCGGTGCAGATGTTAATGCCCTCTTGTTTCTGGTTTTCTGCACCGGCAAGGCGTTTAATAATTGCATCTGGGATATGCACACCTGCAACATTGCTTCTAATCCACTCGGCTGCGCGGGCCGACGCTAGCGGCCCTACACCCGGTAGAATGAAGACTTTTTCGTGCAGTCCCATATCGACTACTTTGTCCATATAGGTTTTCAGCATCTCGATATCAAAGCAATATTGGGTTTGCACAAACTGTGCGCCCGCGACGACTTTTTTGGCTAAGCGGTGCGGGCGGTAGTCAAAGGGAGGGGCGAATGGGTTGGCTGCACCGCCGATAAAGACTTGAGGCGCTTTTGATATTTTACGGCCACTTAAGAACTGTGCGTTATCACGCATACCTCGAATCATTGATAGCGACGACATGCAGTCCAAATCAAACACGGGTTTGGCTTCGGGGTGATCACCAGATTGCACACCATCACCACTCAAACAAAGGATATTGGATACGCCCATTGCTGAGGCGCCTAATACATCCCCTTGAATGGCAATGCGGTTGCGATCACGACACGACACCTGCATTACCATCGAGTAGCCTCGGTGAGAGAGCAGGGCGCACATGGCCACACTGGACATGTGGCAGTTTGCGCCAGAGCCGTCGGTGGCGTTGATGGCATCCACGTAGCCATCAAATACTGCTGCGCGTTCGTAAACTTCTTCAGGATCCGCTGAATCTGGCGGCGCGATTTCAGCAGTGACCGCAAACTGACCTGCGCGCAATACCCGTTCGAAACGCCCCGGTGAGGTGTGGCCTTCTAATATGGGTAAATTTTCGCCCGGATTGGGTTCATCATCAAAATACATGGTTCAACTCTTACAAAGGTTCAGGCATTGCCTGCTGATTTTTCTGTTGCCGCTTGTTGGCGCTTTTGACGTACTTCACGCAGCCATGCGGAAGTGCCTTTTTTGCGGGCATCTAAAGGCATTTGCACAATCTGAATCGCTTGCGCTTCGGTCTTCATGTTTTTGGTGCCTTCCCAAGCCACCACCCAAACACAGTCCATCTCAGGTTTCACTTCACACTTGCCATTGGGCCTAACCCCACCGCAGGGGCCATTGCGAATCGTTTTGGGGCAATTCATTGGGCATGACATGCCGGTTGAACCTAGGGTGCATTGGCCGCAGGACTGTGAATCAAACAAGAAGCCTTTAGTAACCTTCTCCACCGCCATAAATGGCTTTTCAAGACGTCCATGCCCAATCTTTTCAAGCAGGGGTGAGGCTTTTACTAATGCACTTTCAAAGCCGCTGTATATTTTGTGCAAGGTCCGCGAGTGTTTTGCTGACCATCGACGCATTTTGTACATTAGCTGACTGCCTCATCCACGCCGCCAGCGGCAATTAATATATTTAAGCGCTCATCTGGAAAGTCTGTTTCAAACTGATCGGCCTCAGCTTTAGCTTGGGCTTGAATGTCTTCGGCAGCTTCAATTGAAGTAGTTGTGCGGCGCCACTCTTCGACATAGTCATCGGTGCCGGCTTTGCCACTTTTCATGGCGGCCGAATCGATGGCTTCTTGAAAGCGTTCGCTCAGCATCCATTTACCCTTATTACGACCACGTTTTATGATCACTTGAGAGGGGATATCCCTCCAGTAAACAACTATTTTATCCGGCATGAGCCATTACTCTCTGGGTTGGGATTCGAAAGAATTGGTAAAATTAATCACTTGGGCTTGGAGCCCACTCTCCAGCAAGCCATATCCAGTATGTCGATGTTCATATTCGACCTCTAGATAGTCTGCTGCTTTTTGTGCGGCGGCGCGTAGCGTTTCATTGTCTGTCTGTGACAAATACACCAGTCGAGTGTAGTTGCCGAACATCATCGGTTTAAGCTCAGGGTGTTGATCCAGCTTCATTCCTTTGATAATTAATCGTTCAAAATGCTGTGCGAGAAAGTCTGTGAGGTAAAAGGTTCCGATTGCCTCTTCAGCCATCTCATCAAACGCATCGATGCCAGCAAAAAAGGCATAGCAGTGCGCCCCAGGTAAACGCTCAATCGGGCACTCATCGCTTGAAAATTCTGCCATCACTCGGTCGATATCACCACCCGTGCCACAGTCGGCATAAGCGATGAAGATGTTGCTGTACTCGTGCCTGTTTTGCTGCAACTTCTCGCGAAGTTTTCCCGCAATCAAATCAGGCCTGTTGTGTAGCTGCGCATCCAAGCATTGAATACGAATATGTTCCCAGCTATTGAGCCGCTTTAGCTGCTGAATCTCTCTTGCCAGTGCGCCACAGGCAATAACCAATAGCGGCTCGGCTTCAGCATGGCCCAGTGTTTCACCGGGCTGCTTTAGGCCTTTTGGCGAACTAGGCTGCGTATTTTTGAGCAACGAGTTCAACGGCGGTACTTGCTGCGGTGGCAGCATCTCGACAGTAAGCGGTTGCACCAACAGCGTCACCAAATTCTTCATTTAGTGGCGCGCCACCGACCAATACGATGTAATCATCGCGGATGCCTTTTTCGATCATGGCATCAATCACCACTTTCATGTAAGGCATGGTAGTGGTCAGTAGGGCAGACATGCCTAATACGTCAGGCTGATGCTCATCGATTGCGGCAAAATATTCTTCAACGGAGTTGTTAATACCGATGTCGATCACTTCAAAGCCTGCACCTTCTAACATCATGCCAACTAAGTTCTTACCGATGTCGTGAATGTCGCCTTTAACTGTACCGATGACCATCTTACCAATCGGTTTCGCGCCTGTTTCAGCAAGCAGCGGGCGAAGAATAGCCATGCCACCTTTCATTGCGTTAGCCGCTAGCAACACTTCAGGGACGAACAAGATACCGTCACGGAAATCGATCCCAACGATAGTCATACCACCGACGAGGGCTTCTGTTAGCACTTTGTCTGCCGACCAGCCGCGTGCGAGTAGAATGTTAGTGCCTTCGATAATTTCTTCTTTCATGCCGTCATACAGATCGTCATGCATCTGTTCAACAAGCTCGTCGTCGGGAAGGTCCGCTAAGATGATTTCTTCGTCATCGTATTCTTCAGCCATGAATCTACCTCAATTTACTTAATTTATCGGTGGTTAACCGGTTGTTAATACTCTTTATCCGGGAACGATGCTTTACGTTGGTCAATGAAAGCCACTAATGCCTCATCAATTGCCGGGTCAATGGCAGGTGCCTCATAGTCTTCTAGCATCTGCTTATAAAGTTTATTGGCACGCTGTGATGCGTCCATCTTGCCATCCTCTTCCCACTGCTCGAAGCTGTTGTTGTCAGCAATGGTTGAGCGGTAAAAAGCGGTTTCAAAGTTTGCTTGGGTATGCTCTGCACCAAGGAAATGACTGCCAGGGCCCACTTCACGCAGTGCGCTCATGGCTTGACCGTTTTCAGACATATCAACACCTTTTAAAAGCGTTGCCATCATATTGGCCTGATCGCAGTCCATTACGAATTTTTCGTAACTCATCACCAACCCCCCTTCCAACCAGCCTGCGGTATGTAACATGAAGTTCACACCGGCCATTGCGGCGGTCTGCAGAGTGTTCGCTGCCTCATAAGCTGCCTGCGCATCGGGGATTTTAGAACCACATAAACCTCCTCCACTTCTAAACGGAACGCCAAGACGTCTCGCTAAAGCTGCGGCGATGTAAAGGATCAAGCTTGGCTCTGGTGTGCCAAATGTGGGTGCACCACTTTGCATCGAGACTGCCGAGGCAAAAGTACCAAATACAACAGGCGCGCCAGGATTAACAAGCTGTACAAACGCCATACCCGCCATCGCTTCGGCTAAGATTTGTGTCGCTGTTCCCGCTACGGTGACAGGTGACATGGCACCGGCCAATATAAATGGGGAAATAATGGTGGCTTGGTTGTGCCGTGCGTAAACTTTCGCAGCCCCCAGCATGGTGTCATCAAATGTCATGGGTGAGTTGGCATTAATCAGACTAGCGGTAACCGCGTTATTGTCGACAAAGTCATCACCAAAGACGATTTTACACATATCGACCGTGTCTTGAGCACGCTCAGGCGCGGTGACAGAACCCATAAAAGGCTTGTCGCTGTACTTGATATGGCTATAGACCATATCAAAGTGTCGCTTATTAACAGGTAAGTCAACAGGCTCACAAATAGTGCCGCCAGAGTGGTGAAGCCCCGGTGACATATACGCAAGTTTTACAAAGTTACGAAAGTCTTCGATGGTTGCGTAACGTCGGCCGTTGTCTAAATCGCGAACGAATGGCGAGCCGTAAGCGGGCACAAGCACGGTGCGCTTGCCGCCAATAATCGTGCTGTTTATAGGGTTTCTAGCGTGTTGCGTGAATTCTTTTGGTGCGCTAGCTTGAATGATTTGACGGCACATACCGCGAGGGAAACGCACGAGTTCGCCCTTAACGTCGGCCCCTGCGTCTTTTAAAATTTGTAGCGCTTCGGCGTCATCGCGAAACTCAATGCCAATCTCTTCAAGCACGGTGTCAGCGTTGTACTCAATTTGTGCTAGGCCAGACTCATCGAGTACTTCGAAATAGGGGATGTTTCGTTCTATATATGACGCTTGTTGTGTTTGAGAAATTTGACGCGCAGCGCGCTTGCCACTTCGTCCGCCTCCACTGCGTCGGCCCCTTTTTTCGCTCATTCCATGTACTCCAATAGATATACTACTAATGCTAGATGTTGGGCAATTTTGGGGTTTTTACGTCGATTTCGACAAGCAAAAAAAACGATAGCTAATCATTAGTTAACTTGCGTGAGCTTCATTGTGTTGGGTTAATTGGGGTCATTCATTTGGTTAGTGAACATTTTCGTGGCAAAATCCCACCTAATTAACGATAACTTAAACAATAAATTCTATTAGTTTCGGAGAGAATAATGAGAAAAATCAGATTGCCAGGGTGGCGGTATCTAGCGATAGTTTTGCTAACAGGAATAAGCGCTCATGCTGTGGCGCAGTATGACCCTAATCCAAGACTGGGTTCGAACGTCGGTAGCCCTGACAAAATGACATCATCCGTCCCTTTTACCGATATTTTTAAAAGCTCGACGGGTTGGTATACCTCTTGTGAGTTTAATTGGCAGCAAAACCGTGGTATTGATCCTGGTTGTACGCGCCAAAACGCCTTTAATACGCGCGAGCAGAGCTTGCTAGATAAGGACGCTAACGGTTGGGTTCGCTCACTGCCAGCACCTAATCAAAATCCTATTTTCACAAGCGTCACCAGTAGTTGGAGTCTGCCTGAGAGCTTTCCTATCGGCCGCTATGTTGTTATTTACGAAGGGCAGGGTGAGCTTAAACTAACGGGTGACTTAAAAATTGTTGCTAAGCAGCAGGGCCGCATGGTGTTTGACCTTGCCTCACCTCGGCGCAATTTACGCTTGAATATTTCTAAAATAAATCCCTCAAATTACCTGCGTAATTTAAAGATTGTACCTATCGAAAATGAAGCCAATCACGCGCAGCAGATTTTCAGTCGGGACTACGTGGCTAGAATGCGCCCCTTACATGCTTTGCGTTTTATGCCTTGGAGTAACCCGCGTGGTAATGATGCCGAAGAGTGGCGCGATCGGTCCTTACCTACGTCATCTCATTTTACCGGTCCTAAAGGTGTGCCTGCTGAACGTATGATTGATCTTGCGAACGCGACGGATACCTCACCATGGATTAGTGTTCCATACAAAGCCTCTGACGATTACATGTTGCAGTACGCGCGCATGGTTAAAAATCGCTTAAGGCCTAACCATAAAGTTTATTTGGAATATTCCAATGAGATGTGGAATGTTATTTTCCCAGGGACGACGTATGCGGCAAGAAAAGCGGATAAGCTTTGGAATTTTCCTTATAAAGAAAAAAACGCCTATCAGCGCCGCGTTTCAATGGCAGCCAATTGGTATGCTAAGCGTACAGTAGAGATGTGCCAGATCTGGAAAAAAGAATTTGGTAATCAGAGCGGTCGTGTTGTTTGTATTTTATCGTCACAATCATCTGCGCCGTGGGCAGGTAAAGAAACGCTGGATTGTCCGCTTTGGAAAGAGGCTAATGGTTGTGGTCGTTACGTCGATGCCTTCGCAGTTGGGCCTTATTTCGGTGATTACATCGCCCGTAAAGAGCATCGTGAAACTGTTAAAAGCTGGTTACGTGATCCCGATGGCGGTATGAATCGGTTGTTTACAGAAATCGAACAGGGCGGTCAAACCGATAAAGACACGGGTGGCGGCGCGATTAACTTAACCATGAATCAGTATGTGAAAGGCAACGTCAAGCTGGCTGAA